>WNFR01014843.1_pt1 | contig 14190 bp, 13 predicted proteins | sample 5400221 | NCBI WGS metagenome assembly WNFR01 (sample SAMN13153357, study PRJNA577476) | soil metagenome | isolation source: 40 cm soil under Madrone tree | place: USA:California | collected 2016-06-14 | reverse complement strand
TTCAATCTCAATCCGCGCTCACTATAGAGGCAGCCGCGCGCGAATTCTCTGCGGAGGTTTAGCAGAGCGAGGAACCCGGCTTCCACCAGGGAGGAATCGATATGGACTCATCGGGCAAGGTCGCGATCGTTACCGGCGCGGGAACCGGAATCGGCAAGCAGGCCGCACTGGCGCTGCTATACGAGGGTTACTCGGTAGTGCTGGCGGGGCGGCGCAAAGAGCGGTTGGACGCGACGATAGTGGAAAGCAAATCACCTGGCTCGCGAACGCTGGCGGTACCCACTGACATAGGCAACCCCGCTTCTGTGAAAGCGCTGTTCGCAAAAACCAGGGAAACTTTCGGCCGCCTCGACTTGCTATTCAATAATGCGGGCGTCGGCGCACCCGGCATCCCACTTGAAGACCTCACTTACGAGCAATGGAAATCGGTAGTGGATATCAACTTGACGGGCGCGTTCCTCTGCACCCAGGAAGCGTTCCGAATCATGAAGAGCCAGGATCCTCGCGGCGGACGTGTCATCAACAACGGCTCGATCTCCGCTCATGCGCCCCGGCCCAACTCCGCTCCATACACGGCCACCAAGCATGGGATGACCGGACTTACCAAGGCGACCTCGCTCGACGGCCGCAAGTATGACATCGCTTGCGGCCAGATCGATATCGGCAACGCCGCCACCGAGATGACCACGCGGATGAGACGCGGTGTCCCGCAGGCCGATGGCGCGCTCGAGGTCGAGCCGACGTTCGATGCTGAGCAGGTGGCGCGCGCAGTGCTCTATATGGCGAGCCTGCCGCTGGAGGCCAACGTGCTGTTCATCACCGTGATGGCGACCAAGATGCCGTTCGTCGGCCGCGGCTAACGCGGGCAGCTGCGTTGCTCGCGAAAGCTTGCGCAACAGCCAGCAATGGGCCTGCACTGGCCGGGAGCGCTCGTTACTTCGAGGATGTTGTAAAAAGCCCCCGCGACGCGGTCGAGTCCGGCTCGCTGGGCCTCGCAACCGTCGCCGCGTGCCGGGCGTGGCCGACATGCAAAGTGTCGAGGACACGGCGCTTGAGATCGGACGCGAAAGGCACCCAATCATAGGCGCCAATCAGTTTCAGATGAAACTCAACTAGCCAATCGGTGGGATCGACGCGTGTTCTGCCAATCAGGAACTCGTGCGGATCGCCGAGCGCTGGCGCCGGCATCCCGCCGAATACCCGGACGTAGCCCGCGGCGCGACACATTTCCACTGCCTCCGCGCTCTGGCTGCTGAACGGAAAACAAAAGAGCGTCACATCTCGGTTGAGGATTCGCTGCAGGCGGGTACGGGAGTCGGCCAGTTCGCGCCACGCCTCGCGACGGTCCAGGCGCGTGATGCAGGCGTGCGTGCTGGTATGAGATCCGATGGTGACCAGACCACTGGCGATATCAGGAAACAGGCCGCGGAGTTCCTCTTCGGAAACGATACGGTCAGCCGCCTCGCCCATACTGTCACCGGTACGGTCGGCGATCAGGAAAATTGTCACCGGGATGCGTCGACTGCGCAGCTCTGGGAGAGCGTTCTCAACAAAGCTCATCCATCCGTCGTCCGCCGTGACCATCACGTATCGCCTTCGCGCGGGCAGTGGCTCCATATGATCCGCGCGAATCGGCTTGGACCAACGCACCAGGAGATCCATCTGCCGGGCGAACCGCGCGCGCTGCTCCGTCGGCACCTGATGGTAGTAGATTCCGACAGCCAGGCCAGGCTGCCGCTTCCCGAGCAACCGTGAAACGGACCGCAGTACCTCGCGCGCGACGTAATAAGCAGCCGAAATCAGGAGCTTAGCTACCCGGTTGATTGGGTTCTGCGCGTACGGTGGCGCGGCGTCGTGTTCGTTGAGACTAGGCATTCTTTGAGCGTCGGGCCCGTAGCTCCGCTCCGGCGAGATTAGGTGCAACTTTTATACCTTCCGAATGCGCGCCTTGGACGACGAGAGCTAAGCATTTTTCGAAATTATGCCCGTAAGATTGACGTGCCGTTGAGAAATTCTTACCGCCTAAATGACGTCTTGTTGATGGCCACGTCCAGTGCCAAGCATAGCGATCGAATAATTATACCACGATGACCTTCCAGCCGCCCTCTTCCGAAATGTACTGGTACCGAGCTCAGTGACCTACCTTGCCTATACGCCAGCCGAGGTCCGCGATCCGACCGAGCATGCGCAGGTGGACGCTCTCAACCAGAGCTTAGGGCCGACTACCGGGACCTTCGATTGGAACGGCCGCTCATATCTGTATAGGCCGTCCATCAACTGCCGTGCGCGTCGGCTCCTGCGCAAGGCAGCCGGATGCAAGCATTGAGCGCAAATGTTACCGAGGGGCGCGCGGCATCAAAGACAATTCCGCGCTAAGGGGTCGCCGGAAATAGCGGCATTTTCAGGACTATTTAGGATCGCGCTCGCCAGCATGCTTCTTGCTGCACGCAAGCGTGGGCAATTTTGGGAGCAGGAGGACCTGATCGTGACGCGCGACATTTTGTATCGTCTCTTTCTGTCGGCGACCCTGGCAGGTCTCGCCGGATGCTCCACTGTCAGCCATCGCACTGAGGAGACCCGTCCCTTCTTTCAGCCCGAGTACGAACTGAGCAGCCATGGACGCAAGACTCTGTTCGACAAGGTAGTCGAAATCGATCCGGGCGGCCTGGACGTCAATGTCGCCTCCGACTATCAGACTAAAGCGCCCCTCAGAATTGCGGTGTTGCCGTTCACCGATCGCGGCAGCGCGAATTACGTGGTCGACAAAATTCCCCTGACTTTCCGCGATCAGCAGCAACGCGCCCGATGGGCCTGGACTGACGCGCAGCGCTTGCGCCGCTCGATGGTCGGCTATCTCTCCGGACGTGAGTTCTACGTCTTAAATCCGATCGGCATCGACGCGGTCCTTGGTGCCCGCGGGATCACGGATGAAGCCAAGCTGGAAAACGTAACACCGCAGAAGCTCGGTTCATGGCTCGGCGCCGACGCCGTAGTGTACGGAGAAGTCCTCCATTACGAGTCATACTACCTGGCGCTGGTGTCAGGCTGGCAGGTTGCCGTGCGGGGCCGGATGGTATCTACGCACACCGGCGAGCAACTGATTAACTTCCAGGGCAGCCGTTACGATGTGAACGTTCTGCCCGCCCTCACCCCGATGGACATCGCGATAAACTCTGCCGAATCGCTGCTGCAATTGCGAGATATACAGTTGGCACGTTCGGAAGAAGAGGTCTGCCGGGAGCTCGTGCTGCGCATTCCGGTCTCCGAGAGTCTGCGCCTACAAATCGCCCGCCAGGCGCTCGAGACTGACTCCGAGGATGAGAGCTCGACGATGCCGGTTTCCATGACGACAGCGCATCAGGTTTCCATGACGACAGTAAATCAAGCTAACACCTCGGCGATCCAACCCGAGCACCGCGAGACTCCATTGGCTGAGCCCGCGCACTGAATTCCGCGCCGGCTCAGCCGGTGAACAGTGTCGAAATTCGCGCGGCAGGCCGGTAGCACGTCCGCCCTCTCGCAAGCGCTCGAGCGCGCTGTTTCCCCTCGCTTGAGCAGGTGCCCAGCCGCCTGCTCGAGCGTCAAAGCAACCTCCTGCAAGGCATGCGCACGTCGCGACCCACGATCCAGGTTATGGTAGCTTTTACGCACCGGGGCGTCCTGACCCGGACCACAAGGATTGCCCGTGCCCTATCGAGCATTTAACCGGAATCTCACTGCAAGCTTCCTTCCTCCGTTCATCATCACGCTGTCCGTGCTCGCGGCCGTTGTGCTGTGGCGCTTTCAGTACCAGGCATCGATTACGAGCTGGGTGGAACATAGCGATCAGGTGATTCTGCGCGTCAAGGACATCGAACTCGAATTACGCGAAATGCTGTCGGGCCTACATGAGTATCTGGTGACCTCGGACAAGCGATACCTGCCCGAGCTTGGCAATGCTCGTGACGCGTTTGGGAAAAATATCACCAAGCTCGCATCTTTGGTCGCCGATAACCCCAGCCAGGAACAACGCGTACTTGATATCAACGACTTGAAAGGAACATGGACCGAAGCGATCGATTCTCTGCTCAGTCAAAAGGCCGGTAGCCAGCCCACTAAACAGGCCCTTGCCGAGGCCGAAGCACGAGGCCGCGCAGTCTTCAATTCGCTCGAAGATTTTATCGCCGCTGAAGAACAGCTTCGCGTCCAAAGAGCCACACGCCAGAGGACCGAGTACTACGTAGTTTTTGTGCTGATCCCCGCTTTGACTGCCATCGTAATGATCTTTCTGAGCTATTGGGGATGGCGTCAGATTCAACTGGCGACGGCACGGTTTCATGCGGCGTTGGATACGGCGGAGCGCGCGAGGGATGCGGCAGAAAAAGCCAGCGCCGCGGCAGAGAAGGCAAATCGGGCCAAAGATAATTTCGTCGGGATGGTATCCCACGAGCTGAGGACGCCGCTAAATTCAATAATGCTCTGGTCCGCAGCGCTACTTCGTAATCCGGCCCTGGGTGAAGATGCGCGCCGCGGAATGACAGCCATCGAACGGGCGGTCAGAGCTCAAGCGCAATTGATTGAAGACTTGCTCGACATCTCCCGGATCGAAAGCGGACGAATGCGCCTTGATGTGCAGGCGGTCGATCTTGCCGAGGTTGTCAGGGCGGGAGTCGACAGCATGCGGGTCGCGGCTGAGGCCAAATCCATCACGCTGCAGGAGATCATCGATCCTCGCGTTGATGCGGTCGCCGGCGATCCGGGACGGCTGCAGCAGGTGGTCTGGAACCTCGTCTCCAATGCCGTCAAGTTCACTGCGAACGGCGGCAAAATTCAGGTCCACGTTCAACGGATAAATTCGCACGTGGAAATCATCGTGGCCGATACGGGCGAGGGCATCGAATCCACCGCACTGGACTCCGTATTCGAACGCTTTTGGCAGGCGGATGGCACCGCTCAAAGCAAGCACGGTGTCGGCCTTGGGGCACAGCGAGGGACCGGGCAAAGGAAGCACATTTACGGTAAGACTTCCGTTACCCATCAGCACGATCCTTTCGCTGGAGTCCCGTCGCCATCCAACCGTGGCTCCGAGAGCGAACGCCAGCGCGCCGCGCCTCGATGGGCTCTCTATTCTCGTTGTCGATGACGAGCCGGAGGCCGGCGACGCATTGAAAAGTCTTCTCGAGTCGCTAGGAGCAAGCGCATCCGCGGCGACTTCGGCGCAGGCTGCGCTGGCGACGCTCAAAACGCTCCATTTCGACGCCGTCATCTCGGACGTAGGGATGCCTATAAAGGACGGTTACTTTCTGGCTCGGGAACTACGCAAATGGGAACAGGAAACAGGCAGAGACAGCCGCATGCCCTTGGTCGCGCTGACCGCCTATGGGCGCGTCGAGTATAAGGTTCAAATACTGACGGCTGGTTTTGACAGCCACGCGATCAAGCCGGTGGACCCGGTGGAACTTTCCACGATTTTGGAAACTCTCATCACCTCTCGCCAGACATGAGCGGCGCTTAATCGCACGACTCGTGCGGAACCTCACGGCCGCGAAATGTCACTGATCGATACGATTCTCGGACGTCCCCTCGCCTCCGGAGAAGCGGGCGAACAACGTATCGGCGTAGCCCGCGGGGTGGCGACTTTCGGACTCGATGCGCTCAGTTCCGCCGCATACGGTCCCGAGGCCGCGCTCACCGTACTGCTGCCGCTCGGCGCGGCGGGACTGACGTTCATCCTTCCGATCACTACGGCGATCGTCATTCTGCTCGGCGTCGTCTACTTCAGTTACCGGCAGACGATTGCGGCATATCCGAACGGCGGCGGCTCGTATACGGTCGCGCGCGAGAACCTGGGCGCGAATGCCGGTTTGCTGGCCGCCGCCGCTCTGATGACAGACTACGTACTGAATGTCGCGGTCGGAATTTCGGCCGGCGTCGGCGCGTTGATCTCGGCGGTACCGTACCTTCAGCCGGACACCCTAACGCTATGTCTGGTCATTCTGGCTCTATTGACCCTGGTGAATTTGCGCGGCGTGGTCACGGCGGGCACGTTGTTCCTGCTGCCGACCTGCATCTTCATAGTGTGCCTCTGCGCGACGGTGGCCTGGGGTGTGTTCGCGACGATTTCCGCGGGCGGGCATCCGCTTCCTGTGGTTCCTCCGGCGCCTCTCGCCAAGACTGCCGAAGCTGTGAGCGCCTGGCTGCTGTTGCGCGCGTTCGCGAGCGGCTGCACCGCGATGACCGGGGTCGAGGCGGTCAGTAACGGCGTGCAGGCGTTTCGCGAGCCGGTGGTAGCGAACGCGCGCCGCACTCTCACAATTATCATTGCGATCCTGGTCGTGCTGCTGCTCGGCATCGCATACCTCGCGCGCGCCTACCACCTCGGCGCGACCCAGCCCGGAACTCCACAATACCAGAGCGTCCTGTCTCAATTGATTAGCGCAGTACCGAGGCCGGCGGCTAGTCTATTCGGAAGGTATCTGGGTGCTCGCCATCCTTTCCGGAATCCTGTTGACGGCGTTCGACGGCGTTACCGACCGGCTGATTCCGCTGTTCGCGGTAGGAGCATTTCTGGCTTTTACCTTGTCGCAAAGCGGGATGGTCGCGCACTGGCGGAAGAGTCAGGAGCGGGGCGCGTTCGCCAGCATGGCAGTGAACGCGCTTGGTGCGATTGCCACCGCCCTCACGGTGGTAGTGGTTGCCGTCGTGAAGTTCACGGCTGGCGCCTGGATCGTGGTGCTGCTGGTGCCGTCGTTGGTGGCCCTGATGCTCTCCGTGCGGCGCCACTATCAAAGAATCGAGCGGGAGACTGCGCCCCGCGGTCTGAAGCTTGACGATTTGCGGGAACCGCTGGTGATAGTGCCGATTATCGCGTGGAATTCAATCGCCGAGAACGCACTGCGAGTCGCGCTCTCGCTTTCGCGCGAGGTCGAGGTACTGCACGTCGAAAGCGAGAACAGCGACACCAAGTCGCTAAAGGAGCTGTGGCCGTCGTGCGTGGAACAGCCGGCGCGAGAGGCAAAACAGGCGATCCCGCGGCTTATGGTGCTAAAGTCGCCGTTTCGATTCGTGGTGCAGCCGATCATCGACTACCTCCTGGAGGTCGAACGGAAGAACCCGAGTCGTACGATCGCGGTGCTGCTGCCTGAGCTCGTCGAGCGTCAGTGGTACCAATATTTTCTTCACAATCAGCGCGCCCGAATTCTCGCCGCTCGTTTGCTGTTGCATGGCGAGCACCGAATCGTGATCGTCAATGTTCCCTGGTATCTGCGTAAACGCGGGTGACCCATTGCTTTCATCCGACGATGTATGGGAACGATCTTTGAAATAGTTTCTGCTCACAGTTGAAAAATCGGCTTTCACTTCCGATTGCCGGAAATATCCGCGCACACAAATCCGTCAATTTACCACCGGACGCGCCAGAAGTGATGCGGTTCCGTGCTGAAAGTAAGCGCTGAAAAGGACGGATAGGTATCGACCTCGGGTACAGCAATTGCTCGCTGGATTCATATGTGGCGGTTCGGTCTGGCATTGGTTGTTCTCGCGCTGCTTGTGTATCCGAGAAATCCTCTTCGGACACCTGCCGACGATTCCAGAAGAACAACCGTGTCCACGACGAACGTCGGGCTCGCGGCGCAGCGAGTAGAATTTTCGCGCGAGCAACCCCGAAGCGCAACTCCGGTCCCTGCGATCGCGTCGCCGATCCAAGGCGTTAAGGCCTCTCAGCTACACGACAGCTTCAACGAAATACACCATGGTCATCGTCACCAAGCGATCGACATCATGGAGCCCGCGGGCACGCCGGTGCGCGCGGTCGTCGACGGTACGATTCGGAAACTGTTCTTAAGCAAGGCGGGCGGCAATACGATCTATGAGTTCGACGGGGCGGGCACCTACTGTTACTACTACGCCCACCTCGACCACTATGTCGACGGACTGCATGAGGGAATGCGCGTTTTCCGGGGAGAGGTGATTGGATACGTCGGGTCGACCGGCGACGCTTCCCCGGCTGCTCCCCACTTGCACTTCGCGATCTACGTGCTCGGACCCGAGCGGCGCTGGTGGAAGGGGACTGCCATAGACCCGTATCCCGTTCTCGAGCGTTCGTTAACTATGGGATCGCGATCTTCTTCCGTGCCCGTTTACCTGATTCTCGAGATGCTACACGCTGCGGGCTGAATGGAGACTTGTCATCTCTTGACTTCGACGGTAACGGAGCCTTTCCTTTCCAGAACCTCAGTCACGACGCCACCGTCGCCTGCGCGGCGCGGGAACAAGGAAATAGAACTGTCCCCGACTTTCAGATCCTCGATCCGCAGCCATTCCAGCCACGGCGGAATCGTGGGTGAGTCAATCGAAACTCGCCGCTCGAAACCCTTCACCTCGAGGCCCAGTAACGCTTGCAGAATCAGGAACACGCTGGCGGCCGACCAAGCCTGCGGATAACAGGCAACAGGATAAGGCACGGGGCCGAGCCGTGGCTCGCGCGGGAAGCCGCAGAAAAGCTCGGGAAGGCTCGCGGTCTCCAGGTGCACGGCCGCATCGAACAAGCCCTCGAAAATGCGCAGCGCGCCAGCTCGGTTCCCATACTGTGCGAGGCCCATCGCCGCAATCGCGTTGTCGTGCGGCCACACGGATCCATTATGATAGCTCATCGGGTTATAGCGTCGCTCGTTGGTGCTGAGAGTTCGTATACCCCAGCCCGAAAACATCTCGTCCCCTAGCAGACGCTGCGACAACGCAACAGCCTGATCCGCGTCCAGCAAGCCGGTCGCCATACAATGCGCGGCGTTCGAAGCCATCACCCGGCACGGTTTTTTTTCGCCATCCAGGGCGAGTGCCACGGTCCGCTCGGGTTCCAGCCAGAAGTCGCGCAAAAATTTCTTTCTTAGCGCTGCGGCCCGTTCGGAAAGACGGGACGCAACGTCGGCGTGCCCAAGCCGTGCGGCAACATCCGCGATGCTGACGTAGGCGGCGTAGACGTAGCCCTGGACTTCGGCCAGAGCGATCGGTGGGCTGGCCAATTCACCGTTCGCGTGTGAGATCGCGTCGAAGGAATCTTTCCATCCCTGGTTCGCGAGCCCGCGCGGCGTCTTGTTTATATATTCGACGTATCCGTCGCCATCCCGATCGCCCCATCGCTCGATCCATTCCAACGCGCGCTCGGCATTGGGCCAGAGCTCCTCGGCGAACGCGAGATTTCCTGTCGTCGCCACGCAACGTCCCAATAGCCACAGAAACAGTGGCGTCGAGTCGATGCTGCCGTAGTAGCGGCCGAAGGGAACTTCGCCGGTCGCCGCCATCTCGCCGGCACGGATCTCGTGCACGATCTTGCCCGGCTGTTCCTCGCGCGTCTCGTCAATTCGCGATCCCTGCATTCTCGACAGTGCCCGGAGCGTTTGTTCGACAACCGCCGGGTTGAAGGGCAGCACCGATAGCGTCGTGATGATGCTGTCGCGGCCGAACAGTGTCGCGAACCACGGTATCCCGGCCATCATGAAGGTGACGTCGGCTGTGTGCGAGATGAGCGAGGTCAGGTCCGCTTGCGAGCGAGTCAGCAGCGAATCGAAGAGGTCGTTGCCACTCGAAAGCCTGGCCCACCCGGTCTGGGATTCCTCGATCGTCGATCTCCTCCCGGCTAGCGCGCTGTCGAATTCAGCCAAAGGCATGGAGCGCTCGCGCCCGACCTCGGGTTCACAGCCGCCCGCGATGCGCATCTCAAGATCGGCGGTCTGGTCTCGATCGACCTTCACCAAGAAGACGGCCCGGTCTCCACGCAGCGCATGCGGCGTCGTGTCGAACGCGACCTCGGTGAAACGCCTTACGCCATCGAGTCCCTCATAGGAGAATCTGACGCCGTCCTTTCCCAGCTCAGGGGGCAACATTTTACCGCGACGCTTGCGTTCGACGCCGCGCACTTCAAAGATGTCGGCGAAATCGGCGCCGAGAAAGAACTCGAGCGGAATTTCCAGCGGGATTCCGGCGTAGTTGCGGACCCTCAGACGATGGACCAGCGTCGCATCGGCCAGGACCCAACTGCGCTCCATTTGGATCAAATCGCGCGGCAAGTTGATCGCGCGGCCGTTCGCGTTCAGGTCCGGATTGGTCAGGTTGACCCGGAGTTGCGCGTTATCATCGCTCAAGTACGAATTCAGAAAGTATGGGGTGCTCTCATGGATCCTGAGCTCGAAGTGGCTTAGGTAGCGGGTATCGCGGTGGAAAAAGCCGAGAGCTTCGAGCGGATAGTCAAGAATATCGCCGCCCACGTCGAAGACGGCGAAGCTCTCCCCGTTGGCTAGCACGCGTGAGACGCGCCGCGACGCAAGCGCCGAGGCGAGAACGTAAAAGTCGGACCCGACTTTTACGACGTTGCGCGCACCACGCTCGCTATCCGCGAGGCGGTCCTGTGCACTGACGCCAGCAGTTTTGACGCTTCGGCGTTTCACAAGCCGGGTTCGGAACTCTTACCAACCGACCGGACTAGTCCGGCCTGAGGGTAAGCCTCTTTCGGCTTTCCAAAAACCTTTCGCTGACCCCCTTCGATTAGCTGGCGATAAACCTGTTCGTAGCGATCAACCATGATTTCCACAGTGAACCGGTTTTCGAATTCCCTGCGGCACTCCTCGCGCGCGATCTTTCCGATATTGCTCACCGCCTCGACCATTTCGTCAACGCTCTTCACGATGAAGCCGGTGACTCCGTTGCGGATGACCTCGGGGATGGAGCCGCAGGGCCGCGCGATCACCGGCGTTCCACATGCCAAGGCTTCGATCATAGCGAGCCCGAACGGCTCGGGCCAGTCGATGGTGAACATGAAAGCCAACGCGTCACCCAGAAATTCGCTCTTTTGAGACTCGCTGATTTCCCCGATGTATTCGACATCGGGTGGCGACAAAAGCGGCTTGATGACCGTCTCGAAGTACTCGCGGTCGACTGCGTCGACCTTGGCAGCGATCTTGAGAGGAATACCTACACGCCGGGCGACCTCGATTGCAAGGTCGGGGCGTTTCTCTGGCGAGATTCTCCCCAAGAACGCCAAGTACTTCCCGGGGCCGGGGCTGAAACGGAGCAGGTCGCGCGGAAGGCCGTGGTAAATGGTATCGACCCAGTTCATGAGCGGCAGCGGCGTCCGTTGCGCATCGCTGATCGAAATTAAAGGCATGCTCCGATAGCGCTGGTAGACCGGATGCAACTCCTCCACGTCCAATCGCCCATGCATCGTCGCTACGGTCGGGACATTGGTCAGCCGGGCGAAGGGAAAGCTCCAGTAGTCGATATGGGAATGAATCACGTCGAACCGATTCGCGGCTCCTTCGTACACATCACTTATCATCGGAAGCTGAAGGAAGCCGCCGAGCTCGGCCTTGCCGGCCAACCTCAGCGACTGCGGGCACCCAGGGGCGAGCACCGCGGCAGTCTCGGAGTCGCCCGAGGCAAACAGCGTCACCAGATGTCCACGACGCACCAGTTCCTCGGTGATGTAAGAAACCACGCGTTCCGTACCACCGTAAAGTTTCGGCGGAATCCGCTCGTACAGAGGCGCTAGTTGCGCGATACGCAGCCGCGGACCTTCGGAGTGTGAGTATTTGCTATTGCTCTCATTCGTTCCCTTCAATGCCGTGCTCCTGATATTCGATACTATCGAATGTGAGGTTTTGTCAGATCGATGTCTTTCCTGATTCTCGTGCCCGGTTATCGTGCCCGGTTCTCATGTGCGGTGCGTAATCGGTCCCGAGTGGCGATGCCTCGATGGTAGAGGCTACGCCTGCATGGTCGACCGGTCGTCTTGCCCTGCAACGGCCGGCTCGATAGCGAGACCGCGAACCTGCTCCCGGAACAGGCGGGCATAAGTTCCACCACGGCTCAGCAATTCGGAGTGAGTGCCAGTTTCGACGATATTGCCGTGGTCGAGCACCACTATCAGGTCGGCGCTTATCGCACTACGCAAGCGATGGGCGATCAGAAAAACCGTTCGCCCTTCCATCAAGCGCTCCATCGCTTCATGGATCAGGTTTTCCGATTCCGAATCGATCGCCGAAGTCGCTTCGTCGAGGATTACAACTTTGGAGTCCTTGAGGAAAGCGCGCGCGAGCGCGAGCCGCTGGCGCTGGCCGCCGGAAACTTTCACTCCGCGCTCGCCGATCACAGTGTCGATTCCAGCCGGCAGATCGTCGACGAACTCACGCATATTGGCCAGCTCGAGCGCCTGCCAGAGCATCTCCTCCGAGGCGTCCGGCCGCGCGTAGAGCAGGTTGTCGCGGATAGTGGCGCTAAACAGAAGGGCGTCCTGCGCCACCAGGCTCACACTGTCGCGCAGCGACTTCAGCGTGTAGTGCCGCACGTCCTTGCCGTCGAGCAGCACGCGCCCGCCGCTGACATCGTAAAAGCGCGGAATCAGGTTCGCCAAAGTGGTTTTGCCGGCGCCGGAACGTCCGACCAGCGCCACCCTGGCGCCTCCAGGCACGCTCAGGTTGAGGTCGGTGAGTGTTCCACGGACCGGCGCTCCATTGCGCGCGGGGTAGTTGAAGCTCACGCGATCGAATTGCACCACGCCGCGGCGGACCGCAAATGGACGGCTCAGCGGATGGTCGGTAATTTCGGGTTTGATATCGAGGAACTCAAATATGCGCTCTATCGCTGCCAGCGAAGACGATACCACGACCGAGAATTGTGCGAAGCGTTCCAGCGGCAGATACAGAAAACCAAGGTAGGTAAAAAACGCCACCATCGTTCCGAGCGTCATCACGCCACGGATGATCATCAGCGCGCCCATCCAGACCACGATCGTCGGCGCACAGCGCGTCAGCAACTGGATGAGCATCTCCTGCCGGGCCGCGAGCTTTACCTTATCGATCGTGCGCTCACACAGGTGCTCGCTGCGTGCCCTGAACTGGCTGACCTCGTGATCTTCGCGCCCGAACGACTTGATGGTGGTCGCGCCAGCAACCCGTTCCTGGACCTCGCCGGAAATGATCTCAAGCGTTTCCTGCATCCTATGGCTTACGGCTTTGATCCTGGGTGAGAAATACCGCATAAAGGTCACCCAGACCGGGGCGATGCACAACGCCACCAGCGCCAGCCGCGAATCCATCGCGAACAGGACCACCACCACCAGTCCCAAAGATACGGCGTCCATCCAGACATCGATGAGAGCCGAATTTACCAGCTCTTGCGCCTGTTGCACGTCGTTCAGCACCCGCGAAACAATCGCCCCCGAAGGATTGCGATCGAAAAAAGCATGCGGAAGCCGCTGCAAATGAGTGAACAGCTTGCACCGCAATTCGAAGATGAGACGATTGGCGGCGATGCCCGCCCAGTAGCTGCGATAGTAGCTGGCTATGGACTGCAATGCGTACAGCAACAAGAGCACCACGCTCAAAGCCGCGAGCTTGTGCTCCGCGGTCGGCGTCATCCGCGCCGCATGTGCAAGCCCAACGCACCAGCGGTCAATCAGCAGATTGATTCCGTCGAGCTTGGGTTGCGAGACCAGAAGAACGTCGATGACGTATCTAAAGGCCAGCGGAAAGGCGAGCGGCAGAGTGAATTTACCGATTCCCGTCAGCGCGGCGCCGACGACCAGCCCAAGATGGGGCCTGACGAACGACAAAAACCTGGTAAGAGGCGAACGAGAACGACTAACTTCGTTCGAATCCATTGAACTGAACCTTTTTCGACCTCGCAAAAGTTTCGGAGCGAGTTGGTCAATTGACAAAGCAATGGATGTGCCTTTGGGTTCAGCTCTGTTATGAAACGAAAATTTAGCTTGAATTGGGCGGCATCAACAGCGGAACCGCACGAGATCGTCGAGCACTAACCGATATCGGAAACGACCCGCGATGAGCGCTTCCTTTGGGCTATCGGTTTGGGCGGACCTGTCCGCTTGCAAAAATGCGAGATATCGGGAATCTGGCATGGTTCTCGCCTAGCTGGAGGGGCCGCTCGGGAAGGACTGGATGGCGTTGTCGGGGATTGGAGATCAGGATATCCGGGCCGACGCTGAGAGCGCTCATGATACTCAGCGTTCCTCAGGAGCGGTCACGATCATCGCGGCGATCGTGATCCTGCTTATCTATCAAGGCTACAGCCTTTCGATAGTGGGGGTCGCGTCACCCTGGATTGCCAAGAGTTTTGCCCTGGACCAGGCGAAGCTGGCGGAACTGTTCGCCTGGATGTCGCTTTCCGCGTTCGGTGCGCTCATCCTGGCGCGACTCGCGG
>WNFR01004583.1_pt1 | contig 14200 bp, 11 predicted proteins | sample 5400221 | NCBI WGS metagenome assembly WNFR01 (sample SAMN13153357, study PRJNA577476) | soil metagenome | isolation source: 40 cm soil under Madrone tree | place: USA:California | collected 2016-06-14 | reverse complement strand
ACTTACGGGTATCGAAGCGATATCTAACGGCGTCCCGGCTTTCAAGAAACCGGAAGCAAAGAACGCGGCTACCACACTGGTGTGGATGGCCTTGCTTCTAACGGTGATGTTCCTCGGCACAAGCGTCCTGGCATACCTCTATGGCGTTCATCCCCACGCGAGTGAAACAGTTATTTCGCAGTTCGCGCGAATCATGTTTACAGGGCCACTAGCCTGGTTCTACTACGTTGTGCAGATAACTACCGCGTTAATTCTGGTACTGGCGGCCAATACTTCCTTTGCCGATTTCCCACGTCTTTCGAGTCTTCTGGCGCGGGACCGTTTTCTGCCGCGCCAGTTCGCCACGCGCGGAGACAAGCTGGTCTTCTCAAATGGGATTGTGATTCTGGCAATCTTTGCCAGCATTCTTGTAATCGGTTTTGGTGGTGACACCAGCCGTCTGATTCCTCTCTATGCCGTGGGCGTTTTCCTCTCTTTCACCCTGTCGCAGTCGGGGATGGTCAGGCACTGGCTCAAAGTGCGTGCGCAGTCACCGAAGAAAAAAGCCAAACCGCGCAAACGGCCCGAGGATGACATCCACTTCACTCAAAGTACCGTCGATAGAGAGCCCTTGCCTGATGCAGAACTGGTGGCCTCTGAGGAACGCGGAACGACCTTCATCACGGATGAGGTGACAGACAGCTCACACTGGAAGAAATCCATTGTAATTAATGCGGTTGGGGCCGTCGCAACCTCCATTGTTCTCTGCGTCTTCATTGCCACCAAGTTCATACACGGCGCTTGGATAGTGGTGGTAGTTGTTCCTCTGCTTGTGTTCATGTTTCGTGCCATTCACAACCACTATCTGGTCGTGGCGAAACAGCTTTCCACGGAGGGACTGGAAGACCTGCGTCCGATCAAGCACACAGTGATCGTGCCAATCTCTGGCATTCATCGCGGCGTCGTTGGCGCGTTGCAATATGCCAAGTCTATTGCTCCAGGTCATGTCCAGGCTGTCTATGTGGACTTCGATGAGGAGGCCACGGCCAAGTTACGTGAGAAGTGGGAGCTTTGGGGAGCCGGAATAAAACTCGTGGTGCTCCCGTCACCCTATCGCGAACTTACGCGTCCGTTGCTGCGCTACATCGCTCGCCTCGAACGAAAGAACGATAACGACATGGTCACAGTATTGCTGCCGGAATTCGTCCCTGCGAAGTGGTGGCAACACCTGCTCCACAATCAGAGTTCACTAATGCTTAAAGGCGCACTCCTCTTCAAAGAAGGAGTCATCGTCATCAGCGTGCCCTACCACCTCAAACGTTAATGGCGTTGATCTTTTCCACTGTTCTGGAGTGGATATCCAGGAGGGAATCAGAAATTCCGATCGTCTACGTCGACTTTTTGCACTGCAAACACTACGCGCATAGTGTCAGGCCGGCGGTCAAGCGAAGCAGGTACAAACGCTGCATCCTGGCGCAGGGCACTCTCAAAGTCAGCCAACATACGACGGTCTTTCGGCGCTTGAACAACATCGGCGAGTGAAGCCGCGCCATTGCTGAAGACATCCGCGACCACAATCATATCGTCAGCGTCCTGATAATATTGATGTGGATGTGCATACTCGCGCGTAAGGGCCGCCAATGCTCCGCCGGGATTCAGGCTTGGCGACTGTTCAGCAAAAGGAGCACGGCTGGCCGCAAAGTCTTCGGGCGTTACCGGTCTGTTCAGGTCATACCTGGGACCTGTCGTGCTTAAGACGAGCACACCGCTGTTATGCATTGATGCTTCTCGCAGAGCCACAAAATGTGGGCGCAGCGCGACAAACATCAGAGCAAAGAGAATGACCGACGCAAAAGAACCGACCGTGTAAGGCATTAAGCGAGGCTCGAGAAAGCGGGCGACGCGATAACCTATCGAACGGTCAGGAGCCTGGCGACGAGCAGCCGCTTCGATCAATAGGGCGTCTGAAATCGACGCCGCCAAATCGGCTGGGGCTGACGGTCGGGACAACATACCGAAGGCCCGCGTCAGCGACCGTAAGTCCGCAACCTCAGCGCGACACACGGGGCAGAGGTTCAGATGCTCATCGATCGCAACTCGGGCTGGCAACGACAAAGCATCATCTATGTATAACGAAAGCGACTGTCTCGTTTCTTCGCACAGCATAGGAACTTCCAATTGGCAAAAATTGCCAACCAATTATCTTCGGATGGCTAACCGACCCCGGCTGCTCCCTTTAGGAAAAGGGAAGCAACTTCGACAAGTTTAGGGCGAACCTTGTAGGCCTGTGCGAGCGATGATCCAACGGGTGTTGCTGGCCACGTTTTCAAATACGCTCTCATCATGCCGCCCAGACGCCTTCTGCCCGCCGTTTCGTCACTTCGACCCATTTGGCACCGAGTTTTGTGAGCCGGGGCGGGTTAGCCATCAATGAAGAGATTTTCGATTTTCGATTGAGGATTTTCGATTGTGACCAGAAGAGTCATCACATAGCCGAGTTCAAAATCAAAAATCTAAAATCTCAAATCCTAAATTACAAAGATCCTTCCAACTTTCGCCGCAACTCCTGACGGCCGCGCGCCAGGCGGGATTTCACCGTGCCGATACTAATCTCCAGCGTTGCAGCAATGTCTTCATAAGAAAAACCTTCAATATCGCGGAGAACCACCGCTTCTCTATAAATTCGTCGGACGCTACCGAGCGCGGTTCTGAGAGCGCGTTCACGCTCGTGCGCCAATGTTGCCTGCTCCGGATCGCTGGAGCCGTTAGCTCTTAACGTTGTGACTAAAGTTGGGCGGCCGTCAACGTCTGTAGAATCGATTGATACTGTCGAATCACGACGCCTTCTACGCCACCAGCGCCAGCGATTGCGTGCCTGATTAATGGCAATGCGATAAATCCACGTCTTAAGGTCTGCATCGCCACGAAAGTGGCCAATACTTTGAAATGCGCGCAGAAAAGTTTCCTGCGTCAGGTCGCGCGCCTCTTCACTGTTTTCCGTCAAACGGTAAAGCAAGCCGTAGATCTCGCCCGACCGTTCGTTCACCAGTTGCTCGAAGGCTGCCGCATCACCACGTCTCAATCTTTCAATGAACTGCTCTTCTGCCGCCGGCCGCGAATCATCCGAGGCTGCCGGTGCAACCTGCTCCAATTCCATTTGCCCGCGGAGGGCTATTGGCTCTCCGTAGCTCACTGATCACCCCCTGGGGCGGGAATCGGAGCACCTAATGACCTTTGCCCATTCCCGGACAGGCGTATCCTTAGACACCCGTGAAGTGACCTTTGTTCCAAGAAAAATTTGCACGTTCCTTTGATGCTCTCCCCCATACTTCCCTGCAGAATACCCAGCAAACAGCTTTTGAACAGCTGCTTGACAAGGTTTCACACGCGCCCGTAGAGTGACATTTTCGTTTATCATACACCTAAAAGAACGCAGCTCACCATGCAGACTTGCGAGAGGGAAACACGTGGCAAAATATAAGAAGAAACGGGCACGCGAACTTCAGCACGACCGCTTTAGAGACACGGCAATGACTCTGTTCGAGCGTCTGGGCGACCGGCTTGAGGGTCGCGGACGTTCGATTCTTTATGGACTCGGCGGGCTGGTACTGGCTGTTTTGGTCGTTATCTTCTTTCTCAAATGGAATGGACGTAAGAATGACGAAGCGCGTCAAGCGTTAGGTCGGGCAATCAGTGTTGCGACGACAGCAGTGTCAGATACCCCCGCACCGGGTTCAACGGGAACAACTTTTCACACCGAGCAAGAGCGTGCGCAGAAAGCCATCGAGGAGTTTGAGAAGGTGGCAGCGAAATATGGAGATCCGTATCGAACTGAAGCCCGATACTTTATTGCTACCAACCGGCTTTCTCTGGATCGTCCAAAGGCTCTTGCGGAGTTGACGGAGCTAACGAAAAGCAACATAGCTGAGGTTGCCACCCTGTCAAAATTCGCACTCGCGCAGGCGAAGGAGAGCGACGGAAAACTGGATGAAGCCGCCCAGATCTATGCTGATATGGCGCGCTCGAATAGCTACGTCGTGACTCCAGAAACAGCCAATCTTGCTTTGGCCAAGGTCTACGAGAAGCAAGGCAAGAAGAAAGAAGCGGCGGATCTCTTATTTAACATAGTGGATGCTTCTCGCAAGGCCAAAGGTTCAGATCAAATGCCATTACCACCCTCGGCTGCCGCAAGAGATGCGGCCACGGAATTACAGAAAATCGATCCTGACCGGTACGCAAAACTTCCTCCCGAAGCCCCGGTTCTAGGTTAGAAAGTTAGTTTGTCCGATATGCTTCTCAGCTTGTCGTTGACTCTCGAGGAAGACCCCTACGCGCGATGACGACAAGCTAAAAAAGCATATCGGACATAGACAGCGCATATCGGACATAGGCAGCCGGCAATGGACAACCTTACGCACTCACTTGTCGGACTTGCCGCTGCGAAGGCTGGGTTAGAAAGGCTCACACCTCGCACAACTGTCCTCTGTGTGGTGGCGGCAAATGCCGCCGACCTTGACGTCGTAACGCTGGTCTTCGGCGATCGTTGGACTACTCTGAAATATCATCGTGGTATCACTCACTCCATCATTGGCACGGTCTGTCTAGCTTTTATTATTCCAATAGTCTTCTATTTGGCCGAGTTGGCGGTGGCGCGACTACGTGCCCGACCTGTGCAGGTCAATCTCACTGGCTTAATTGTCGCCTCAATAATTGTTAGCGCAACACACCCGATAATGGATTGGACAAACAACTATGGGGTCCGCCTGCTACTGCCCTGGAGCTCGAAGTGGTTTTATGGAGATCTCGTCTTCATTGTGGATCCATTTCTGTGGGCGCTCTTTGGCGGCGCTTCATTCTTGCTAACTTCAAAAACAAGACTGCAGGTGATCGCCTGGTGCGCGCTCGGTTTGGCCGTCACACTGATTGTTTTTCTCGGACGAAGCGCTGTTTCAAACGCACTTCCGGTTCCGGTCTTCTGGATTATATTTCTCATTTCTCTCGTTGTTTTATTCGTGAAAAGAGCAGGGAACCGCTGGGGCCAGAAAATCGCAATCGCTTCCTTTGTGATCCTACTGGCGTATTGGGGCGGCCTTGCATGGGCACACAGTTTGGCAATCAGAGAAGGAACGCTCGCAGCGTCAGTGATAGCGCATAGCGGTGAAACTATCTCTCGTTTGGCGGCAATGCCAACTCTGGCAAATCCTGTCACCTGGGAATGCGTGTTCGAAACAGAGCGCGCCACCTATCGTTTCGACCTGAGTCTTCTCACTCGGAAACCCGAGGATGTCGTTCGCTATGAGAAGCCTTCGCAGGAAATGAGTTCGTTGGTACAAAAGGCTTCCGAAGACCGCAGAGCGCAAATACTTTTGGGTTTTGCCCGCTTTCCCGTTGTTCAGCTGCCAGATATTGACTGCACAACTCAAACTCTCGTTCAATTCGCGGACTTACGTTACACTGAACCAGGCAAGTCGCGAGGAACTTTTAGTCTTGAGGTTCCGGTGGATTGCCCAGTTCAGAGACCGAATGAAAGGAAATGAGCGAGACGAAACAGCTTGAGACACTGTCTGTGCTGGCTGAAGCCAGCAAGGAGCGTGAGCGCGAACAAAAGAGGATGCCGGTGGCGACCGTGCGTGTCTCCCCTGGACCATACTTGGCTGTCGCCTGCGTGCTCACCTTCTCGTCAGCCCTGCTCTTGCGTGCTGAGAACGATGTGTTGGCGCTCATTCTCTTGCTAGTAGCATGGTTGGTAATTCCCATAGTTGCGCTTACCGATCGAATTGTTTTTGATGGACAGTCATTGAGCCGGCGCGGACTCGTCTCCCTTGTCCTACGTCTGGTTTCTGGTTACCGGGAGCAACTGGGGATTCATGACTTTGAGACGGTGGAAACCAACGCAGTTCGGACCTTGCGCCGTGGCGGAAGGGTGCGCTATCGCTACCGGACTCAGATTGCAGGTAAGGGTAAGGAGTTTGTTTTTGCATCGGGCGGAGGAAATTACCGAAGAATAGTGCGTGAACTGTTTCCACTTATCCACGAAGATAAGCTCGACAGTCGCAGCCGGGACTTGCGCGATTATCTTAATGAACCACGTTCGTTGAATCGAAAAGTCCGTCAATCCGGGCTCGCTTCTGATGACGTTCTCGACGTAGCCAAGCCAGACTACAGGCTCGGCGGAAAGCCGAATGGACGCCAGGAAGCAAGCGGCCAAACGTCTGAGGAAGATATAGAGAGGGCGCATGTGCTAAGACGCCTTGGAAATGAACTCCGTGTATCGGGACGCTTGAGAGAGGCCGGCGAAGCTTTTCGCCGAGCTTTGAATGTCAGCCCACGGGGCGCCTGGCTCATTTATGATTTTGCTCGCCTGCTTCGTTCCCAGGCCAGCGCACAGGGTGACGCGCGGTTGCTGGTGCGTGCTCGTGCGGCGTTGCGACTGGCTTGTATTAGAGCCGATAAAGACGAGGTGCTGCTGCCACTCATAGGTGAAAGTTTTCTCGAGTGCGGCGATGCCAAGCAGGCTCGACTAGCGCTACAGAAAGCGGCAGATGTTGACTCTGGAAACTTCAAGGCCCGTCTGGGTTTGGCGGATATCGCCCTTCGCGATGGGAAACTGGCGCACGTTATTCACCACTATCATGAGGCAGCGCGAGTGACGTCGGAGCAGGCGCTGGCGCGCTATGCCCGGCGTGAGGCCGATTATTATTTGCGGCTTAACGATGATGAAGATTACCTTGCCGCGGAGTTGAAGAGAATCAGCTGGCTGCAGAACATTACTCGCGTTCGGCGCCTGGCTGCCCGCACGACAAACGCTGGTATTCTTTTGGCACTCGTAGGTGGTTACTTTGATCCAATTGCCTCGAGCTTTGGTTGGTCACTCGCTTCAGCCTCATTGATAGCCTGGGTGTTGGCTCTATTAGGTATTCGTCTACTGTTCACCAGATCCAAGCCACGCTCAGTAGCCTGACTCTTCCCCGAAGAATCTGAACTCTTAAAGACCTTCAGCCAATTTAGCAAAGTAAGAACTCGAAGCTATCGGGTACAATTGCTGTATGGCAGAGTATCTCGATGTTACTAGCTGGGCCCGTCGCGATCTATTTGAGTTCTTTCGCGGTTATGACAAGCCCTACTTCAATGTCTGCGTACAGCTCGATATCACCGAGTTGCTGGCGCTGCTTCGCAAACGCCCGGACGCCAGCGTTTCGTTGGCCTATCACTACCTCGCGCTGCGAATTGCCAATGAGGTCGAACCGTTTCGCTATCGCTTGCGAGACGGCAAGGTACTGGTCCACGACGTAATTCATGGCGCCACTACCGTCTTGCTTTCGAATGAGAGCTTCGCCTTTGCGTATTTTGACTATACGGCAGACTATAGGAAGTTCAGTGCTGACGCCCAAGGCGTCATTACGGAGGTGAAGAGGGAGGGGACATTCAAGTCCAGGCCAAGTGACGATCTGATTCACTTTACTACGTTGCCTTGGGTATCTTTTACGAGCTTTTCACACGCGCGGAATTGGGGTCAGGAGGATTCTGTGCCGAAGATTACGTTCGGAAAGTTCACAAACGAAGGCAAGCGGGTTTTGATGCCATTTTCCGTTGAAGTCCACCATGCGTTGATGGATGGTCTCCACGTTGGACGATACTTAAGCAGGTTGGAAGCAGCGCTGGCGGATCCGGAGGCAAGCCTCAGCATACCTGAATGACTGACGGTACTGTATTGGGTGGCGATCATGTTGGTATCTTTCCTCACTCGACTGACTTTTCACACAGCCTCGGCTAGCGACCGGGTCGTCTCCGCGATGCTGGACTACGGTATTTGAGAAAAACGAACGATTGTGCGTGCGATTCGATCCGTTCGCTACCGCTCCCAGTTCTGACTTTGTGTAGTCGTTGGATAACCTCATTCTAGCCCGTTCGCATTTCCACACAGTATTAAGCCCGGGGAGTAGGTTTCTTCTTCTTTGCTGCCGGCGGTTTTGCCGTAACGGTTTGGGTCGAGTCCGCTTTCTCTTTATCACTTGCCGTGACAGTGGCGGGAGTTATCGTTCGTGCTTGCTGTTCGGTGGATGAGGCAACTGCATACGCCCGAGCGGGTTCAGGATTCAATATCGCATCCCAACGATAACGCGGCCGTGCGCGCGGCTCCGCGAGACGCTTAAACACAAGCTGAATAACCGCGCCGGTGATCCAATTGTGATAAAACTCGCCAACCGAAGCGAGTTCCGCATCCGGCGCCGGATTCATAAAATCGATGGCGTAAGGGATACCATCCTTGATGGCAAACTCGACAGTATTGATGTCGTAACCAAGCGCCGTACATAATGTGCGCACATCATTGGTCACGCGCTCCGCCAGTTCTTTTGAGAGATAGTTGGGATTGTGAACGTATTGCTCGCCTGAGAGGTATGGCTTGCGAGGGTCATACGCCATGATCATCACTTCTTCCTGCCCTACGCAATAGCACCGCACAAACTGATCGAAATCGATGAACTCCTGTAGAGTCATGCAAAGAGTGCCGCTCTTGTCGTATTCGGACCAAAGCTCCTCCAGTGAGTTTACCTTCGAAACATTCTTCCAGCCGCCACCATCGAACGGCTTCAAGATAGCCGGCATACCGACGAAATCGACTATCGCTCGCCAATCGAGGGGAAACTCCAGATTCCTGAGACTCTCACCGACTATCCCTTCAATGTAGGCTTTCTGAGGAAGAAGAATGGTTTTGGGAACAGCCACACCAAGCTTGCGTGCTAACGAATAGTTGAAAAACTTGTCGTCAGCAGACCACCAAAAGGGATTGTTGATAATGATCGTCCCCTCCAGAGCCATTCTTTTCAAGGTAGCGCGATAAAAAGGCACCTCATGCGATATGCGGTCAATGACCAGATCATAATTGGGAGGAGCGTCATGGCGTATTCCTCCCAGCTTGATGAACTCAGCTACGGTTCCGCCGCGACCGCGCTCGTTTATGCCATTGATTAGCGCCTCAGGGAAAGTCTTCTCCCGACCAACCAAAATTCCCACTCGCTTCATAATTCCTCAAACGTCCTTTCCCCGAAGCTTAATCGGGAACCCTGCTCCTTTCATTAACCGCTGGGAGGCTAAGCTAAACCTCTGGCAGGGGTACCGCAGGTTGGAAAACTAGCAAAGTAACCGTCGCTCAGTTTGTTGTCAAACGTGCATCAGGAGGGAGGCATCCGGCCGGTTAGTAGGTTGCATCAATTGGAATGCGAACGGCTCCGGCTAAGCGGGTTTTGGGTGCGCATGTGCTACAATTCGCGCCTCTAACAGTTAGATTTCCCCGACTGTAGCCGTTTCGGAAACGACGATCTGTTTCAAGGAGAACTCATACATTTGCTTCGATCATTTTCAGCTCTAATACTTTTGTGTGCGCTGCTAACGCTAACGACGGGGAATGGCACTGCCCGCGCTGCTGTTAGTCCGGATGAGCCCAAGAGTTTCACCGCAGAACAAATTGTAGAGTCGTCGATTCTAGTCTATGGCACGCGGCCCCGGCTCGATCAGATCCGGCATTACGGCTTGGAACGCGGAAAAATAACTCGCTTCACTCCTGATGGTAAGAGCGAAGAATCAAACTATGAACGCCGCTTCGTAAGAGGCGAAGATCTCGAGAAGGACAAGGTTCGACTCGATCAGAAAATGCCCACGATGGAGTATTCGCTGATCTATGGCGCCGGTAAGCTGTGGGGCATGATCAACGGCGCCGCTTTTACTCCTCGTCAGGACGCGGCTGCTGGTTTCCTATCGCAACATCTCCACAGCATTGACTCATTGCTGCGTTATAAGGAAAGCGGCTATACGATCGCCCTGGTTGGCAAAGAAAAGCAAAAGGGCATCGATCTCTACGTGATAGATCTGTTCGATAAAGAGAAGCGAAAGACCCGTTATTACATTAGCGTGAGGACCTTGCGAGTTCTTTGGTTGGAATATGAGGAAGGCCTGGAGGCCGTTCCAGTAAAATGCACCAAGAAGTTTTTCGACTATCGCTACGCGCAGAACACACTGGTACCCTACCGCGCTGTCCTGCTTGAAGATGGCCGCGAGACACAGGAGACCAGAATCCTCACCGTGACCTTCGGCGTAAAGGTCGACGATTCTATCTTCCAGAACCCTGAGGCTTAGACGGTGAGGGGTTTGCCGTCCAATTAACTCGAAAGCTTGTGCCAACCTTTGGGAACTCGTTCGAATCCCGAGCGTGTACACCTGCGGGCGGTCGCCGGTGTTCCTGTATAATCGGCTTCCGGCGGGCCGCTCATTTGTTGAGCCCGCGAGCGTTGACTTTAACTTCTCGAATCGAGTAGCGACCGTTCGACTATGAGAGCCTGCCTGCCCTGATGAATACGCTAACCACGATCGATGAGTTGGCTTTTCCCTCCGCCTTGCCTCAGGAGGTGTTGGAGGACCCCGCATCCGACCATGCGTTGCTGGAGGCTACGCGCACGGGTGATCATGATGCTTTCGCCTTACTTGTTGGCCGGTATAGGAACCAGATCACGAGTTATATTTATCGCATGACGAACGACTACGATGGCGCTGTCGATCTTGCGCAGGAAACTTTTGTCAGGGTTTATAAGGCCGCTGATAGATATCAGAGAACTTATGCATTTTCGACATACATTTATCGGATTGCGACAAACCTGGCCATCAGTGAGCTGCGAAAGCGCAAGCGACGCAGACTCGTTTCTCTCACGGGGTTTTTTCAGCAACGCGACGGGGCCGAGCCTCAGGAGTTGAACCCAGCGGATGTGCGACCTTTGCAAGATTCAGAACTGGTCGAAACCGAGCGCCGCACGGCCGTGCAACGAGCAATCAGTACGTTGCCGGAGAAATACAGAGCGCCGCTGATCTTGCGCGACGTTGACGGCCGCAGTTATGAAGAGATTTCGCGGATCCTAGAAACTAGTGAAGGCACGGTGAAGTCGCGAATCAGCCGCGCGCGGGGCTTTCTGCGCGAAAAAATGAGAGCGTATCTTTAAGTGAGATAGTATGAGAAACACAAACTGCAATGCGATTCGTCGAGAGCTCGACGAGATAATGCTGGGCGAGTGTAATAGCGCGCCGGTATTGCTCCACTTGCAACAATGCAGTGATTGTCAGGAGTTCCATCAAAGGCGGACAAAGCTGCGCCAACTGGTTGGTAGCCTGGGGACGGTTGAAGCGCCTGCTGATTTCGACTTTCGCCTGAGAGCGCGTTTGGCAAATGAAAAGCCTGGATCGGCCCATTGGGCTACGTTTGCAGGTGGGTCGCCTGGGGCTCGCAGCGCTGTTCTGGCCGGCTTTGTTTTGCTGTTGGGCGCCGTTGTCGTGCTAAACCACTGGCGTGGTCCAAAGAACACGGCAACCGTAGCCGATGTAGTGACCCCAGCAAGGCAGCCTCTTGTTTTGCCAAAAGGTACCGATGGAATTGTCCTCCCGAATCCTGTAGCAACACCTAGCGTAGCTGTCACCGCCATAAACTCGACTGCGAAACCGGGGCACAAAAACGTTGTGGCTATATTCAGACCGAGGCCATCTCTGGTCGCCAGGGATTTTAGTCTTTCATCTAGTTCCGTAGTGCGGCACGAAGAGTCAGTGGCAACGGCTGAAGGCCCTGCAGTTTTTCCAATTGATACTTCCTATCAATCTCTGAAGGTTTCGTTAGACGACGGAAGTGGCACCTGGCGCATAATCTCGCTGCCCACCGTCAGCTTTGGTTCGCAGCGAGTTTTAGCGACTGGAAGTCTTTCCAATCAGTTGTCCCCGAAGGGTGTCTGGTAAAAACGTTCATGAAGAAGCATTAGAAGAGCAAGACGATGGTAGTGAAAGAAGCTTTGCGAAGAGTCGTTCTGATACTTATTGCAGTTAGCTGGTCTGTGGCGTCAGCGTCGGCCCAGACCGCCGTCTCGTTTCAGCAGCCAAACAAACCGAGGACGCCTTCCCGTGTCGCAGCACCTGTGGTATCGGAGGGGCGGGCTGCTGCCCCCCAGGTAGTGACAATTGTGCACCGCCTGAACGGACTGAAAATGTTCAGGCTCCTGCTCCGTACTCAAGAACGTGTCCAGGCTATCGCCGGGTTTGATGATGCCTTCAAGTTGATGGAAGACGTGCACACAAACGTCATCGCGGGTTTAGCTCTTGACGACGGCCAAACGGTAGTCACCTGGCTGCCCGAAGCGGAAATAGAATTAGGTCTGCCGGCAATTCCTTTTGCAGCTCCGCAAGCGCCACTTCCACCGAGTGCATGGCCCGACTCACCTCGCGCGAGTACGACAGCGAAGAATCAGCTTACCGGGATGAATGACAATCTCTCCGATCCACCTGACTTAACAGTCATTGGACCTGATGGTAAACAGCTGGCGGCCCGCTATGTCGGGCTTGATGGTGTTACAGGTTTATCTATACTCAAACTATCAGACAAGAATTCAGGTACGACTAGCGTCACAAAGGATGACGGTACTTTTGCGGGCCAAAGGGTGCGGCTATTTGGTCCTGAGCCTGTGTCGCAGACGGTGGTCACAACCAATAGCAACAGCAATCTCTATGTGCGCATTGGTGAAACGCCCGGCACTATATCTATTGTTTCGCGAGCGCCATCCGGTGCGGTTTCGAAGTTCAAGGCGCGCTTGGCTCGCTTATCACCTGCGAACATTGGTGGCGTAGCGATAAATGATGCCGGCGAGACAGTGGGGATTGTGGATGGCATCGACGGCTCTGAAGCAAGCATCTTGCCTACGGCTCTAATTCGACTGGCTGCAAAGCGCGTGCTGACGCAACAGTCGAGTGTGCCGAAACCATGGCTTGGAGTTACAGGTGAGCCGGTAGCGAAACTTGATATGGACCAGTTCGTCAATCGAGGATGGCAGGTTGACAGGGCGACAACCTTAGCCGAGGACCATCGTGGGATACTCCTAACGTGGATCGCTCCGGGAAGTCCGGCAGCTTTCGCAGCGTTACGCGCCGGGGATGTTATTCTGAAAGTAAACGACGAAGAGATACAAACCGCTGACGACTTTTCCTGGTGGTTGCAACAGGCAGGACCCAGCAACTCGGTTCGTTTTACCGTGGCGCGACCAAACCGCACGACCCCAGAAGCTATCAATGTAAGATTGAGCGAATCTTTAGATCCAACTTTGGCAGTGAACATACTTAAACATCGTTCTCTGCTGGCAAAAGGATCATCACTACTAGATCAAGGGATCGAGACAATCGAACTCCAACCCGCAGTTGCATCACGGTTGGGCGCCAACGCCGGTTTGCTCATCATCTACGTGCAACCTGCTACTGCCGCCTCCAAAGCTGGACTACGCGCTGGGGATGTAATCGAATCGATTGATGGCCGGCGGATCTCCTCTTCCACTCGACCGCTGTTGCTCTCGAACTCACCCGCCGATACTTTCACATTTGGCATAGTTCGCAATAAACAGAAGATGGTCCTTGTGGTCAATTCCAAAAAAATGACCAAATGAAAAATGTCAAATGATAAGTGGAAAATGACAGTCTCTACCCCTTCCTGTTTTTAAAGTTGAATAGTAAGTGGACGGTTGTGCCAAGGCGCCCCAGTACCGTTGATTTGGTAGTGTCCTTATTTCACGTCCCACTGGGTTCTCCGTGTTCTCCGTGTCTCCGTGGTGAAATGGTTTTCGGCACTCTTAATCACCACTGAGGCACGGAGAACACGGAGAATGCACTAAGACAACCTCAAATTAGGAGAGCACTTTTGATTTCGGACGATGGTCGTCAATTGAATTCGTGTGATAACCTAACCCCTCCGATTAGCAGCAAATCCAGAACAGGAAAGTTGTTTCGCGTCTATGTTGACTGAAGCACTTGCGCGTTATCACGATCTACTCACGGACCATGATTTAGCTGAAAGCTCGCGCGTTATGCTCGATGAAGGACTCGAGCGGTCCAGGTTGATCTTTGGTGGCCGGCGCCTCTCACCTTATCTCCGCCCCCATTTTGTCACTGAAAAGGACTTCGCACGTGTCTGTCAGATCTGCGAGACAGTCTGGTCTGCTATTCAAAAAGTAAAGGACGCAGCCATCGACGACCACTCACTCGTCGACGATTTGGGATTAACCCAAATTGAGCGTGAGTTGATTGCCATTGATCCGGGTTATTCCGCGGTTTCACCCACATCGCGACTCGACTCCTTCCTCACTGACTCTGCTTACAGCTTTGTGGAACTAAACGGCGAAAGTCCGGCGGGCATCGCGTATGCTGATGCGGC
>WNFR01007398.1_pt1 | contig 14201 bp, 19 predicted proteins | sample 5400221 | NCBI WGS metagenome assembly WNFR01 (sample SAMN13153357, study PRJNA577476) | soil metagenome | isolation source: 40 cm soil under Madrone tree | place: USA:California | collected 2016-06-14 | reverse complement strand
TGACGGCTTTAGAAACGGGGTTCTGGTTACTGGATCGTCGCCACGAACCAGCTTGCGAGCGTGTCCATGGCGGTCAAGAGATCCCCGCTTACGTCTTGCCCCGGCTGCTGTAGCTCGGGGGCTTCGGTTCCCGTGCAACTTGAAGAGAGTTGCGCTGGTGGCGGAGGCGGAGCAGGAGGCGTCAATACGTCCCCTGCCAAAGCCACACCGGATAGGGAAACTACCAGCACGCAAGTGCCAAAGAACCTGGTCAGTTTAGTCATTTTCTGTTTTCCTTTTTTTACGAGGCTATCGCTGGGATTCGAGTCCCCCCGACCGCCGGATTGTACTGATTGACAGGCATACTAGCACTGCTAGTGATTATTCTTGCTAGCAGTCTCTCTGGGCTATAAGAAAGGTAGAAAAGCAATGGAGCGCCAAATTCCGACGGAACCTAGAACCACAACAGCGCGAGGGATTCAGGATGCGGGAGCAAAGTGCCGGGCCGCGAAGGCACTCGCGAGCGCCGGAGACTATGAGGCTGCGTGCGAGGCCCTCGGGGGATTATGGGGCGGCATTCTCGTGCGACCTCAGATTGAAGACCTGGCTGAAAAAGATCAGGCGGAAGTATTGTTGCGGGCGGGTGCGCTGTCGGGTTGGCTGGGAAGTTCGAGCCAGGTTCCGGGCGCACAGGGGTTTGCCAAGGACTTGATCAGCGAAAGCATTCGGGCCTTCGAGGAACTGGATGACCAGGAAAAGATCGCCGAAGCACAATCCGATCTCGCGCTTTGTTACTGGCGCGAAGGGGCCTTGGACGAAGCGCGCGTCTGGTTCCGGGAAGCGATCTCGAGAGCCAAGAGTCCCGCGAATCGGCTTCTGATCATCGTCCGCAGCACGACTGTGGAGTGCGCATCGAATCGATTCGACGACGCGCTCGCGTTGCTCGATCTGGCGGCGCCTTTGTTGGATGAAGTCGAGGACGAACTCGCTCGCGGCTGCTATCACATGCACCGCGCAGTGGTTCTCCGCAGGCTCGGCGGATCGGAAAACCTCGACCGCGCGCTGATCGATAGCGCCGCGGCGAGCGTCCATTTTGAAAGAGCCAATCACCGGCGTTATTTCGCGCGATGTGAAAGCAACACCGCAAATATTCTGCGCGAGCTCGGTCGTTATGAGGACGCATTGGAGCATTTGGACCGTGCGCGGCATACCTTCATCGAATTGGGTGACGTGGGCACTGCGGCTCAGATCAATGATACGCGCGCGCGCGTATTCATCGCCCAGCAGCGCTATGTTGAAGCCGAGAAGATTGCCTTCTCATCCGTCTCGGCCCTCGAGGTGGGGGATGAACAATCTCATCTGGCAGAGGCGTTGGAAACCCAGGCTGTCGCACTGGCCCGCATGGGTCGATTCCAGTCAGCGCTCGGCATTTTGAGACGGGCGGCGCACATCGCTGAGACGGCCGGTGATTCCTACTTAGCCGGAAAAATATTTCTCACCATTCTTGAAGAGATCAAGAGCTTCCTCTCTCCCGCTGAAATTACAGAGATATATAAAGAAGCAGACGATCGTCTGCCGGGTTTATTGGAAGAGGAAACGATGTCACGTTTGCGCGCTTGTGCCCGCTTAGGGGCGGCCAATGCGGTCGCCCCCAAGAAGGAAGAGACGCGCGGCTCGTTCGCAGTGCAGGTGCATCAGTGTGAAAGCGAACTGATCAGCACAGCATTGGTTGAGGCTGGCGGAAGCGTTACGCGCGCAGCCAGGATTTTGGGGCTGACTCATCAGGGACTCTGCTATATCATCAACCATCGGCACAAGGATCTACTTGGCGCGAGGGCCCCGATTAGAGTTCGCCGCAAGTCAATTATCAAGAAGCGCTAGGCGCGATTTGATTTTTTCCTGACCGCTGCGGACTTGAGCGCACGACCTATATCTTCAGAAAGAAGCGGCGAAGCGCCACCTTCGGCGCTTCTTTTTTTACTGCAGACAACAGAAACATCACAGCACGGTGTCTTCGTTATTAGTTACGACAGCATGGGCAAATTCCGAGCGCGTAGTGCGCATTGGTGCGCGGCGCGCGAATCGGGTCATTGAATAATTGACAGACAAACCGTGGGACGTGCAAGATGCGCGCGATGGTAAGACGCAAACCAGAGCGAAATGTGCCTAATGGTTTCCAGCGGCACTTTGTGTGGGCTCTCAAGTCTGTAGTATTCGTCTCCGTGATGTTCGTCACTTCGTGCAGCGGTCCTCTTTTTAAGGGGATAATATACTTGACTAACCACGCGATTCCTGCTATCTTCACAGCATGGAAACGCCAAAGACTTTACAGGCCGCAATTATACACTTTGCCAACCCCGAAAACTGCCAGAAGTTCATGGTAGCGGTTCGCTGGCCGGACGGAATCGTGCGTTGCCCTCAGTGCGACTCCGACAAGGTTACATACCTCGCCAAGCAACGCCGTTGGAAGTGCTACGGCAAGCATCCGAAGCCGCAATTCTCGCTCAAGACAGGAACCATCTTTGAGGATTCGCCGCTGGGCCTCGACAAGTGGCTATCGGCAGCGTGGTTGATCGTCAACGCAAAGAACGGTATCAGTTCATATGAGATTCATCGGGCGCTTGGCGTCACGCAAAAGTCCGCGTGGTTCATGCTTCACAGAATCAGACTTGCAATGCAGCGCGGTACTTTCAGCAAGCCGCTATCCGGCGAGGTAGAGGTTGACGAAACTTTCATCGGGGGCAAGGCTCGCAACATGCACAGAGGCGACCGTGCGCGGAAGATTCATGGTACAGGTGGATCGGGCAAGGTTGCCGTGATGGGATTGCTTGAGCGTCACGGTGAAGTCCGCACGATGGTAGTGTCGAACGTGCGCCGCAAGTCCCTTCACAGCGAAGTGAGCAAGCACGTCGAAGCCGGATCGACCGTGTACAGTGACGCACTTCGTTCTTACGATCAGCTTGAAAATGAATTCGTGCATAACGTGATCAATCACTCCGAAGAATATGTACGCGGTCACATTCACACCAACGGGATCGAAAACTTCTGGTCGCTGCTCAAACGGTCGCTTGGTGGCACGTATATCAGCGTCGAGCCTTTTCACCTGTTCCGTTATCTTGATGAGCAATCCTTCAGATTCAATAAACGCAAGGACACCGATTTTCAGAGGTTTCTGGAAGTTATTAGGACGATCACTGGTAAGCGACTAGAATATCGGCAGCTTACTGGTCAACCCTCATGCTAGGGATGGTGGGAAGGCCCGACAGAAACGCGGTAAGAGATTAAAGCAAAAGCGAAGGCCGTAAGCTCGAACTTACGGCCCTGCCCCTATCATAGCTGCTTTAGAAATCTTTTGAACTGCTCGCACGGTGTTGATCGCATCGGGTGCTGGCGGCTCACTACTTGTGTATCACAGGAGATGAGCTAATGGCAACTAGAACCAAGCGACCAAAGACGCTACGTGAGTACCGTTTCAAAATCGAGGCATATTCGCCCGACACAATGCCGCTCTTACGGCTCACTGAATACTTGCATGAGCTGGCAGTATTGTTCGGCCACAGTGATAGCGTTCACCTCGTGAGAATCGAAAAGGGCAGCACGATGCCGCTCCTACTCGTGAGGAAGGAAGCAGAGATTAAAATTCGAGAACGGTTGCAGTTAGTCCGACAGAAGGACGGCCCGGCTGAGGCAATGAAGGCCATGCGCCAGATCAACGAAAAACTCCGCGAGGATGATGCAAAGGGCGCTATCATTGATCCCATCAAGCGCAAGGTGTTGGTTTTCCCCGGTCGTGATCTCAATAAACTTTTGCAGTACGGCCCGATCAAACAGCCAGGGATGCTTGAAGGAATCCCGATCCGGCTTGGCGGCGAGCAATCGTGGGTTCCGGTTCATCTTGAAAACCGACCCGGCGATGTTCATATATGCTGGGTGAAGCGCATCCTCGCAATTCAGATCGCAAGACACTTATTCACTACAAGAATCAGAGTTGAAGGCGTCGGCAAGTGGATACGCACCCGCGATGGCGAATGGGAAATGGAAGATTTTTCCGGCGAAACTTTTAAGACAATTAACACAGATGCTACCCTGCGCGAAGAAGTTGAAAGTCTGCGAGACATTCCAGCGGCATGGAAAGAACTTGAAGACCCGATAGGCGAGTTAATGGAACTGCGCCACGGAACTCACGGTTAATGATTGCACTAGATACCACGTTCCTGTCTCTGTTGCTTCACCCGAAGGCGAGGCCACCTCTTGATCCCGTAACTGAGAAGCCCATAGATCGGTTGGAGGATCGCATTGAGCTATTGCGTGAAGAATGGGATTTATCCAACGAGCGCATCCTGATACCTGCCCCGGCCCTGAGTGAATTTCTAATCCTAGCCGACAAAGAAGGCCCACGTTATCTCTCAGAACTTAACAGCAAGCACGTCTTCAGGATCGGAGACTTCGATACGAGAGCGGCAATCGAACTTGCCGCAATGAATCTGGAAATTAGGCGTGGGCGAAGCGGCAAAGCCAGCAGGCGCGGCGATGCCGAAGGAACATGGGCGAAGATAAGTTTTGATCGCCAGATCGTTGCCATTGCCAAAGTCAACGACGTAAGCACTATCTATTCCGACGATAAAGGCGTTGAGAATTTCGCCAAGCATCATCTCATCTCGGTCGTGAAAACATGGGAGTTGCCATTACCAGTCGCAAAGCAACTAGAACTACGGTAATAATATACTTGACAACTCCATCTGATTTCTGTATCATGGCCTCACCATGAACAAGGAACCGAAAACCCTACAAGAAGCAATCCTTTACTTCTCAAACCCTGATAACTGCCGCGAGTATCTTGTTGCCCATCGCTGGCCGGATGGCGTTATCTGTCCGCGTTGCGGCGGCAAGAACATAACAGCGCAGCCGAAGTATAACCGCTGGCAGTGTGCGAGTCATCACGAACGCCGACAGTTCACGCTCAAGACCGGATCGATCTTTGAAGATTCCCCGATAGGACTGGACAAGTGGCTGGCCGCTATGTGGCTGATCGTGAACTGTAAGAATGGCGTTAGCTCCTATGAGGTTCATAGGGCCATCGGAGTAACACAAAAGTCGGCGTGGTTTATGCTTCAGCGCATTCGGCTTGGTTTGCAGACTGCGGATGGCGGCAAGCTTTCCGGCCACGTCGAGGTTGACGAAACTTTCATCGGCGGCAAGTCCAGATTCATGCACAAGCATGATCGGGAACGAAAGATTCATGGCACAGGCGGTCACGATAAAGTTATCGTTATGGGCATTCTTGAACGCGGCGGCAAGGTGCGCACGAGTGTTATGCCGAACCGAAAAAAGAAAGCACTACAGGCACAGGTCAAGCAGCACGTCGAAGCCGGCTCCGCGCTCTATAGTGATGCGCTCAAGTCTTACACTGGACTGACCAAAGACTACGCGCACGAAGTTATCGATCACGCGGAAAAATATGTTGATGGTCTGATTCATACAAACGGCCTCGAAAGCTTCTGGTCGCTCTTGAAGCGCGGACTACACGGCACGTATATCAGCGTCGAACCGTTTCACTTGTTCCGCTATCTTGATGAGCAAAGCTTTCGATTCAACAACCGCGAGCTAACGGACGGTCAGCGGTTTTCAATCGCAGCCAGCCAATTGATCGGCAAGCGTCTCACATTCGCGGAACTGACCGGCAAGACAGACTCCCGCCAACCAGCGTAAAGCTGCCACATGAAAGACAAAGGCGCGGTAAATCTAAGAAGAAATAATGTCCGCTGGTGGAGGTTCGATCTGCACCACGGGTTCGCCAGAGTCCGTTAAGCTAATCGTGAACGTGTATCCGCCTATATTAAAAACGACGGGCTTATTGCGTCCCTTTCGCTTAACTGAGTTTTTGCCTTGCACTAGCACAGGCGAATCGGTTATTATGCGGACAGTTCGCAGAGTTTGACCCCGCTGCGCCGCCGCAGCATCTTGATTTAGAGACATAGCAACGTTCTCCGAAAGAGACTGGGACAGAGACCCCGGTCTCTTTCATTTATAGGTTAACTTCTCTTGATAGAACTCCCTCTCGCAGAAATTACTCAGGCCCTAAAAGCAAAAAAAACCCGCCGACCCATGAAGACAATCTCTTCAGGATCAGGCGGGACAGGTTCCGCATGTCTCAGCGGACTTAGCTCGCAGCCTCAGTTTTCAATCGCTCTGCAAGGTCAGTGACACAAAGCAGAACGATAGCATACTAACACAGAGCAATTCTGATCTGATCAATTTTTCTTGTTTGGATTAGAAAGGAAACGTGCGACCGCATCCGCGACAATGCCAATGCGAGCGAGTCTCACCCGCTGTCATTGCGCCCCACACGATCAAAGGTATGCCTACGCATAACGGCGCGAACAGAATTCCCAGCACTAAAATTATGATGCCCGTGCCGCGATTTGGATTCTCAATTTGGAGCGACATTTCAGATTGGCACTGCGGGCAGGTTTTCGGTAGACGAACAATGACAGGTTCAGGCTTTGATTCAATGAGAATCGGCAACCACCTCTTAAGATCATTGGACCATCTCTTGTCGGCTGCCTGAAACTTGCTGGACGCCTGTGCTTCCCGGATCTCTTTCTCCGAATAGGGTCCTTCGGTCGCTCCGTCGCGATAGATATAAATCTTAGCGTCCGGTGCCCACTTGTCCGGTGCGCCGATATCATCCTTTCTGCCAATCTTGTCTGCTACGCCATCGGCGCTAGGCGGTGCATCGCCAGTGAGGCTGAGGGTTGTGAATTTCAAGGACTTATGGCTTTCCTGTTGCCGAGCCTTTAGGGGCGAGCGAGAGCAACGTTTTGAGTTTTTCGATTTGCTCTGTTTTGAGTTTGCGAGGAAAGCCGCCTAATTGAATCTCAACCGATTTTCCGTTTGCAAACTTCTCAAACTGTTCCCGCGTGAGATCGAAAATCATCTGCTCGGAAACGCCACCAAGATAAACGTCTCCATCGTGTTGGCCTTCTCCTAGTTCAAGCCGCTCGCCATCTATCAGAGCGTAGAGTTTGTGATCCTTTAGGAAAAGCCAGCCGCCGCTATCTGTAATAAAGACGAAGCCGAACTTTGGCTCCTCATTCAACCGCGTTCCTTTGAACCCAAACGCGGCAGTTACGGCAAATTGCGTTGGAGCGTTGATGGTTGGCCCTGTGTGATAAGGGCCATTCCCCAAAGAACGCGCGAAAGACGCGGCTCCGCTTTCCATCGCAGATAAAAGACTCATCGGCTTGACTGCAACGACCGTATAGTCCTTGAACTTGTCATATTTGAGAATGAACTTGTCGTGGTGTTTTGATTGCTTGAGTTGAGTGGCAACGTCGATACCTGGATCGGTCACCGAAGATTGCTGAGCTACCACCAAGCACGACAAACCGAGTATCATAATGGTCAAGGTAAGGGTTTTTCTTTTCATGGCTGATTCGCTCCTGCGTAAAGAGTGATGAGAGCCGCAGGGGAGCAGGTCACTGACTTCCCCGCGCCAGTTTTTAGCCTCTCTATTGTCTATCTAAATGCGTACCCCTGCAAGCCAGAAGGAACACTTCTGTCGGGAGGTACGCTCTAATGGGAAAGTCTCCACGCCCCCGCCCTCGCAAACTCCCCGCCAAACTACTTCAAATTCGCCGCACTCTGGGAATGTCACAAGCGCAAATGCTGGTCGCGCTCGGACTCGATAAGGAATTATTTGCGAGTACGGTTTCTGGCTATGAACTGGGAAGGCGAGAACCACCGTTGCCTGTGATCGTGAGATATGCGGAGTTAGCCGGGTGTTCTACTGACTACCTGATCGATGATCGATTAGAATTGCCAACTAAGCGATGCAAAAGAGTGATAGGATAACGAACGATGAAACCAGAACCACCACCAAAGGTTGAGGGCAAAACACCGTGGAAGCGACTTGATAACGCCGTGCGCTCTATCTTCAGCGTGTCAAAGGATGACATCCTGAAAGCAGAGGCCAAGATGAAGAAGTCTCAGCATAAGAAGCCCAAACGGAAAGTCGCAGCCTAGCCGTTTCAGAATGGATCGCAATTCGGATCGGAGACAGCAAGCGGATTACTGCTAATCCGCGACGTAAAGCAATCCAAAGAAGTGAAGGAGGGCGATAGAGTTCAACTCAAATCGGATGGCCCAATCATGACAATTGAGAAGCTCCTAAGTAAAGGCAAGCATGGCCGCGTCTATGAGGTGTCGCGCCAGATCAAATAATCGACCTATCACGCCGCCTCGATTCTTACCTTGCCTGTCGGAGTTGTCAAGTATATTATTACCAGAACTACTCCCCGGCGACAAGCCGAAGGCTAGGCGGGCCATTGCCAAAGAATCAGAGGACGTATGAAAAAGACTAAGCCAACCAAACCACCCTCAGAGGAATATCAACGCTTTGAACAATTCGTAAAAGAACTGGTTGCCGTTCCTAAAAGCGAACTCGATAAGCGAGAGGCTGAATACCAGCGGAAGAAGATCGCAGAGAAGAAACGGAAGGCTGCATGATGAGACGATCAATTCTGATAGTCCTTGCGATTCTTTTACTAGCGTCGTTCGCGGCCGCTCAGAGGTCAGAAGGTGAAAAGAACTCACTGCGAGGACTAAGCGGTATTTTTGTCCTCGTTGAAACGGTGACTGAAGACGCACGGCGACAGGGACTAGACAACAATCTGCTGCAAACGGATGTGGAGTTAAGGTTGCGGAAAGCAAGTATCCACATCGCGAGCCAAACGGAACTAATTCAGTCGGATAAGATCGGCGTCCTGTATATCAACGTGGGAACCACGCAGCTTAAAGATGGTCTCTTTGTAGTTTGTGAGAATATTGACTTGAGACAGAGTGTCCGCTTAGCACGCGACAATTCGATTAGACTCGAAACTGCGACTACTTACCGAATCAATGAGACGTTTGGCACTTTTCCGCCCAGTCGCTTGCGCGACGGTGTCCGCAGTTTAATCAATGATAAGGTTGACGCATTTATCAGCGACTATCTGGCTGTGAATCAAAGGTAGTCAGACTTTGACCGCTCATCCAAGCCGTGATAGCCTAAGACGGCTCAAGGAAACCCGCTCCGATCCCTAAGGGATTGTCGGAAAGAAACCAAAACTTTGACGCCCATATTTCCCATCTGGGAAGTGTGGGCGTTTTTCATTTGAAGGGAGATCACATGAAAACACGAATAAGAAAATACCGACGCGGACGCCCACAGATTTTGCCAAGTCGGCCTGACGCGGAACAACTGGCAATTTTGAAGCGAATGACGAAAGGCGAAAAAATGTTCTTGTTACAGGAACACCCAATCGCGCCGGACGTGGGCATCGGCTCTAGCAGGGAATATGCGAAGACAATACCGTCGCGTCAGTTTGGTTATTTGATGAGCGGCGGCTGGATCGGCTTCGTTGCTGAAACTCGTGAGTATGAGTTAACGTCTCAGGGCTACCGAGCAGTAGAACTTTACAGGGCAAGCACCCGCGTTGGCTCGAAAAACACTTATCGCACTAAGAAACGAGCCGTTTGAGTAGTTGGTTAGTCAACTATATTATTCCCCTTTTTAAGGTAAAGGCTCCAGCAGCGCTCCAGCCAATGCCGGCCACGGTCGCTTCCGTCAATCTGGGTTCGATCACCTTTCGGGCGGCCCCACTGCTTACTGACGATCAGAGCCAGGAATTATTTGAGTCGAACCTGCAACTCGCTGGACTTCTGCCAGTCCGTGTCGAGATTGTCCACAATGGCGGCCAGCCCTTCGAGTTGCAGAAGCTCCGTTTTCGCCTTAATGACGTTGCCGGCACGAAATGGAAGGCAATTTCCAGCAAGCAAGCCATCGCTCGGATCCTCAAGGCGAACGACGTATTCGCTTACAACCCCTCGTCCCGAAAACTCTTTGAAGAGGAGTTTCGGGCGTACGAGCTGAACTTGAAAAGCCCTCTCACCCACGATGAGCGCCGGCGACAGGGCTTCGTCATTTTTCTCACCCCTGACAAAACACCTGTGTCGTCACCACGGGGTTTGGTCCTGACGATTGAGGGTCTGTCGCAACCGGCGACGTTGAATCTTAACTAATCTTTTTCTAGTCAGCCGCCGACAAGGGCCGGTTAGACTTTTCTTTCTATCTTCGATAGGCTTCCCCACGCATAATCTCGAATGCTGCTAAGCGCCGGCGAATGTCTGCGCCGGGCAGAATATTTCTTCTGAAGGGAACAGATCAGATCATGGCTCCAGAGACACAAACTGCAAATCAACCGACACCCGCTCTCTTATTCGACACAATCAACGCTCACCAACGGACCGAAGCAATTAAGGCCGCCATCGAACTCAACGTGTTTACCGCAATTGCCGCCGGAAACAGCTCTGCGAAAGATATTACCAGGGCCTGTGGCGCATCTGAGCGCGGCACGCGAACTCTATGCGACTATCTGGTCATCATTGGGTTTCTGACCAAGCAGGACAACAGCTACGGCTTAACGTCAGATTCCGCGATGTTTCTCGACCAGAAATCCCCGGCGTACATGGGGACGGTGATCGAATTCCTGCTGTCGCCGATGATCACTGATAATTTCAAAGACCTGGCCGCGGTAGTGCGGAAGGGCGGTTCCATCTCTGAAGAAGCTACCATAGCTCCCGACCATCCGGTTTGGGTGAAGTTCGCGCGCGCTATGGCGCCGATGATGGCTTTGCCGTCGCAACTTCTCGCTACAATGGTCGATCCAAAGGCCAGTGAGAAGCTGAAGGTCCTGGATATCGCTGCCGGCCATGGTCTTTACGGGATTGCCTTCGCGAAACGAAATCCTCAGGCTGAAGTCACCGCCGTCGATTGGGCAAACGTGCTGGGCGTCGCCAAAGAGAATGCGCAGGCTGCCGGAGTCTCGGACCGCTATCACACCAAAGAAGGCAGCGCGTTCGATGTTGATTATGGTACCGGTTATGACTTGGTTCTTCTGACGAACTTCCTTCATCACTTCGACCCTCATACCCAATCCTGATCGAGTGTCGCCGCCGCAAGCCGCGGCTTTCAGTCTGATGATGCTTGGGGGGACCCCGGGCGGCGATGCCTACACTTACGCGGAACTTGAGACCATGTTTCGCAATGCCGGCTTTGCACACAGTGAATGGCACGAACTGCCGCCCACCATCGAGCGAGTTGTCATAAGTCAAAAGTAGTGACCAGCGTTTCATGAGAGCTTGGGAACGAAAAAGCCCATTGATGGTCGGCGTCCTGGTTGGGGCGCTGGCCATGAATGCTCTCGCGCAAAGTGAACCTCGCTATGCTGAGTTGCCAAACTTCCACCAGGTGAATCCTCAACTGTATCGCGGCGCACAACCAAAAGCCGACGGCCTGCAAAGACTGAAAGCGCTCGGCGTCAAGACAATCGTGAATCAGCGCGGCAAAGACGAACACACCGGCGCGGAAAGTGCAGAAGCCCAAGCGCTGGGCTTGCTTTATTACGACGTTTCTCTGCCTGAATTCGCGAGTCCGAAAGATGCGGAAGTTCAGCGCGTGCTCGACATCATCAACACGGCGGCTCATCAGCCCGTCTTTGTTCATTGCCGTCATGGTGAAGATCGTACTGGAACGATCATCGCTTGTTATCGCATCAGCCATGATGGATGGACAGCGGTGGCGGCCAAGAAGGAAGCCGAACAACGCGGTATGAGTTGGACGCAGGTGGGCATGAAGCGCTACATCGATAAGTTTTACCGGCGCCGCCGCCCGCGCTTCCAGCAATGAGCGACCAATTTCTTACCGTTAATCGTTCACGCCAATCTCCGTGAACTTGTAAACGCCGCCAACCTTTGCGAAAAGAAAAATCTGCTGCCCACAAAAAATCTCCGTAGAGTACTGATCCCTCGATGGTCTGGCTCGAGCCAAGCAGCGACGCATCTTCGGCGTAAAGAGCGAATTGTATTTCCTGATAAAACCGGCGCGATCGAGTTCTTTGCTGTCGAGCAGAAAAGGGAGCTCCGTCATATCGGCTACGGCCGACTTGTCATTGCGCACCACGGCTGCTTTAAATTTGACCCAGAACGTGGTGAATTCTGGATCGACCCTGGAGGTGCGGTCGTGACTCGACATTTGCAGCGCCACACCAAGCATGAGCAGCGGCACGAAGCAAGAAACCAAAACTCTCTTTCCCGATCTAATCATCCTTACCTCGCCGTTTATGAATCTCTTAAGTTGGCGCGGGGCCGGTCACGAATTCAGCCTATCCGGTGGAACCAAATCCCCCGCTGCCCCGGCTTGTCCGGGATAAGCCATCAACCCAAACCGCCGTGGGCGTAATTATTTTCTCGACGATCAACTGGCAGATTTTGGTGTGGACCGGCAAGTCTATCTGCTCGCTCCCCGCGTTATACAACAGACACCCGATTTCGCCACGATAGTCGGCATCGATCACGCCGGCCAGAACGTCGATGCCCTTCTGCATGGCCAGTCCGGAACGAGGCGCAAGACGCCCGTAGTATCCGGCAGGTATCGCGACCGCCAAGCCCGTCCGGATCAATCGACGCTCTTTCGGCTGCAAAGTAATTTCCTCGATCGAACAGAGATCGAGTCCCGCTGCGGATAAACTGCCGCGCGTTGGTAACACGGCTTTTGGATCGAGCTTCTCGAAGCTCAAACTTTCGGTTTCTTGCATGCACTTATCCATAGGAACCAACAACATTCATATTTTTTTGGAGTTAAGAATTCTACCAGAGAAGGTCGAGATAAGGGTCTTTTCTCCCTTCTCCATTTTGGGAGAAGGACGGGGATTTTCGGCTCGTGAGAGCAATCTATTCTAATTGTACCCGTTGGTGAAACCGTCAAATAAGCCGACGAATCAACCGTTTGCATTCACCAACCCCTGGGATCAGTTCGTGAAAGTGTTGTTCGTTACATGCGCGACATGCGCGGTCGCGGCTGATATGCCCTCGGCTCGATAATCAGGTTGTCGTTTGCGCGCTACTGAACGTCGAGCCGGTGACGGTCACGTCCCCGCTCCCGCTTGAACTCCTGATTCTAAAGTTGACCTTAACTAAATGGTCGTTCCGGTGCTAAACCGTTCTTCGTCCGGTGAGCAAGTTAACTATCAGAACGATGAGGGCAAGGACGAGTAGCAAGTGAATAAATCCCCCCATCGTGTAGCTCGAGACTAAACCCACCAACCAGAGGATTAAGAGAATCACAAAAATCGTCCACAACATGGTTCATTCCTCCCTTTGCAGCTAATCGAATTGCAATCCCAAAGGATGAGGAGCAAGGTGCGTGCCTTTAGGGCCGGATTAGTGCAAAGCGCAGTAGTAAGGCGAGTTCTGTCGATTTTGCTCATAGAGATTTTGACCAGCCGGCGAGACACGTGTATCGAAGTATGCCAGTCTTCTCCATGCTCCCGAAGGTTCTTATTCAGATACTGCCCACTATAAAAAATGTCGAACCGATTCAATATTTGTTGAGATTCTATTCTGGACTTCTCTTGCAGATTATTGGTAAATTGAATCCGCGCTCGCAGGTTGTTGAATAGCGGGCGTATTGAGTGGTTTAAAGGGTTTTGCGTTTGTGCCATTATTCTCCCGACACGCCTTCGCTTCCAATCCTTAGTTTCTTCTGGTTTTGATCAAGAAGATCTCGCGGACAGCCATAAGAGATCGCCGGCGTGTCCCCTGGGGAAAAGCTATGATTTTTCGTATTAAGAAAATAATTGGCCGTTCACAAAGAGCGAGCCTGGCTTTTGTAATTTTAGGCGCCATGGTGCTCGCAGCGGGCTCTTTGTTGCTGGCGCTTTACGGGATCAGGGCCTCGCCCGTTAAGCGGATCAATTACTCTGAGCTCTACGCGATCGCGCAGACGGGTCCCGCAGCATCGGTACTTATCGAAAATGATTCGTTAACCGTAACAAAGACGGACGGAGCAGTATTACAAGCGACCGTCGCCGGTGATTCATTTCGGCAGACCGTGGTTGAGTTGTTCAGGAAGAATGGTGTACCGATCGAATTTGCTTCGACCCAGCCCGGTTTTGCGGGAACGGTATTCGTATATTCCTCGCCAGTTGTGATCTGTCTCGTGTTGGGACTCGTCGGGTGGCGAGTTCATGCCACAGTAAACGGGCGCCGCGGAAGTTTCAGCCTGGCTGATCATAGTGGCAAACAGAACGTCACCTTCGCCGACGTTGCAGGTGTGGATGAAGCGACGGCAGAGTTATTGGAAACGATTGAATTTCTCCGCGACCCGATTCGCTTTGGACGAC
>WNFR01009315.1_pt1 | contig 14203 bp, 10 predicted proteins | sample 5400221 | NCBI WGS metagenome assembly WNFR01 (sample SAMN13153357, study PRJNA577476) | soil metagenome | isolation source: 40 cm soil under Madrone tree | place: USA:California | collected 2016-06-14 | reverse complement strand
ATTTATCCGAACGGTATTCACGGCTGTATCGCTGACGCGCTCAAGATCGACAACGACATCGCGGTGCGCACTGCAACGTTGGACGAGCCTGAGCACGGTTTGACCGAAGAGGTTCTGGAAGAAACAGACGTGCTCACTTGGTGGGGACACGCCGCGCACGGTCAGGTTGCTGACGCGATCGTGGAGCGTGTGATCAAACGCATCTGGCAGGGGATGGGATTTGTTGCGCTGCATTCGTCGCATTACTCGAAGATTTTCAAGAGATTGATGGGCACCAGCTGCTCGCTCACCTGGCGCGAGGCCGGCGAAAAGGAGCGCGTTTGGGTTTGTAATCCCGCGCATCCGATTGCGCGCGGGATCAATCGCTATTTCGAAATTGAGAACTCCGAGATGTACGGGGAGCCGTTCGCCATCCCGACGTCCGATGAAATTGTTTTCATTTCCTGGTTCGAAGGCGGGGACGTTTTTCGTTCCGGTTGCACCTGGAAACGCGGCAACGGCAAAATTTTCTATTTCGCGCCCGGCCACGAAATCTATCCGATCTATTTTAATCCGAATGTGCAGTTGGTTTTAAGAAACGCGGTGCGCTGGGCCGCGCCCGACGCCGATCGCTGGATCGACAGTTGTCCGCAAATCCCGATCTCGGAAGCATGCGAGCCGCTCGAACAAAAAGGTCCGCGTCTGCATAAAGAAGGCGAGGAAGGCTACAAGTAATGAGCGATCACGACGTCCCTGTGCGCGCTAATGTCCCCGAATCTGACAAGTGGGATCTGCGACATCTCTTTGCCGATGTGAGCAAGTGGCAGGAAGATTTTCGTTGGGTGCAGCAGACCTATCCGCGAATCGTGGAATGGAAAGGCAAACTCGGCGAATCGGCGAAGTCGCTCGCTGATTTGCTCGAGTTCGAGAAAACGCTCGATCTGAAATTGGAGCGCCTTTATCACTTTGCCTCGCTTCAACTCGCGGAAGATAGCGCGAACAACGAATACCTCGCTCGCGTCGGCCAGGTTCAAAATTTGCTGACCAAGATTGGCGAGGCCGCCGCCTTTGTTGTTCCTGAAATTCAAGCGATCGACAACAAAAGGTTCGCCAAGTTCGTTTCCGACCCGGCGCTGGCCGAGTGGCGAATCAAATTGCAAAAGATTCGCAGATTGAAGCCGCACGTGCTCTCCGAGCCGGAAGAACGTTTGCTCGCGCTGGGGAGTGTCGCGCTCAGCGGCTACGACGACACCTTTTCGCAGCTCACCGATGTGGACATGAAGTTCGGTGTCCTGACCGACGAGACCGGTCGCGAGAAACCGCTCACTCAAAGTTCGTTCAGCTCGTTCTTGGTGAAACGCGACCATGAACTGCGCAAACGCGCGTTTGATCAGTTCTACGCCGAGTTTCAGGACCATCAGTACACTCTCGCCGCGTCACTGGCTTACTCGGTGAAAGCCGACATCTTTCGCGCCCGCGCGCGTCATTATTCATCGGCGCTCGGGGCGGCGCTTTTTCCCGATGATATTCCGGTCGCAGTTTACGATGGATTGGTTAAATCGGTGCGCGCCCATCTGGCGCCGTTGTTCCGTTATTTCGAACTGCGCCGGCGCGCTCTTGGTTTGAAGGAGCTGCATCACTACGACACCTACGTGCCGCTCGTTCCTGAGATTGAGATGCACACCAGCTTTGATCGCGCGGTCGAGATGGTCCTGGCTGCGCTTGCGCCGCTCGGAAAAGAATATGTCGATGTTTTGTCCGAAGGTTTGCGCGGGCGCTGGTGCGACCGGTACGAAACGAAGGGCAAACGCAGCGGCGCGTTTTCCTCCGGGAGTTATGGCGCGCCGCCTTACATTCTGATGAACTACAAGGAGGACGTCTTCGCCGATATTTACACGCTCGCGCACGAAGCCGGCCATTCGATGCACACCTGGTTCGCGCAGAAGTCACAACGCTTCCAGGATTACGATTATCCGATTTTTCTGGCCGAAGTAGCATCGACCTTCAACGAGGAATTGCTCACCCACCATCTGCTCGAACAAACGCGCGACCCGAAAATGCGCGCTTACATTATTAACCGGCAGATCGACGACATCCGTGGCACGCTTTTTCGGCAAACGATGTTCGCTGAGTTTGAGAAAATCGTTCACGCCATCGAGGAGAGCGATGACGCGCTTACGCTCGACGTTTTCAAATCGGAATATCACAAACTGCTCGCGGTTTACTTTGCGGAAAACTTCGTGCTCGATCCGCAGCTCGATCTGGAATGTCTGCGCATCCCGCATTTTTACGGCGCGTTTTACGTTTATAAATACGCCACTGGAATTTCTGCGGCGATCGCCCTTTCGGAAAAAGTTTTGCGGGGCGAGCCGGGCGCAGTTGACGCTTATCTCGGTTTTCTGAAATCGGGCGGCTCAACGTTTCCTTTGGAAACGCTCAAAGCCGCAGGCGTCGACATGACCACATCGGCGCCGATCGAAGCGACGCTGGATTTGTTCGAGCGAAGGCTGAGCGAGCTCGAGGCGTTATTGTTATAGGTAGGGATGGCTCTCCGAGCCGTCCGACTTATTTTCGTTTGATTCGACGGACGCCCCGAAGGTGCGTCCCTACCATCTGCAAGATCGACTTTGCGTTTCGCGTGCTTGGCAAGGTCTTTGCTTAAGACCGATGCGTGAGTTTCGAATGGCGATTTCGGGCCGCTTGCGGTTATGCCGAGCTTGGCATGACCCGACAGTCGCTGGCCGAGCTGAACGCCATTGAATCGGATTTCCAGGACCGGCCCGAAGTCCTGCAGATGCGTCTCCATCATTTGATGCGCACGAAAAGATGGGCGCGCGCACTTACCGTCAGCCGCAAGCTCTGCCGAGTCGCGCCTCGATGCAGTACCGGATTTTTGCACGCCGGTTTCTGTTTGCACGAGCTGGGAAAAACCGCCGAGGCGAAACGGCTCCTCCTGCAAGGGCCCGTCGCGCTCCTGAAAGAGCCGATTTATTACTACAACATGGGCTGCTACGACGCGTTGCTAGGCAATCATAAATCCGCCCAGGTGCATTTGCTTACCAGTTTCAAAATGGACTCTTCGTTTCGTGAGCTCGCGAAACGGGACCCAGATTTAGAATCGGTCCAGAAACTGATTTGAAGTGGAGGGACGCGCTCTGTCGCCTCCAAGAAAATGTGGACGACACGGAGGTCGTCCCTCCATGTTTCGTCCATGCGATTGGACGTGGACGAGCTCAAGCAGCGAATTGCGCCGCTTTTCGAGGAAAACTTCGAACGTTTTGGCGAGCTCGGCGCCGCGATCTCGATCTGGCAGGGCGGAAAGTCGATTGTCGATCTTGAGGGCGGGTTTAGGGACGCGCGCCGAGAAAAGCCGTGGACCTCAGACACGCTGGTCCTGATTTGGTCGGCGACCAAAGGGCTCGGCAGCGCGTGCCTTTTGCATGTGCTGCAGGAACACAAGATCGACATCGAACGACGCGTGTCTGAGTTCTGGCCGAAGTTTGGACAAGCCGGCAAGGGAACGATCACGCTCGCGCAGTTGCTTTCGCATCAAGCCGGGCTTTGTGCGCTGGATCGAAAAGTGGACATCCGCGATTACAAGGCCGTGATCGATGCGCTCGAGAAACAGGAACCGCTCTGGCCGCCGGGAACTGCTCACGGTTATCACGCGCGCACGTTCGGTTTTCTTCTCGACGAACTCGTTAGGCGAATCGCCCGGATAAGTCTGAGCGAATACTGGAGAAAAATATTTGTCGAACCGCTTAAGCTCGAGCTTTGGATCGGCTTGCCGGAAACAGAAAATTCACGCGTAGCCACGATCTACGCTGCGAAAGCGGGCAAGCCGCCCGAACCGGCAGGCTTCTATCGGGACCTGACCAAACCCGGAACGCTCGTGCGCAAGACTTTCACGTCGCCCTACGGGTTGCAGGCGGTCAGCGCGATGAACGACCCGTCGATGCGGGCGCAATCGATTGTTTCTTTTGGTGGAATCGGCAGCGCGCGTTCGCTCGCGAAATTTTATGCGATGCTGGCGAACGGCGGCGAGCTCGAGGGCCATGACTTTTTTTCGGCAAAAACAATCAGCTGGATGACGACAACGCTGGCGGACGGGACCGATCGCGTTTTTCAAATACCGACCGCGTTTTCGGCCGGGTTCATGAAAGATTCGGAGCAGTCGAGGCGTCGCATCTTTGGAAGATCGATATCTTCATTTGGGCATCCGGGTGCGGGCGGCAGCCACGCTTTCTCCGATCCTGAAAGCGGTATCGCGTTTGCTTACGTCATGAATCAGATGGAGCAATCGCTCTTGCCGAACGAGAAACGCCGGTCCTGCGCCGGAGAACGCTCCTCGCGAAGAAGCTTCTGCCGCGCCGGCGCCGACACCGGCAGGCGTGAAGGCGAAGGGAGATTATCCCTATGGCACTGCTGTTCCGGACAAACCTGGCTTCGTGAAAAGCCCGTATGCTCCGGATCAAGGGCTTGTCGATGTTCGCGGTTTCCCGCCAGGCACCGAAGTCAAGGATCCTTTCACAGGAAAAATTTTCCTGGTGCCGTAATTCGGTTCGAACGCCCCGAGCAGCATGCTATTGGGTCGAATTGCGAAAATTCGTCAATGAATTGGACACCATTGCTGGACAAGAGTGTATATTCGGTGCTCCTCAAAAGGATGCGGACGAGCGCAACGCCACCGCGCGCCAGGTGTTTTAGAATTTGATTCAATGGAATTACGGATAAAAAGAGGGCCTCGCGTCGAAGCTGAGATTGCTGTTCCCGGCGACAAGAGTATTTCGCATCGCGCCGCCATTATCGCCGCGTTGTCCAACGGCGTTTGCACGCTGCAAGGATTTCTGCCGAGCGAGGATTGCATGCACACGGTCAACGCGCTGCGAGCGCTTGGCATTCAGATCGAACAACCGGATTCGGACGTGCTCATCGTGCACGGAAAGAAACGTGTTCTCACCCCGCCGGAAGGCGAAATCGATTGCGGAAATTCGGGCACCACGATGCGACTTCTCGCCGGCCTGCTTGCCGGCCAAACTTTTGAGAGCCGCCTCGTTGGTGATGCTTCGCTGTCCCGGCGCCCGATGGATCGCGTGATCGAGCCGTTGCGCAAGATGGGTGCGGACATCGTCGCCGAAGGACCTGAGCAAACGCCGCCGCTGCGGATTAGAGGAGGATCATTACGCGGGATTCATTACAGTTCGCCGGTTGCCAGCGCGCAGGTCAAAAGCGCTATTCTTATTGCCGGTCTCTTCGCCAAGGGCAAGACCAGCATCGATGAACCGTCCGCCAGTCGGAACCACACCGAGCTGATGTTTAATTATTTTCTGGTTCGTACCGCCAAGGATGAGGACGGGACGGTCAGCGTTTTCGGCGATCAGGTTCCCGAGTCGCGCGACTTCGTCATTCCGGGCGATATTTCCTCCGCGGCTTTTTGGTTGGTTGCCGCGGCCGCGCAACCGGGCGGCCATTTACTGGTGCGCCACATCGGATTGAACGACACGCGCACCGCCTTGCTCGGTGTTTTGGTTCGAATGGGAGCGCAAGTGCGCGAAGCGGTCGAAGACGTCGATCATCTCGAGCCGCGAGGCATTGTCGAAATTACCGGCGCGCCGCTCAAGGGCACCGTGATTCATGGGAAAGAAATTCCGCAACTGATCGATGAGTTGCCCGTTCTTGCCGTCGCCGGCGCTCTGGCCAACGGCACGACGATCATTCGTCACGCCCACGAATTGCGCGTTAAAGAAACCGACCGCATTGCCGCCATCGCGCACAACTTGCGCAGCATGGGCGCGCAGGTCATCGAGCTAAATGATGGTCTCGAAATTCATGGACCGGCGCCTTTACGCGGAGCGCGTCTTCCGAGCTTTGGCGATCATCGCATCGCCATGGCTTTTGCCGTGGCCGGATTGTTTGCCGACGGTGAGACCGTTATTCAGGATGCGGACTGCATCCGCGAATCCTATCCCGGGTTCGAAAAAGCCTTGGACGAATTCATGAGTCCAAAGCGAATGCGTACCAGCACGCCGGTGATTGGGACGCTTGTGCCGGCCGCTCCAGGCGAAGGGTAGACCGCCGCGCACGTATCGCGCTTGCTTTCCGTGCGGTTCACGCGAAAAAATTGCCGCGACCGCGTGAGAAAAATTCTCCGCGGCAAATTTTAAAATGCGGCAAGATCGACAATCACAAGAACCTGCCCTGAGCGCCAGTCGAATGGGTCGACATCGTGTTATCGCGATTGATGGGCCGGCGGCTTCGGGAAAAAGCAGCGTGGCCCGGGAACTGGCCCGGCGTCTTGGTTTTGTCTACGTGAACTCAGGCGCGATGTATCGGGCAATGACCTGGCACATCCTGCAACACGACGCTTCGCCGAATGACGGCGCGCGGGTGGCAGAACTTGCGGAGACGGCGCGCGTCGTTTGCGATCTTCGAAACAGGGAAGGCCACGTTTTAATCGACGATGTCGATCCAACCGAACACTTGTGCGACGAACAGGTGAATCAAACCGTATCGCTCATCAGCAGCGTCCCGCAGGTGCGCAAAGTCATTGTCGAAAAATTGAGGAACTATTCCCGCGATTACGATCTCGTAATGGAAGGGCGCGACATCGGCTCGGTAGTTTTTCCGGACACGCCTTATAAGTTTTACATCGACGCCTCGCCCGAGGTGCGCTCGCTGCGCCGCGCCGCGCAGGGTTTACGCGATGAGATTGCCACACGCGACCACGCCGATTCTTCGCGCGCCGCTTCGCCCCTTGTCGTTGCCAGGGACGCCGAAGTGATCGACAGCTCGCATTTGAGCATCGAAGGCGTCGTGAACGAAATCATCGCACGGCTGGAAACGAAAGGGCTGCCGGTCGACTCCCGCTCGTGAATCCTTATTACTGGGTCGGTTATCATCTCAGCCGGCTGCTCGCCCAATTATTTTTCGGGTTCCGTATCATTCATCGCGAACGCGTTATTCAGACCGGGCCGGTGATCCTGGCCATGAATCACCAGAGTTTTTTCGATCCGCCGTTGGCCGGCAACGCATGCGACCGCCCTATTTATTTTCTCGCAAAAAGATCGTTGATGGATGTGCCGGTGCTCGGCTGGCTTTTGCCGAAGGTCAACGTGATCCCGGTTAATCTGGAAAGCATCGATCGCAGCGCACTCAAAGCCCTGATTCGAGTTGTGCGTGGCGGCGATTGTGCGCTTGTCTTTCCGGAAGGCTCGCGCACGCTCGATGGAAGTTTGCTGCCGGCCTTGCCCGGAGTCGGTCTCCTCATTGCCAAGACGCTCGCTCCGGTTGTGCCGATGCGGATCTTCGGCGCGTTCGATGCCTGGCCGATCCACGGGAAAATTCATTTGTTTCGTCGAATCACCATCGTGGTCGGCGAGCCGATTCACTTTTCTGAAGCCGATCTTAATCCACGAGACGGTCTCTATACGCGCCTGAGCCAGCGTGTCATGGACGCCATCGCCGCTCTGCATCTGGAATAGCGCGCATTTGCGCGGGCAAGATCGACATCGATATTTGCATGTGAATCTGCCCCAACCGCCGGCCGAAGGACCGAAGCCCGCGACCGTTCCGAAAAATGTCCTGCGACTCCTGCTCGTAATCCTGATTGCGTTTGGTTTGGTGGCGCTTTACGCGAATGTGCAAAAACTCCGCCGCGACAAAATCGAAACTGTCACGTTTACTCCGGCGTCGTCTCCGGCCGAATCTCCATCGCCGCGCGTTCCTTAAGAGATGCTTTGTGCGTCGCTCGCCTTTTGTTCGAATACTGAAACGAGAATTTAGTCTAAGCTCTAGCATGAAAACAATTTTTGCTCTGTTAATCGCGGTTGCCTTGTCGATCTTTTGTTCGTGTCAGAAAGAGCAGACCGAGGCGGAACGTAAAGCCGAGATCGATCGCGAAGTGCAGCAGCGGCTCGATGCCGAACATCAAGCGCAGGAAAAGGAACAACTCGGGCAACGGGAGACGGAGTTGAGTGCGCGCGAAAAACAGCTCGCGGAGAAGGAAAGCGCCGCCGCGGCCACCAAAGCTCCTGAGCAAGAAGTTCGTTCAACACGAACGGAACAGCGCACAGCCCGCATCGACGAACGCCGCCCGACCGCGTCATACAATACTTTCTACACGAAGCTCGATCGTTACGGCGCGTGGCGCGAGACCGGCGATTACGGTTACGTTTGGCAACCGCGGGAAGCGGAGTCGTCCCGAAACTGGCGTCCCTACACCAACGGCCACTGGGTTTACACCGATGTCGGCTGGACCTGGATTTCGGACGAGCCGTTTGGTTGGGCCACGTATCATTACGGACGCTGGACCCGCTTGCGCAATATTGGCTGGGTCTGGGTGCCTGGCGACGAATGGGCGCCGGCGTGGGTTTCCTGGCGCAAAAGCAACGATTACGTCGGTTGGGCGCCCCTTCCTCCAGAAGCACGTTTCGATCGGCGCACCGGCATTCATACCTGGTCCGACAATTACTACGACATCGGCCCCGACCAATATGCTTTTGTACCCGTGAACGAATTTGGCGCGCAACGAATCGAATCCACGGTGGTGCCGCGCGAACGCAACGTGACCATCATCAACCAAACAACCAACGTCACCAACATTACCTACAGCAACACGACCATCATCAACCAAGGTCCGGATTACGACGAAGTGCGATCGCATAGCCGTGAACCAATTCAACGATTGCGTCTTCAGCGCGAGACCACTGTCGATTTTGGCGCTGAAGGGCCGCGGTCAATGGTGAGGGGAGAAGTCGTCGTCGTTGCTGCGCCCGTGTTTTCGGCGCCGCAGCGCGCTGAGCGTCCGGCAACTGTGAAAGAGACGATTGCGCAAGCTGCCGTCGATCTTGGTTGGGCGGCAATCACCGATCACCAGGAGGCGGAGAGAGCACGCGCCAAAATGAAATCGGAAGTTAAAACGCCTACCGATGCGCCGTCGAAAAAATTTGTAAAACCGGCCAGCGAATCTGCGCCAGCCGCTGAAACGACCGCGGCTCCGGCAACATCGACATCTTCAACTGCGCCTGCCGCCCTTGCGCCAACAGAGTCGGCGTCGGTAACGCCGTTGCCGAAGGCGACGGAACAGCCGCGCGCGCCCGCTCGATCGACGGAAACTCCCGCGTTGGCGATCACGCCGACTGCAACTCCGGCGCCAGCCGCTACTCCAAATGCGACGTCGTCGCCGACAACTTCGCCATTGGTCTCGCCGAGACAGAGTCGATTACTTACGCCGAACGTAACACCGCGCCGCGCAACGCCGAGTACGACACCCGGGTCAGCGGCATCAGGTTCGCCGGCTCCCACACACACTATTGCGTCAACTGCGACGCCGGCGCCTTCGGTAGCGGCTACTGGCGTGGAGCAGGAGGCAGCAGCACCCGGCAAATTCAAATCTCAAGAGCAAGATTCTCATCATCGCAAGATCGTGCCGATGGCACCAGCTGTATCGGCAACTCCAGCTCCGACGGCATCAGTGCGGGCGGATGCAAGTTCTGCTGCTTCGGTTTCACCAGCCGAAAATCTGACCAAAAAGGAAAAAAAAGAACAGAAGCGCGAAGAGAAGAAGGAATTAAAACGGGAGCGCAAAGAAGCGGCTCAACAAGGTGAAAGCGCTTCACCTTCGCCCTCGGCTACGCCTTAGTCGCTTCATCTACATCCGCTCGTGCCTCTTGGGCCGCGAGTTCGCGTGCGTATGTGAGCGTGTCGATGGCGTCGACGTCTTTGTCGCGGCGAATCGCTTTGATCCGCGGGAAACGCAACGCGAGTCCGCTCGCGTGCCGCGTGCTCGGTTGAATCGAATCGAATGCGACTTCGAGCACGATCTCCGGTTTCACTTCGCGGTAGCGTCCATGATCGACAATCGTGTTTTGTTTGAAATGCTCGGTCAGCTCCGTGATCTCGGCGTCGGTCAATCCGCTGTATGCTTTACCAATCGGCAAGAGATCACCGCTCGTTTCGTCGCGCACGGCGAATGTGTAATCGCTCAATACGTTGTTCCGTTTGCCGTGACCAAGCTCCGCTGCCACCACGACTACATCGAGAGTCGCTAGCTCCTTCTTTAACTTGAACCAAAACATTCCGCGCCGTCCGGGCGAATAAAAGCTTTCCGGATCCTTGACCATCAGGCCTTCATTCAAGCGGCGGCGCGCTTGCTGAAAAATTTCCTCAATCTCTTCAGCTGAATGCGCGGGAAAAATTTCCGCGATTTGAAATTGCGGCGGCAAATTCAAATTACGCAATAGTTGGCGCCGCTCCCGCAACGGCGTTTTTAAAAGCGATCGCCCATTCAACCAAAGAAGATCGAAGGCGATGAACGCGACCGGCACGTCGGCCGACGCGACGGCGAACAAATCGGCGCCGTCGCTTTTACGGCCGAGCCGTTTTTGCAAATCGAAGAAGGTCAGCTTGCGACCGTGCTCGAACGCGACGATTTCGCCGTCGAGAATGAGATCGACATTGAAACTCCGGGCGCGATCGGCGAGCTCGGGAAACTGATCGGTGATGCGGCGAAGATCGCGTGAAAAAATTTCTGAGCGTTCCGCGTTGCGATGAAGCTGCGCCCGAATGCCATCGAATTTATCTTCGACGAAAACTGTAGAGGCGGCCCTGCCGGCCGCAGAACTCTTCATTTCCACGAATCGTTCCCAGATCGCTTCCGCGGTCGGCTCGGGCGTCGCCAGCATGCATTTGATCGGGCGAAAGATCGATAACTCGGCACGGCGCAATTCCTTTTGCGAAGCGAGCGAAGCTGTCGCGCCGATGTCGCCAAGCAGCATGTTCGCTTCTTTGACATCGTCGAGCGGAGCTTCGAACGCACGCGCGATTGCTTCTTCCACCAATCCTTCGCGTAAACCGATCCGGAGATCGCCGGTGAGAATCTTGACCACATATTGACCTTCACGGGCCGACAAGATCGACAATCGATTTTGGAGGAGTTCCGTTTTGGCGATTGGGCCGCGGGCTTTTTGCAGGGCCTCAAAAAATTCGCGCGATTGCAAAATTGTGAACGGTTCGGGATTCGTCCGGCCATCGAGCGCTTCGAAAGCCGTCTTGCCAGCATCGCCATGGCGGTGTGCGATGCGGCGAAATTCCGCCTCACTTAATTTGGCCGCGCCCATGATGGCTCGATAGATGATGGAGCCGCCAACCTGGAGCGTACGCAAATCGCTCTGGGGAAAAGGGCGGCCGGTGAAATACGTCGTCGCGAGCGAAAGCTGATCCGGACCCAGAATACGCAAATAATCCGCGAGCAACCGAACTTTTTCGAGCTTGGCTGGACTCGCGCCAATCGCTTCGCCGACTTCGGCGAAGTTGAAGAATTCGGACTGGGGAGCACACGCGTCTCGCGTGTCTGGTTTCGGCGTCTCGCCGAAACAATCTTTTCGAAGAGTTCGCGAAGGCGAGACGCCTTCGCCAGCACCCGAGACGGGCGCGCTACCCAGACTCGGGAATTCGAGCTGGTTCTCTTTCGTCAGCGCCCATGCTTCCACGCCGCGCTCGCGCAGGTCGCGCGCGAACTCCGCGGCAAACCCGTGGAGCGTGAGAACGCGTTTCGGCTGCACAAGATCGACATAGCGAACGAGGTCGCTGTAATCGGCGTGATCGGAAAGCGGAAAGGCGGCATCAACTTGATAGCGATAGACTGCATTTGGATCGACGGCCCAACCGCTGATCATCGCGACGCGCTTGCGCGGAATTTTTTCGAGCATGCGCGATCGGTTCGCGCTGGGCGGACAAATGAGAACTTTTCCCGAGACGTCATTTGCGTTGTAACGGACGTATTTGCAAAACGATTGCCCGAACTCTTCGTAAATCCGGGTCATTTGGAAAACCGAACCGTGCAGCATCGGCGTCAATCCAGCGCCATCGAGCGCGCAGAGAACTTCCTGGGCTTTGCCTAACGAATAACCGAGCAGCACCGGAACTTCGCCGTCGTCGATCGTTTCGCGACAGAAAGCGACGATTTCCCCGATGACCTGTTCGGTGGGCGGAAATTGGTAGCGCGGCAATCCGAAGGTCGTTTCCATGATGAGGGTGTCGGCCTGGCGCCATTCCGCCGGCTCAGCCGATTTCCCCGGGCGCAGTTTGAAATCGCCGGTGTAAAGCAGCGTTTCGTTTTCGGTGAAAAGAAAAAACTGCGCGGAACCAAAAATGTGACCCGCGGGCAAGAGCGTTACATCGACATCGTGCACCGTTCGTTTTTCGCCAAACGGCAGCACGTGCTCTGTGCGCGTGCCGGGCAAACGCGCCTGCATCAAACGCGCCGTGCGCTCGGAGACGATGATTTCGTCGTGCGCCGCAATGTGGTCGCTGTGCGCATGCGAGACGAAAGCGAAATGTTTCGCGTCCCAGGGGTCGAGCCACAAGTCGTGCGCGGGCAAATAAACGCCGCGCTCATAACGAACTTCGATCACAACAAAAATTACGCGCGGATCGATGGCGAACCAAACTGCCTTGTGCGCAAGCGTCTGTAGGGGACGCGTCAGCGTCCCGTTTTAAATTATTATTTTGGGAAGCAAACTGCTTCCCCTACAGATCGACCGCGCAGCGAGCGCGTTGACATAATGGTTTCAAACCATTTCTATAAGTCGATGCGTGTTGTCGCTGCATTGTTCGCCCTCCTTTTCCTGACAGATCTCTTTGCCCGAACTGCTGAAGAACCGAAGTTACTGGCGAGAGTCGCCCCGCTGCCGACTGCGCTGGACGACGCTTTTCAGTTTCGCAAAACGAAACTTTATTTCCTGAGCGAGAACGCGCCTGGCCAAACCGCCGGCGGCGAACAGGCGGCGCAGACCACGGGAAAAGGAGGAAAACTTTCAAGCACAGCGCCTTCGAGTAAATCGACTACGGTGCAGGATGCGTCGATCACGTTCGAGCGGCGCTATCGTCTCTTCGGCGCGGTGACGAAGCTGGACCGACGCGAACGGTTCGGAAATTATTTCGATTTCTTTTGGCGCACCAAACGCCCGGCGGATGTGACGGTGCGCCTGGAGTATCGTCAGGAAAAATTGCACGCCCACGTCCAGGCCCAGGAGATTTCCTGTCCGAATGTCCACGGTGCCCGCAAGACCGAGTTCAAAGTGGTGGGCGACGATTATTTCGACGACGGGCGCGTGATTGCCTGGCGCTGTCTGTTGATCGAGAACGGCAAAATCGTGGCGGAGACCCAATCCTACTCGTGGGATTAAAGACGGCGCGAGCTCGCAGCCGATAAGATCTTCATGGGCATGGATTTCGGAAACGGCGAATTGGCCGGGCATCGGCAGTTTGACAGTGTGGATGTCGATCTTGTATCTTTAGTAACTCAGCTGTGCAGTCTTCAATCCAAGTAGGGGTAAACGGTCCCGTCGTTTGGGTGAAAGTGGAAGGGAAAGGGAACTTCCTGAATAGCGGGAGCCTGAAGGAGTTTGCCCGGGAAATGGTCAATCGCGGGTATCGCGAGTTTATTATCGATTTGGAAAACTGCGCCATGATGGATTCCACTTTCATGGGAACGATGGCCGGCATGGCCTTACGCTTGAAGGAACTGGGCCAGGGCCATCTCCACGTGGTGCATTGTGGAACTCGCAGCCAGGAGCTGCTCCACGGCTTGGGACTTGATCAGATTTTTAGTATTCACTCCAACGGAGCGACCGCGCCCGAATTCGAAGAAATCAAAGAGCGCGCGAACGGCGGCTCGGCGGAAGCGGGGAAGAAGGAGCAGGCTGAAACCATGCTGGAGGCGCATGAGGCCCTTTGTAAATGCGCGCCGGAGAATTTTTCCCGATTCAAAGACGTTCTCGATTACTTAAAGCAAGACCTCCATCAGACCGCGAAGTAAACTGGCCGACCGTTCATGTGGCCAATTTTTCTCTTTGCCTTGCTTATCGCGGCGCTGGCCGGCTGGGTTTACACCGCGTGGCGTCAGGCGCTCCGCATCCGGCAATTGGAGCGTTCGAAAGAAGAGATTCAGGTCGAGGAAACTCTCGTCTTCGATTTTTTGCATGGGCTCGGTGAAGCATTCACCGAAACGATACGCCCAAACGATCTGCATCGTTTGATTGTCGAAGGCGCCACGCGCATCCTCGATGCGCAGGGCGGCGCGCTTTACATGGCCGATCGCACCGGCACGAAACTGGCGCCGGCGTTCATCTCCAAAGGATGCCCGCCGTTGGTCGATGTTCCGCCGCATATTCTGCAACAAGCCGCGGCCACGCCGGTCGCGCTCGAAAGTTATCTTCGTCTT
>WNFR01004579.1_pt1 | contig 14204 bp, 10 predicted proteins | sample 5400221 | NCBI WGS metagenome assembly WNFR01 (sample SAMN13153357, study PRJNA577476) | soil metagenome | isolation source: 40 cm soil under Madrone tree | place: USA:California | collected 2016-06-14 | reverse complement strand
CGTTTTCCTTTTGCACTGGAGCGCTCATTTCACCGTCCTGCGTTTTTAAGTTTTTGCGATCACTCGGTCGTACAATTGCTGTTGCCGTTTGAGACCTTCCCGGTATCGCTCGTGACACGACATGTCGGGTTCAAAACTAATTGCCGCTGAAACAGGAAAGTCGCTAATGCTCTCTATTCTGCCCCTCGCTTCCAGCGCAAGCAAGGCGGCGCCTCGCGTTGATGCTTCCGTTATTTTCGAAAGGACTAAAGGCCGTCCCAGTACATCGGCAACGATTTGCGCCCAGGTGGGTGACGATCGAAGCGCCTGTCCGGACGCGACCAATCTTGCACCGGGCGCAAAACGCTCGAGTGCATTAGCAACTAAAACAAAGCGATAGGCAACGGCCTCCATTGCGGCGCGCAGAATTTCGATTGGGCGCGTCGCAAGTGTCGTCCCAAAAATTCCGCCGCATGCATTTTTGTTCCAACCAGGGGTCCTTTCGCCTAACCAAGATGGCAAGACCGTCAGGCCATGGCCATCCGGCGGTAAGCTCTGCAATTCGTCATTGATTGATTGCGTGTCCTCGCCGAAAAGCATTGAATCCTTAATCCAGTTATATAAGCTGCCGCCATCAGACAAAGCTCCGCCAATTACAATGCGTCTTCGATCGGCGCGATAGCACCAAAGCGCAGGCGAAAGTTGATCCGGAGGGGTGTCTTCAATAAGCACGCGCATCGCCCCTGAAGTGCCGATCATCAATGCGACCGTGTCGGCGGACACGCAACCCTCGCCGAGATTATTTGCTGCTCCATCGCCGATCGCGGGAGACAAGCGCGCTTCGCTCAATTGCGGCCAACGCACGGCATATTCGTAGTTGAGATTTTGAAAGGTCCGCGTTGCTGTGGCGATCTCGGGAAGTTTCTCAACGAAGACGTCAAGCGCGCTCAACAATTCCATGTCCCATTCGCAAGTGCGTTGATCAAGCAGTCCTGTGCCCGAAGCCATCGAGACGCTGATCGCTGTTTCACCAAAGAACTTGAGCGCAAGATATTCCGAGAAAGAAAGCCAGCGTGTCGTGCGCGCCCAGGTTTCGGTTTCTTCCTCTTTTAGTCTCAGCAATTTGGCGGGCCAGTAACTGGGATGAAAGCGACAACCGGTGCTCGCGTGAAACTTCGCTTCGTCCAGCGTTGTTCTCAGAACTTGCGTTGCACCGGCGGCGCGAGTGTCTGACCACCCCAGCACCGCTGTCGTTGGATGTTCCGCATCGTCAATACCGAGCAGGCTGTGCCAAAAACAGGATACCGAGATTAGTTCAATCCGGTGAATTGGATCGTAGAGTTTTGCAAACAATGCGTCGAGCGTTTGCGCAACTTGTTCCAGCAAAATGTCTGGATCGACAAAAGCGCCGGTACCGAGCCTTAGAGTTCTGGAGTTGATGCGAACACTGGCGTCGCTTATCTCCCTGCCTTTTTCGTCGAACAGCGCGGCGCGTACGCCAGACGTTCCGATGTCCAGACCGAGGATGGCTGGCAATCTCGATCCGGCCATCACGGAAACAAGTTCGGGTGATGGCTCGAATCCCTCAACGGCTTCGTCCAGCGTTTGGCTCATATAAGTAAGACAGACATTCCTGCCTGTCATTCTCCGTTAACGGACAGGCAGGAATGCCTCTCCTACATCGCCGCTGAGAATGTCACAAGCAATCTCTATAGTCTAGCTTGATCACTGCTGTTAGAATGCGGGTGATGCAAGCCGAAACGCTTAACTGTCCTAACTGTGGCGCGGCGACCGCAACCGATGAACCGCTATGCCGTTTTTGCGGTTCGCGGCTGGCGACTGTCGCCTGTCCTTGCTGCTTTGGCATGATCTTCGTTGGCAGCAAACATTGTCCGCGTTGTGGCGCCGCAGCAGTGGCGCCAACCACGAGCGCTGCTGAAGAAATTGAATGTCCGCGTTGCAAGGTCCAGATGAAATCAGTTGTTATCGGCTCAACCACTGTTAGCGAATGCGAGCAGTGCCTCGGCCTTTGGCTCAATGTCGCAGCATTTGAAAAGATCTGCGCCGACCGCGAGCAACAATCTGCAGTACTGGGAACTGCATCGCCGGCCCCGTCCGGCTCTGTAAACGAGACCAAGGTCAACTACGTGCCCTGCCCGCAGTGTTCACAGTTAATGAATCGAATTAATTTTGCCCGCTGCTCGGGCGTGATCGTGGATGTTTGCAAAGGTCATGGTACGTGGTTCGATCGCGATGAGCTCAGCCGCATCGTCGAATTCATACACGGCGGCGGATTGGAAGAATCACGCAACCGTGAAAAGGAAGACATCAAGGAAGAACGCCTGAAACTGCTCGAGCAGCAAAGAGTTGAAGCGCGGCGCTCGATCTTAACTGGCGGCGACGTGGACGACCATCGAATTCCGGCGATTGCCTCGGCACAAGGGTTATTAAAGTTTCTGTTGGGTTAGCTGTAGGACAGACATTCCTGTCTGTCCATTTCTTGAAGTAATTTGTTGCGATGGGCTTGGACAGGCAGGAATGCCTGTCCTACTGCTCTTACGTAATCGTCTCTCTCACCAACGTAATGAAGTCTTTAATGTCCGCTTCAGTTGTATCAAACGAAGTCATTAATCTGACTTCAGACGTCTCTTCGTTCCAAACGTAAAAGAAATATTTCTTCTGCAGCCTGGCAATATATTTTTTGGGAATTACTGCGAAGACGCCGTTTGCCTCCACCTTTTGTGTAATGCGGATTTGTGGAATTTTACCGAGCTCTCCGGCCAACACCTGGGCCATGCGATTGGCGTGCTCTGCATTCTCGCGCCACAGATCACCGCTAAGCAACGCCTCGAATTGCGCCGAAATGTAGCGCATCTTCGAAGGCAGGTGCGTGCCCTGCTTGCGTGTGTACTTAAAATCTTTCGCCAGCGTCTTATCTAAAAATACAACTGCCTCGCCATACATCATTCCATTTTTCGCGCCACCAAACGAAAGCACGTCCACCCCGGCATCTCTCGTGATTCCTTTTAGTTTAACCTTCAGACTGGCAGCAGCGTTTGCGATGCGCGCACCGTCAACGTGCAGCAGCATGTCGTGTTCGTGCGCAAACGCTGACAGCGCTTTCATTTCGCGCTGTGTGTAGACAGTGCCCATCTCAGTCGCTTGCGAAATTGAAACGACCCGAGGCTGAACGTGATGCTCAAAGCCAACGCCGTGAAGCAGCGGCTTGATTTGTTCGACCCTGATTTTTCCATTAGACGTCGGGATGGGGAGCAACTTGCAGCCGGTGAATTTTTCCGGCGCGCCACATTCATCGACGTTGATGTGCGCTGTTTCGGCACAAATGACGGCCTGATGCGACTGCGTTATTGCCTTGAGTCCGAGTACATTCGCGCCAGTGCCGCCAAAAACAAAAAAGACCTCTACATCTTTCCCCAAGTGCTCATGAAACTTTTCCAACGCTCGCGCGGTGTAACGATCGTCGCCATAAGCAATCACATGGCCGTCGTTGGCGGCAGCGATCGCTTGCATCACGCGCGGATGAACGCCGGCGTTGTTATCACTCGCAAAGCTTCGTTTCGTGATCATAGTTTTTTCTCAAGAATAATTAGCCGCAGATTTACGCAGATGAACGCGGATCAGAACAAAAGCAATACCGCGCGGAGGAGAAACAGCAGGTTCAAGTCCTGGCTTTTTCAGATGCGTGTTATCCGCGTTAATCTGCGGCTATTTCCTGTTCCTCTTCCTGAAGTCATCAATAATCTCGCGCGCCGCATTCGCCCCCGGCCCACCCGTTATGCCGCCGCCGGGATGCGTGCCGGCGCTGCACAAATAAAGGCCTTTGATCGGAGTGCGATACTGGGCCCAGCCAATCAGCGGCCGAAATGCGAAAACCTGATCGAGTGACTGTTCCCCATGATGAATATGGCCCTTTCTTAGGCCATAAGTATTTTCAAGATCAAGCGGTGTGATTACCTGCCGGCCCACAATCAAATTTCGCACGTTCGGTGCATAGTCCGACAAAGTTTTTACAACAATGTCCCCAAGCTCTTTGCGGCGCGAATTCCAATCGCTCTCCTTCAAATGATAAGGCGCGAATTGCGCATGAATCGACATTACATGCGCGCCATCAGGCGCGAGCGTTGGATCGTGCAACGAGGGAATGCGAATATCCAGGTACGGTTGCGGCGAGATGTCACCATATTTGGCTGCGTCAAAAGCGCGTTCGAGGTAGTCAATTTCAGGACCAATGTGAATGCGGCCCGATAGTTTCTCTTTCGTGTTCGCAGTTACTCCGATGAACTCCGGTAACGCCGAAAGCGCAAGCTGAACTTTCGCGACCGTCCCAACGGCACGATAGTTTTGCATATGGTTGCGATAACTCGGTTCAAGTTCGCCAGGGTCGATCAACTCCAGGACCGTAATACCGGGATCGTGAGCAGAAGCTGTGGTCCATGCAGTAATCTCTTCCCCGTTCTTTAGGACGACGCCCGCAGCTTTACCCTCTTTGACTTGCACCTTCGCTACTTCTGCTCCGGTGCGAATTTCTGCACCCGCTTCCGTGGCAGCCTGCGCCAATGCACTTGCTAGCGCGCCCATGCCGCCTTTCACCAACACGGACGGCGCGAATGGATTACCGCCGTTTGCCGCTTGCAGCAACAGAGCGACGCTTGTGCCGGCGGACCAGGGACCTGCAAACGCGCCGGCTATTCCTCGAATGGCGACAAGCGCTCGCAAAGCTTCTGTTTCAAACCATTCGGCAGCGAGATCGGCCACTGCCATTGGTCCATACCGCAGCAAACGATACTCATCTTTTTTACCGAGCCCGCGAATAGCCCATCCAAGTTTTCCGAGCTGCCAAACTTCGCTGGCTGAAAGATCTTCGATGTCGGGCGGCGTCATCGCGAGCATCGGGGCCAACGCGCGGCCGATGCGCGCAAAGGTTGAAATGAATTCCGGGTATCGCTCGGCATCTTTGCGGTTAGTTCTCGTTAACTCATCTGCTGTTCGTTTTGTGCCTTCATAGATGCAAATTGAATCACCGTTCGTGTTGGGCGCCCACACGCGCGCCGTCGGCGTAATGAACTCGATACCACGGCGTTCGAGTTGGAAGTCTTTGACGATTTGTGGCAGCAGCGGACCGGGGCTACCGGCCAGTGTCGAACAGCGAAAGCCGGGATGAAATTCTTCAGTTACAGAACCGCCGCCAATGATCTCGCGCCGTTCGAGCACCAACGTTTTCAATCCTGCTTTGGCTAGATAATAAGCAGCCACCAAGCCGTTGTGACCGGCGCCGATAATGATGATGTCGTGAGTTGCCATAAGTAGGACAGGCATTCCTGCCTGTCCTTTCCTGATATTGATGTTCAAACAAAGGGGCAGACAAGAATGTCTGTCCTACTTCAAATCCTTGAGCATCTGCATCGCTGCATTTCGTCCCGGCGCACCCATGATGCCGCCGCCCGGATGCGTTGCCGATCCACACATGTAGAGATTGCGGATCGGCGTTTGATACTGTGCCCACCCCGGAGCCGGCCGCAGAAAGAAAAGCTGCTCGAGCGTTAGTTCGCCCTGAAAGATGTTTCCTTCCGACAAACCAAAATCCCGCTCGAGATCGAGTGGCGTCAGAACCTGGCGATGCAGAATCAGATCCTTGATGTTGGGCGCGTGCTCGGCAATCGTCTCGATCACCGTGTCGCCAAACTCTTCGCGCTTATCGTCCCAGTTTCCTTCTTTCAAGTTGTAAGGGGCGTACTGCACAAAGCACGACATCACATGCTTACCCGGCGGCGCCACGGACGGATCCGTCAAACTCGGAATGACCATGTCGATATATGGCCGCCGCGAGAAGCGGCCATACTTCGCTTCATCGTAAGCGCGTTCCATGTATTCAACACTGGGTGAGATCGATACGGCTCCGCGCAAATGTGGACCAGCGCCGGGTAAACATTTGAAGTCCGGCAAGCCATCCAGCGCCAGATTCACTTTTCCCGAAGAGCCGCGATACTTATAGCGCTTCAGGTCGTCCGTAAAATCGTCCGGCAAATGTTCTTCGCCTACCATCTTCATAAACGTCAGCCGCGGGTCAACGCTCGAGGAAACGACGTCCGCATGAACTTCGTCTCCGTTTGCAAGCACTACTCCTTTGGCATTTCCGTTTTTGAGAATGATTTTCTCGATGGGTGCTTCGGTACGAATCTCTGCGCCAAACTCACGCGCCGCATCGGCTATCGCATTGGAAATTGCGCCCGTGCCGCCGCGCGAGAGTCCCCACGAGCGAAATGCTCCGTCGATTTCACCCATGTAATGATGCAGCAACACGTAAGCAGTGCCCGGTGAACGCACGCCGAGAAACGTCCCAATGATTCCCGACGCCGACATAGTCGCTTTCAGCACGTCAGTCTCAAACCATTGATCGAGAAAATCCACCGCGCTCATCGTCATCAACTGCACCTGGTTGTACTTGTCGTCCGCCGAGAGTTTTTGAAATCGCTTACCGAGGAAAAGTAGATCCTTCAAGCCTTTGGGATTTAACGACGTCGGGTCAGGCGGCGTCATGTTCATGATCGGCTTCACAAAGTGGGCCATATCGATCATTGCCTTGCCGTATTCGTCATAAGCTTCGGCGTCGACCCTTGAATGGCGCGCGATTTCGCGACGCGTTTTAGCGTGATCGTTGACGCGCCAGAGATAGTCGCCGTTTGGCATCGGCGTGAAGGTGCCATCCAACGGAAGTATTTCTAATCCATGCCGCGGCAAATCCAGCTCGCGAATAATTTCCGGGCGCAGCAACGACACAACATACGAACAAACTGAGAACTTGAATCCGGGAAACACTTCTTCGGTGACGGCTGCGCCACCAAGCACGTGACGCCGTTCAAGCACTAAAACTTTCTTGCCCGCGCGCGCAAGATAAGCAGCGTTCACCAGTCCATTGTGTCCGCCACCGATCACGATGACGTCGTATTTGGTGCTCATGGGTTGTTCGATAAATGCAGGTTGCTGAAGCACGGCAAGCATACTTATAATCGCTTGCCCTGACAACGACTCCACCAAAAACGCTTTTCCCTCGCGCGCTCGCGAACAATTTGGCGCAGATAACTTTCCCAGCGTATCATTCAAATGATGCTGAATGCTGGAGTGCTGACATTCAAGGAGTTTGCCATGCGCGAACCATTGCCGCTGGCGACGATTCATGACGCGGTACTGGAGTTTTTGCGCGGTCGCGATGACGTAGTTGTCTTTGGCGCTACTGCCGTCAATGCCTACGTCGATGAGCCGCGCATGACTCAGGACATCGATCTCATGTCAACCCGCGCGTCCGCACTGGCCGAAGAGTTACGTGAACACCTGAGCACACGATTCACGATTGCTGTGCGGGTTCGCGAGGTTGCCAAGGCAAAAGGTTACCGCCTATTTCAGATTCAGAAGAGCGGCAATCGGCATTTGGTTGATGTGCGGGCAGTGCGTTCACTGCCCGCAGCCAAACTGATCGAGAATGTTTCCATTGCAACCCCGCCAGAACTCATTGCGCAAAAGGTTATCTCTTATCAATCGCGCCGTGGTCAGCCAAAGTCAGGAACTGATTGGCGCGATCTGGCGATGCTGCTTCTAACTTTCCCGGAATTAAGAAGCGAATCTGGTCCAGTTTTCGATGCCTTGCGCGCGCATGACGCTAACAACGAGGTAATCGAAACCTGGCGCGAGCTGGTGACTCAGGAAATCCGCGAGCCGACACCTGACAGTGAATTTGAATGAACTTTTCGCCCACATGATTTACACTCCTGCCGCATGCCAGTCGGAACCGCATTTCACGAACGAACATTTTCACTTTGCGAGAGTCTGAACTATCGCGAATGGTCGGGATACTACGCAGTCAGTTCGTATGAACCGCATCACGAACACGAGTACAACGCGATTCGCAATGCCACAGCGCTGATCGATATTTCGCCGCTCTTCAAATACCGCCTCACCGGACCTGACGCAACGAAACTTGTCGACCGAGTGATCACCCGCGACATGCGCAAGGTCGCGGTGGGCCAGGTCATTTATACGCCGTGGTGCGATGAACAGGGCAAAGTGATCGACGATGGCACCGTGTCGCGCCTTGAAGAAAACACTTATCGCTGGACTGCGGCCGATCCCAGCCTGCGTTGGTTCAGACAAAATGCCAGCGGCATGGAGGTCGAGATTGAAGACATTTCGGAAACTGTATCCGCGCTTGCGTTGCAGGGCCCGACTTCGGGGCGGTTGCTTAAAACTCTGGTCAGCGACGCCAACATCGCCAACCTGAAATATTTCCGCGTTACCAAAGGAACACTTGCCGGCGTCCCGGTTGAGATTTCGCGCACTGGCTACACCGGCGATCTCGGTTATGAAATCTGGGTGGCGAGCGACAAGGCGTTAAGAGTTTGGGATGAAATGATGACTGCCGGCAGGGCTTTCGATATCCATCCGACAGGGATGTTGGCGCTGGACATTGCGCGCATCGAAGCGGGCCTGCTGCTAATCGATGTTGACTTCAACAGCAGCAAGAAGGCATTGATTGACGAACAAAAGTATTCGCCGTTTGAAATGGGTCTGGGCCGTTTGGTCCATCTCGACAAGAACCGTTTTATCGGCCAGTCAGCACTGCTGGCGGAACAAAAACGCGGGCACAGGCGCGAGATCGTTGGGCTGGAAATCGATTGGCCCGCGGTTGAAAGCCTCTACGAGAATGTCGGCCTGCCGCCGGCAGTATCGGCTATCGCTTCCAGAGTTGCTGTGCCTGTATTCAAGGACGGTACGCAGGTCGGCAAGGCGACTTCCAGCACCTGGTCGCCCACATTGAAGAAGATGATTGCGCTGGCAACCATCAACCGGCAGGACTCGCGCGCCGGCACGACTCTTCAATTCGAGATAACGGTCGAGGCCGTGCGTCATCGAGTTAGCGCGACCGTCGTGAAGACACCTTTCTTCAATCCGAAAAGGAAAACCGCAACGCCTGTGTTGTGAGCAAGAGAAGTCTTGGAATTGAAGATTTCACGCGGCAGTAGCTCGAGGTCGGGAAGGTGGGCTCGCCCCGCTGCCGAAGAAGAGCGGGGGCAAGCCCGGGGTCCCCAGCGGGGCATCCCCGCTGGGGTGGAAGCCCGCCTTCCCAACCAAGAGACTATCCAACTTGTGCATCCCTCTGACCGATGAAACCTTCCATTCAAGAAATCATTGGTAGCTATGATTCAATGGCGTCGCTTGAGCGAGCGTTCACCATCCCGGCCTCGTGGTACGTAAACGACGAGCTCTATCAGCTCGAACTGCACAGTGTCTTCCCGCATTCGTGGCAAATGGTTGCGCGAGTCGATCAAGTAAACGGACCCGGCCAATACGTCACGGCGGACGTGGCCGGCGAGCCGCTGGTTGTTGTTCGCGGCAATGACAACGTCCTGCGCGCCTTCTTCAACGTTTGCCGGCATCATGCGGCGGCAGTAATGACGGAAACCGAGGGAACGGCAGCGCAGCTTCGTTGTCCTTATCACGGCTGGACCTATTCGCTTGCGGGCGAGCTAAAAGGTACGCCCGATTTCACCGGCGTTTGCGATTTTGATCGGGGGGCTAATGGTCTGTTGCCGGTCGACACTGCTGTTTGGGAGAAGTGGGTCTTTGTAAGAACAGGAAGCGGAGAGCAAAGCCCACCTCCAGGCAATCTCATGCCACCTGCCGCCTTAAACGCTTTTCTCGGCCCTGATTTGATTGCACAAATTCGGCCGCTCAAACTGGAAACTCTTCACTGGTTCGAGCGCCGCCACTACTCGTTTGATTGCAACTGGAAAGTTTTTGTCGACAACTATCTCGACGGTGGTTATCACGTTCCTCATTTACACAAAGGCCTCGACAGCGTACTCGACTATAGCAGTTACAAAATTGAGAATGGTGAACGCTTTTGCTTGCAATGGAGCCCAATCGTCACCGAGGGCGCCGAAAAAGAAACGGGCGCGGTGCGCAAAGGCGAGCGCGCGCTTTATTACTGGCTCTATCCGAATTTCATGATCAACTGGTACGAAGGCGCGATGGATACCAATTTGGTAATTCCGCGTGATGTGGATAAGACCGAAGTGATTTTCGATTTTTACTTTGCGGATGTGTCCCAGGCGGCGCGCGAACGCAACCGAGCAAGTATCGCCATCGGTCAGCGCATTCAGGATGAAGATACTGAGATTTGTAAGTCCGTCCAGCGCGGTTTGAATTCCCAAGCTTATACTGCCGGACGTCTCTCGGTGCGGCGCGAAGCAGGCGAGCATCTGTTTCACCGGCTGCTGGCTGCCGACCTCAGTGCCGCCGTTTGAATTGAATGTTAGTTCCAAAAAACTAAGGAATTTGTTGCGTTCATTGGCAGAATCCACTAGTCTCTCGCCGTTCCTCGAAGGTCGAATTGACGCCTGCTCAAAGATCCTGTTTCAGATCAGCCAACTTCTTAACTAATCGCGAGCGATTAGGTTTTGAGCAAGCCTCAACAGGAGCGCCTCATGTCATCACCCAAAGGAATATTCATTTGTTACCGGCGTGACGACGCCGAAGGTTATGCAGGACGAATCTATGATCGGCTGCATGCTCGCTTTCCCGGCCGCGTCTTTATGGACGTCACCGGCATTAATCCGGGCGCTGATTTTAGTCGCGTGATTCAGGATACGGTCGGATCCTGCCACGTCTTGCTGGCGATAATTGGTAAGCAGTGGCTCACAATCGCCGATAGCACAACCAAGCCGCGCATACAGCGTGATGACGATTATGTGCGACACGAGATTGCAACTGCGCTTTACAGAAATATAGCTGTCATTCCAGTGCTTGTGCGAGACGCCAAAATGCCGGGCAGCGATGCGTTGCCGGCGGATCTAGCTGGACTATCTACTCGCAATGCGCTGGAAATCTCTGATGATGACTTTGAGCACGATGCACAGCGACTAGTTTCAGCCATTGAATACGTGATGGGCGAAACGAGGGTGGCGCCTCCTCCGCCGCCGGCAAAGAGCAGTAATCGAACCTGCTTGATCCTGGCAGTCGTAGGAATTCTTTTGGTAGGCGGAGGTTTTCTAATTATCCTTTTGTTTGGTGCGGCGCTTTCGACTGGTGGCGGCGGCGGCGGAAGCGGTGTTCCATACTCGAGGCCGACAGCAACTGCCACTCAACAACCCGAACCAAGCGAGACAAACGCCAACGAAGCGTTTAATCCCGTGGGTAATTGGACGATGCAAGTTAGCGGAAATGGTGCGTCACAAGATTTTCCTCTCACTATCCATTCAGACCACACGTATCAGTCTGCCGATGACAGCGGACGTTGGTCGTACTCGGATGGAATGTTAACCTTCGTCCAAACTGAAGGAAGCATCACCTTTACGATCGAGGGTCGTAACGGCGATAGTTACACCGGGCACGCCATCGTATACGGCGTTCCTTACCAAGCCGTGCTGGCGCCCAGATAATCGTCAATCATCAAGGCAGCGTAGTGATATTTTCAATGTCTCCGCTCTGTTAGAGCGACGTCGAATGCGATCTCAGTTAAGCAAGTAGGCACGCATAAACATCACGGTTGCGTAAAACTGAAAATCCTGGTTCTTCTTTTTTGCGAAGCCGTGTCCCTCATCCTTGGCCATGAGATACCATACCGGCGTCTTATTTTCCCGCACACTTCTTACCATTTGCTGCGCTTCGTTTACCGGTACGCGCGGATCGTTACCGCCGGCCACAATGAATATTGGCTTGGTTATGCTGGCAGCATTATTTAACGGTGCAATGCGCAGCATAAACTCACGCATCTTCGGATCCCTTTCATCGCCATACTCAACTCGGCGCAGATCGCGCCGGTACGATTCTGTGCGTTCAAGAAAGGAAACAAGATTCGAAATGCCAACTACCGGCAACGACGCGCGAATCTTATTGTTGTAACGTTGGGCCACCGCAAAAGTCATATGACCGCCATACGATCCGCCAGTGACCATAATGCGGTTGGCGTCGAGTGCCGGTTGCGTCTTGATCCAGTCGAGCAACGCGCCGATGTCCTTGTAGGAATCTTCCCGTAGAAACCCGTTATCAAGTTTCAGAAAAGTCTTGCCGAAGCCCGTTGAGCCGCGCACGTTGGGGTAAATCATCGCCACGCCGAGCTCATTCAAATAATAATTGTTGCGGCCAAGAAACCCCGGTCGCGATTGGCCTTCCGGTCCACCATGAATATTTATGACTACCGGACGCGCCCCGTTAAACTTCGCCGGCGGCATGTATAGAAAGCCGCTGATGCTTCGCCCATCGAAGCTGGTCCATTTCACCAGTTCAGCCTGCGCAAATTGATTTGTATTAAGGCCGCCCGTTTCGCTTTCAGTCCAGCGATCCACTTTTCCGCTGCCCACGTCGACGGAGTAGACGTCAGCGGGAGTACGCGCCGAGGAGAAGTTGAAACCCAGATCTCTGCCGTTTTCATGCCACCTGAGTCCCGAAATAGTACCAACCGGCAACGTGGGCCCAGTTTTTTCCTTGCGTGACTTAGTAGCAAACAGGTGCAGGCGGCCTACGCCGTTTTCATTTGTGACAAACGCGATCGTCTTGCCATCGGGCGAAAGCGCGAAGGAGTCGACGTCCCATTTGATTTGACTGACCAGAAAAGTTTGCTGCTTAGTCGCCAGGTCCAGATACGCCAGACGCATGAATTCTGAGTCCTTGTCGCTAGTCAAATAAATTCCGCGACCGTCTTTGCTGAATCGCGCCGGACCATAATTAACTTTGTCCACAGCGCCTTTGGGGGTCAGCAAATTCTTGTCGCCGCTGGCCACGTCTACCAGCCAGATGTAACTTTCGTTGGCGGAAACGTCCTCGTTCAGCAGCAGCTTGCGATCGTCGGGCGACCAATCTGCGACGCTCCAACCACCACCGCTCAACTGCAACAACATGCGATCGGTTTTGGGATCGGAGGGGTTGATAAGGTAGAGATCGGTGTCGCTGCCATTGCGACGGGTTGAATTGTAGACGGCTCGATCGCCTGCATTGGACCAGTTCCAACCAGTGTTTCGCGACTTGCCATCGGTCAGCAAAGTAATGTCACCATCAGCAAGATCGTAACGGTAGTATTGAAAAAACTCGTTGCCGCCGACGTCCCGGTTGAAAACAAAAGAGTCTCCGGTTTTGGGACGGTAAGATGCTCCGCCGGAACGTTCTGGTGAAAACGTGAGCTGAGTTCGCGCTCCACCAGGCATTTTGACGAGGTGAATTTGGTTGGTGTCGCCGAACCGGGTGGTGATCAGCATTTCGCGCCGCGTTGGATGCCAGCTCGAGAGGCTCGCGCTGCGAAACTCCGTATAACGACTGACTTCATCAGCGAGGGTTGACGGAATTGAGGGTATTCCTTCTACAACCAAATTTTCGCCGGGCGTGATCGTTCCCTTGTCTGCTAGTGCGGGGCCAACAAACAGAACAGCGGTCAGACAGATAGTCATTAACACGCAAATTAATTTCTTCATCAGCGGAGCTCCTCAGAAAGTTAGTCATGCGGGCAGCTTACGGCCGGGTACTATAACTCAAAAGTGCGGGCCAATGATAAAGTGAAAAACGAGCTTTGCATCGTGCCGGCAGTCGCTTACCAAGAATGACAAAATCAATTTCTACCGCCGCGGTTCGCGGCCGCTTACTGCGCGTGCTCGGGGTCGGCTTCGGGCTCGCCGTTATCATCGGCAACACCATTGGTTCAGGAATCTTTCGCACGCCGGGCCAGATCTCCGCGCACTTGCCAAATGTGTGGCTGTATCTGTCAGTGTGGGTGATCGGTGGGATTTATGCGTTGTTGGGCGCCGTGCAGATTGCAGAGTTGGGAACAATGATTCCGCGCTCGGGCGGCCAATACGTTTTCGCTCGTCATGCTTTGGGTGAATACGCTGGTTTCATTGTCGGCTGGAGCGATTGGATTTCAACCTGCGGCAGCACCGCGGCGGTGGCAATTGTAATTGGCGAATTTTCCGGCGCGCTGTTTCCCATCTTCCGCGGCGCTGAAATTCCGCTCGGCGTCACGATTACCGTCCTGTTTGCCGCGCTGCAATGGCGTGGCATTGCCTGGGGCAGCAGCTCGCAGAACATCACTAGCACGATCAAAGCGCTCGCCTTCGTCGCTTTGATCGTGGCGTGCTTCATCTTTGGTAAAGGCGCGACAGTGTCAACTTCAACCTTGCCCGTTCCGGTTGGCTTCGCGCTGGTAGCCGCATTCGTGATTTCTC
>WNFR01005443.1_pt1 | contig 14206 bp, 15 predicted proteins | sample 5400221 | NCBI WGS metagenome assembly WNFR01 (sample SAMN13153357, study PRJNA577476) | soil metagenome | isolation source: 40 cm soil under Madrone tree | place: USA:California | collected 2016-06-14 | reverse complement strand
TGCGATGCGAAGACAGTTTGAGCACTTGCCACAGAAATCCGGCAACCCGCCCGCGGCCGGCTGCTCCAGACAATTCATCGCTCGGGCTACCATCGTCGCAAGTGTGTATTTGCCCGATCCGGCAGGTCCCGAGAGGATTACGGCATGGGGGAAACGCTCGCGAGCTAACATCTCGCGGATTCTGAGCACCGTTTCCGAGTTGCCGTGGAAGTCTGAGAAGGGCATGAGACTAATTTCTCGTGGTCGAAACGGTTAGCGCCAATTTGCGGCCCACAATCTCCAGAATCTTCGTATGGGTCTGGTCGGGGGTGCCGCGGGCGTCCACCACGACTACCCGATTGGGCTCGCGTTGGGCAATGGCGAGGTAGGCATCGCGCACTCGAGTAAAGAAGGCACGGTTCTCCTGCTCAAAACGGTTTTCATCGGAACTCTCAGGTTTGCCCTTTGCCTGATTGCGTCGCCGGGCGCGCTCAACACTAGCGGCAACGTCGGAGTCCATAAGAATGGTGAGGTCCGGTTTCAAATCGCCGCACAAAATTCGATGCAAATCCAGCACCGGCTGGCTGCCGAGTTTTCGTCCGCCGCCCTGATAGGCTTCGCTGGAATCCGTAAACCGGTCGCAGAGCACGATATGACCGGCCGCAAGCGCAGGCGCAATGACCTCCTGAATATGCTGCGCCCGAGATGCAAACATCAGAGCGAGTTCCGCCAGCGGGGCCAATCCGGATGTTCGAGTGTCCAACAAGAGTTGGCGGATTTTCTCTCCCGTCGGTGTGCCTCCAGGCTCTCTCGTGACCACGACATCAAGTCCTCGTTCCCGCAATTTGGCGGCAAGGCGCTCCAGTTGGGTGCTCTTGCCGGCACCATCCAATCCTTCGAACGTAATGAATTTTCCGAGCCCGCTCACGCACAGATGATATCAGCAAGATTTTCGGGGGAAGCATTGAGGTTGAACATCAGCATTAAAACGTTTTTGAAGGGATGCTGGAGATGACGCGAGCTGCCTGTCACTGCTATATTCATACGTTTGCCCCAGCAATAAAGGAGAACTTGGTGAGGAATGTTCGCTCCGCATTGGTCTTAACAATTCTTATTTCTACAATTTGTATTGGCTTGCACGCCGCCCCAGCCGCCCCTCGTGTCACCATTGCCCTGGATGCATCAGATGCCCCGCGCAAGATCTTCCGGGAACTCTGACCCTCTTCTATCCGAAGTGGATTCCCGGCGAGCACGCGCCCAGCGGCCCACTCATGGATCTTGCGGGACTGAAATTTACGGGAAATGGACAACTCCTCAAGTGGCGTCGCGACCTTCTCGACACTTACACGATTCATGTTGAAGTTCCGGCCGGAGTCCAGGAGGTGCATGCCACCCTCGATTTTCTTTCTCCGGCCACCTTGGAGTCCGGCTTTACTGCGGGCTCATCGGCAACTGAAAAAATGGCGGTGATCAGCTGGAACCAGGTACTGCTCTATCCCAAAGGTTGGACCGCCGACCAGCTCACCTATTCTGCCTCGGTGCGGCTTCCTGCTGGATGGAAATTTGGAACGCCGCTACCGGTGTCTTCGCAGTCCGGTGGTGAGATCCAGTTTTCGCCCGTTTCTCTCTACACCCTTGTGGACTCTCCAATAATTACGGGCGAATATCTCAAAGTTGTTCCGCTCAACCCCGGTCAGACTCCTCCCGTCGAATTGGACATCGCCGCTGACAGCCCGGGCGCGCTCGACGCCCCGAAAGAGGTCTGGGACGCGTACAGCAATCTGGTAAAGCAAACCGTTGGTCTCTTCGGAGCCACGCACTATCGTGATTATCACTTTCTGTATAGTTTGAGCGATCATGTGGCGCACTTCGGCCTGGAACATCACGAATCAAACGACAGCCGGACCAGTGAACGGACGTTGATTGATCCGGAACTCCGAATCGAGCACGCTTCGCTCCTGCCACATGAATACGTTCACTCATGGAACGGAAAATACCGCCGTCCGGCCGATCTTACGACTTCCGACTATCAGCAGCCGATGCAGGACGATTTGCTCTGGGTGTACGAGGGACTGACGGAATACCTGGGCGAGATTCTTTCCGCCCGCAGCGGTTTGTGGACTCCCGATCAATTTCGCGACGAACTCGCGCGCGTTGCAGCCCAGCTTGATCATCGTCCTGGCCGGACCTGGCGCAACCTGCAGGACACCGCTGATGCCGCGTCTCTGCTGTATTACTCACCCAAGGAGTGGGATTCGTGGCGGCGCGATGTTGATTACTACGATGAAGACGAACTGAATTGGCTTTGGGCGGATTCGATCATTCGCGCTCAAAGCGGTGGCAAGAAATCTCTCGACGATTTCTGCCGAATTTTTCACGGTCCGCCCAGTACTCCACCCATGGTCAAGACTTATAACTTCGACGATGTGGTGAACACCTTGAACCAAGTTGTCCCCTATGATTGGCGCGGCTTCTGGACGGAGCGGCTGACGAATCATGGCCCGGGGGCTCCGTTGGGCGGTATCGAGGCTACCGGTTGGAAGCTGGTTTACGACGGAAGTCGCTCAGAGATGATGCGCGCCTGGGAAGACAGTCATCGTGCGATCAACGCAGCTTTTTCCGTTGGCCTGTTTCTCAAGGAAGATGGCGAGATCGAAGACACGATCGAAGGCATGGACGCTGCCCGCGCCGGCATCGGACCTGGCATGAAGGTGGTCGCCGTCAACGGTCGCCGATTCACGTTTGATGTTTTCCGCGACGCGCTGAAAGCGAGTACTACCAGTAAGCAACCCATGCAGTTGCTGGTCGAGAATACGGATTATTTCCGGACTTTCAATCTGGACTACCACGGCGGGGAGAAGTATCCGCATTTGGTGCGCGATGAGTCGAAGACCGACATGCTAGGCGACATCATTCGCGCGCACTGATGGCGCAAGCTCGATTCCGTCGAACAGATCAGTCTCCGGTTTCGCCGGACCGGCGTTGACCGCAGCCGCCAAGTGAAAGGTTTCGCGCGAACCTTGCTTGCGCGCGTTTTCCTCGAATAGCGGCCACAACGGCGCCTGGCTTTTGTGTGCCTTGAAGGCGGCGATTTTTATCTCTAAGTACTTTCCGATATCGATCACAGCCGTGTGCGGAGAAAACGTTATGGGCGGCCGGTTCGGAAGCGCGAAATCGGCGGTGGAAAGATAGAGCTTCTTTATCCGGTGAGGCGCGAGACCATCCGAGAGTTGGTCCGAATAGCGGTTCGTACGTCCAGCCCAATGAAACGCCAGCGCAGCGAAAACTCCGGCCATTGAATGATCCGGATGTCCCGTAACTCCTCCTTCGGACCCGAATGTCAGCATCACGTCCGGCCGGAATTGGCGTACGTGCAGTGTCAGCTCATAGACGACCCGATTCAATTCCTGCCGGTAGAGCTGCCCGTCCGGATAATCGAGAATCACCGGCCTCGAGACGCCGAGGATTTCACATGCCGCGGCAAATTCACGCTTGCGCAGCTCGGCAAGCTCCTGGTCAGTGGTCGCGCCTCCCCTATGTGACCCCGCCTGTCCGGGCGTAAGGCAGATCACGCAGGTTTCAACTCCGCTGTCACTGTATTTCCGCAGCGTGCCCCCGAAGCTTCCGGCCTCGTCGTCCGGATGAGCCGTGATACACATCAGTCGGGACATCAGGTGATTCTATCGGATGTGCATGACTTGGCAGAAATTCTGCAATTGTTTGACGCAGCAGAAATGTTTTCTGGAAACTCGGCATCCAAAATAGAATGAAGCCAGGAATCGCCGGCCTATGCACGTCTTAATTACGTCCGACACGCTGAACGGGATCTGGACCTACACCCGTGAGTTAGTTTCAGGACTAATTGGCCGTGGCTGGCGGGTGACGCTGGTCAGCTTCGGAGAGATTCCGATGCCCGAGCAGACCGCGTGGATGGATCGTCTGCACGGCTTGGCATACCACCCGACTGCCTTCCGCGTGGACTGGATGCAGGAAGGGCAACAAGATTTTGGCGATGCCTCAGCATACCTCTGTGCGCTGGTCAAAGAGCTCAAACCGGACCTCATTCACTCCAATCACCTGTGCTATGGCGCATTGCCGGTTTCCGTACCGCGCATCGTGGTGGCGCATGGAGATTTGATCACCTGGTGGAAGGCGGTCCATGGCCGTGAGCCAAAAGACGGCGCCTGGCTGCGCTGGTATCGTCACGCTATTAGCGAGGGACTCTCCCAGGCAGCAGCCGTGGTCGCTCCCAGTGAGTGGATGCTGAACACAATACGTTCATCGTACGGTTATTGTGAACGGGAAAAAGTAATTCATAACGGACGGAATCCGATCTTCTTCAACCCTTACCTCACGAAAGAAGATTCCGTTCTCGCAATCGGGCGAACGCTCGATCCGGCGAAGCAATTACATCTGCTCACGCAACACAACCACCCGGTGCCGGTGTGCGTCGTGGGCGCAGACGAAACGGCGCAGTCTTCAAGGCTGCCAGTTCGTGCGGATGTGAGCTTCAGCGATGGTAGCGTGGGAGTCGCGCTAAAGGGCGCGCAATCCGAGCCTCAGCTGCGCCTTCTGTACAGCCGGGCAGCAATGTTTGCCGGGACAGCACGCTATGAGGTTTCCGGCATGGCGATCCTGGAAGCTGCGCTGTCACGTTGCGCCCTGATCTTGAACGATATTCCCGCTCTTCGCGAAATCTGGGGTCATGCCGCGGTATATTTCCGCGCGAATGACGCCGATAGTCTCGCCGAAGCTGTACGCATTCTCAGCAGCGACGTTCAAATGCGGCGCAACTTCGCCAATCGTGCCTTTCAGCGAGCGCGCGAGTGCTTCAATGCCACTCGCATGACCGACAACTACATTCAGCTCTATCACAGCGTTTCCACCCACAAGGCCCGCGCTGCCTAGAGCAGAGTGGCAGCCAGTCAGCTGAAGCTGTTATCTTCAATTCCGGAGGAATCATGTCCGCAGTCAAAATTACAGTCAGGAAAAACGGTCCTTATCGCGTAGAGGCCCCGGAAGGCTCTATCGAACTTGTTGACGCTGATGGCAACAAGTTTGATCTGACCGGCAAGACTGCATTCTCACTCTGCCGCTGTGGAGGGTCAGTCAACAAACCTTTCTGTGATGGCACACACAGCAAGATCGGCTTCCTGGGCGCAGAATCTGCAGTTAAGAAAGCCGAAGAGACCCCAAAGGCCTGAGACCGCGAGTATCTCCATCCTGTCAATCAGATTGTGAGCAACATTCGCGAGGGGGCGTATGAGAGATTTTAAAGACAAAGACCTGGGGATGAACTGCGGCATCACCCGCCGCGACTTTCTGAACGGAATGGCGGTCACTGCGGGGGCTGCGATCCTGTCGCCGCATGTGCTCGCAGCTGTTCAGCACGATCTCGATCCCGAGAAATCATCCGGCTACTATCCACCTGCGCTCACTGGGTTGCGCGGCAGTCATGCGGGTTCGTTCGAAGTTGCCCACAGTCTGCGTGATGGTGAATCTTGGGAAAAAGCCGGGAAGCCTGCTGAAACCGGAGAGACTTTCGATCTGATTGTTGTGGGCGGAGGCATCAGTGGCCTATCCACCGCACACTTCTATCGCAAGTCGAATCCCAACGCGCGCATTCTGATCCTGGACAACCACGACGATTTTGGCGGACATGCGAAACGGAACGAGTTCGCTGTTGGCGGCCGCAAGATGCTGGGTTTTGGTGGAACATTTTCCATCGAGAGTCCGGCTCCCTACAGCGCGGTTGCGAAAGCGCTGGTCGAAGAACTCGGAATCGATGTAGCGTCTTTCCCCAAATATGTCACTAAGGACCTCTATAAGTCACTCGGCCTCAAGCCCAGTATCTTTTTCGATCAGCAGACGTTTGGTTCGGACCGGCTGGTAACAAATCCTGCTCCGATTGGCGGCGGGGAAAGCGGCGACGCCTCCAGCGGTTCGCCCGATGCCTGGACACGGTTCACGGACCAGTCTCCAATTTCCGACGCAGCCAAACAGGACCTGCAGCGCCTGGTTTTTGCCAAGCAGGATTACTATCCCGGCCTCAGTCCTGACGAAAAAAAGGCACGCCTGGCTCGCATCAGCTATGCGAAGTTTTTGACCGATGTGGCTGGTGGCTCGCCCGAGATCGTGAAGTTGTATCAGGCGGCGCCGCACGGCTTGTTTGGAGTTGGCATCGACGCAGTCTCGGCCCAGGATGCCTGGGGTCTGGGGCTGCCCGGTTTTGCGGGAATGAAACTTGATCCCCAGCCGGGGAAGGGGATGAATCGAGACGCGATCCCCAATGCAGAAGCGGACAAATACTTCTTTCATTTTCCCGACGGTAACGCCTCCATCGCACGACTGCTGGTCCGTAAGCTGATTCCGGATGCGATTCCCGGCGGGTCGATCACAGATTTGGTCACCGCGAGGGCCAACTACGGAAAACTCGACGAATCATCGTCTGCAGTGCGCATTCGTTTGAACAGCACTGCTGTGCAGGTGAAGCACGTTGGGAATCCAACCAGTTCAAAAGAGGTGGAGATTACCTACTCGCGATTCGGCAAGCTGTACACTGTGCGATCGCCCTGCGCGGTGCTGGCCTGCTGGAATATGGTGATTCCCTACATCTGCTCAGAACTCCCCGAAAAGCAGAAGCAGGCGTTGCATTCAGCCGCGAAAGTGCCATTGCTCTACACCAATGTGGCCCTGCGCAACTGGACTGCATTCCAGAAGCTCGGCACCAATGCCGTGTACGCGCCGGGTCTTTACCACTCCGCTTTCAACCTCGATCTCCCGGTGAGCATCGGTGACTATCACTGCTCCGCTTCGCCCGATCAGCCGGTCGTGATCCACATGATGAAGACACCATGCCGGCCAGGCCTTCCCGCACGTGACCAGCACCGCCTGGGGCGGATAGAACTGTTTACCACCGACTTCGAAACCATCGAGCGCAAAATTCGCGACGAGCTCGCCCGTGCGCTTGGCCCGGGAGGTTTCGATCCGGCGCGAGACATTAGCGCCATAACCGTGAATCGCTGGCCGCACGGGTATGCTTACGAGTACAACTCGCTTTTCGACAAGTTTTGGTTGGAAGGTGGCGAGATTCCCTGCGAGGTGGCGCGAAAACAGTTTGGGAGAATTGCGATTGCAAATGCTGACGCAGGAGCTTATGCCTACACCGACGGGGCGATTGACCAGGCGTACAGAGCGGTGCAGGAAATACTACACGCTTGATGCTTTTCTCTGCGATCCTGCTGACCTGTGCGAACTTTGCGGTCAAAATCTTGGAGCCTTTAACCGCGAAGTTCGCACAGGGATCGCGAAGATCGCAGAGAAAGGCGCGGGCTCAGTGAATCGTCTTGGTCTTGCGGGACATGTAATCCATTAGCAGGTACTGGCCCAATGTATATGGGGTAGTGAAGTAAGCTTTGCCGCGGCACATCTCCGTTACCTTCTGCACGAACTGCACTAGGCCGTAGTCTGATGCCAGCATGAACGTATTAATCATTACCCCAGCACGTTTGCACTTGGAAACTTCTTCGAGCGTCTGGCTCACAACCAGTGGATCCAGGCCGAAGGCATTTTTGTAAATCCTGCCATCTTCTAGCGTGAGCGCCGAGGGCTTGCCATCTGTGATCATCACGATTTGCTTCATGTCCTTGCGTTGACGCTGAAGAATGCGCTGAGCCAGACGCAACCCCTCTCGCGTGTTCGTGTAATACGGGCCGACTTTTACTCTCGCGAGCTGGGAGAGGGGGATTTCTTCCGCAGAATCGTGAAACAGAATCAGCGAGAGCGAATCTCCTGGATACTGCGTCCTCAGCAAGTGCGACAGCGCCATCGCAACTTTTTTGGCCGGAGTAAAGCGGTCTTCGCCGTACAGAATCATGGAGTGCGAGCAGTCGAGCATCAGCACGGTCGCGCACGAAGACTGGTACTCGCACTGGTGCACCTGCAAGTCGCGATATTCGATGTTCAGTGGCAGCGACAGCCCTTCCCGTTGAATGGCGCTTGAAAGGGTTGCAGTGATGTCCAGGTTCAGCGTATCGCCAAATTCGTATTGTCTTGATGCACCACTGGCCTCAATTCCCGTGGCCATGTCGCGCGTATCATGGCGACCAAAGCTCGACTTACCAAGAGACCCGAGAAGGTCCCGCAGAGTCTTGTATCCGAGAAAGTCCAGGCTCTTGTCGGTGATTTCAAACCGCGCTTGCTGCTGCGCCTCGCCCACCTGGCCGCCGACGCTTGAACGTTTTGCCGGATCGTGTGGCTGGTCAATGCTGATGTAATCTTCCTGCTGCATGCGCTCGATCAGTTGCTCGATGAGGTCGTCCAAAGAACCTTCGGTCTGCATCTGCTGTAATTGCTCGCGAACCTCATCACTCAGCAGGTCACTATCGAGCAACGCTTGCTCGATAGCTCGACGCAGGTCCTCCAGCGTATGTTCGCCGTTCGGCAGGTCGTAGTAGGAGAGATAATCATGGAACCCGCTTTGCAGGAGATAGTCAGAAAGCGCGCCGAGCAGGTCTTCCATGCTCATCTCGCCGGCAGGGTCGGGAACGTACTTGCTGTAGCGAATACGACGCATAAAAACAGTCGTTGGTCGTTCGTCGTTGGTCCTTGGCCGAACCTTTAATCGTGGGCCAAGCTGAAGGCCGTTGGTCTCACTTCTGAAGGCTAAGTCCGAAGGTGATGCGAAACGCCTTGGCCAACGACCAACGACGCACAGCCAACGACGGCTCTAATTCAACGGCCTTCTCGGCCTATATGGTCCTTCTTCGCGATCAAACGGCTTCTCGGCGATTCTCGGTTGCTTTTCCCCAGCCGTGAAAACGCGTTCCTCATTGCGCCCAATGCGCTTGTGCGCGTGCAGGCCTTCGAGCACAAACTCCGCCGCGGAGACTTGCGCCTCTGGGTAATCCTTGGGGCCTACGTTGATCCGAGTCAGTTTGTCCATTAACCCCTGAATGCCACGAAGCGATTGCAAGACCTCCGCCGCGGCGGCATCCTCGGCAAGCTGAATCTCACCGCCAAGGTCAAACCATTGAATCACCTGTTGCATGTTCGCGCCGCTGAAATATTGATCGTAAGTCTTCGCGATTGCGCTGCGGATCAATTCGCGCGCAACATGGTCCGCGCCTTTCATCTCGCCTTCGTATTCCAGTTCCAGCTTGCCGGTAATCGCAGGCAGTGCCGCATAGATATCTCCAATGCGTGGAACTGTGATCTTCTCGTCGCGGCGAATTGCCCGGCGCTCAGCATTCGAAATCACATTCTCCATGCATGAAATCGGAAGACGCTGGCTTACCCCGGACCGCTTGTCGATTTTCTTGTCTTCACGGGCGGCAAAGGCGACGCGTTCAATCACCTCTCGCACGTACTTTGGCATGCTGAGTTTGTTGCCGTTCCGCGCAGCCCAGGCTTCCTGCGTGGTAATTGCGATTCCTTCGTCCACCGTAGCGGGGTAATGCGTGCGAATTTCTGAGCCAATGCGATCTTTGAGTGGCGTGATGATTTTTCCGCGCGCCGTGTAATCTTCCGGGTTCGCCGTGAAGACCATGGCCACATCGAGCGGCAACCGTACCGGATATCCCTTTATTTGAACATCACCCTCCTGCATGATGTTGAACAGGCCTACCTGAATCTTTCCCGCAAGATCCGGCAATTCATTCACCGCGAAGATGCCGCGATTCGCGCGTGGCAATAATCCGTAGTGCACCGTCAGTTCGCTCGCGAGTTCGTGGCCGCCGCGCGCCGCTTTGATTGGATCGATGTCGCCGATGAGGTCTGCGATCGTGACATCCGGTGTCGCCAGCTTTTCCACATAACGCTCTTCTGGAGTGAGATATGCGATGGCCGTGCTCTCCCCGCATTCCGCAATCAGGTCACGGCAGCGGCGACAAATCGGCGCATAAGGATTGTCATGAATCTCGCAACCCGCAACATATGGCGTCTGCGGGTCGAGCAGTGTGGTCAGCGCGCGCAAGATGCGGCTCTTCGCCTGTCCACGCAAGCCCAGGAGAATGAAATTATGACGAGAGAGGATGGCATTCACGATCTGAGGGACAACCGTGTCGTCATATCCGACGATGCCGGCGAAAATCGGACCGTCCTGACGCAATTTCCCGATCAGGTTGTCGCGCAGCTCGTCCTTGACGCGGCGCGTACGCAGTTTTTCTTCGGGGAAGGAGCTTCGGCGCAATTCGCCAAGCGTCCGGGGGAAATTCATCGCAACACAACTCCCTAAAGCGGAACAGCTGCACCGATTATACGCCCGCGCACTGTGTGCCTTGGCCTAGTTCACGTGCCCATTTCCGCCGGCTCTCCGCTTGGCGCGAGCGTTCTGGTGCAACACAGGTAGGATACGCTCGAAAAAAGAAATGATGGCCCGGACGCGGTCCGCCTCAGAGCTCATCTCCAGGAGAGCCTGTTGAAAGTCAGGATCGAACGGAAGTGAACCGGCAAGGCGGAACGCGAGCTGCGCGGCGTCGGATTTGTCGATCTCTTCCGGACTTGCCCCTGCCAACTCCATAATTTCGCCATGCAGTTGAATCGCTCTCTCCATCTCATCAGAGGAGGGCGGATCTTTCTCGTCTTCGAGGTAGAAAACCTCGGCTTGGAGAAACGAGCGCTCCTGATTCACCTGCAGCACCTCAAAGCGCTTCTGACCCTCAGCAAGAATGTTCATCCGCCCATCGGGATAGGTCTTGAGGACGTTCATAACTTCAGCGGTGCAGCCGATGTTGGCGAAGCCCTCCTCCTTTGCCCGTACGATTCCAAACGCCTGCTTCTGATCCAGGCATTCCTTGATCATTTCTTTGTATCGAGGCTCGAAGATGTGCAGAGGTAGCGGCACGCCGGGTAGCAGCACCAGGTCCAGCGGAAACAGTGGGAGCAGCGGATTCATGGCAGCTTCGTCATTTGAAGCGGTCTCACGCCCGGATTCCCTGATTGTACGCCGCGCCTTGACTTGATCTGTCCAGCAAGGTACAAACCCGCATGGAATCTTTCGACTCCGCTGCGGACAAGTTTTCAGGAAAAGTTGCCGTGATCACGGGTGCCTCTATGGGCATCGGTGAGGCGATAGCCAAAGAATTTGTTAAGCATAGAGCACAGGTCGTGTTACTGGCGCGAGACTCGGCCCGGTTGGAAGCCGCAAGGGCCCGCATCGGACATCCCGATCAGACATTGGCTCTTACCTGTGACGTACGGCACCGCGAAGAAATCGACCGCGTGGTCGGGCTTACGATGCATCACTTTCAAAGGATCGATATCTGGGTGAACAACGCTGGCCATGGACTGCTCGATTCAGTCGCGTCCGTGAGCATGGCCGATTGCCGCGAAACGTTCGACACGAATTTCTTCGGCGCTATGGAAGGCATGCAGGCCGTGATCCCGATCATGAAGCAACAGGGAGCCGGAACCGTCGTCAATGTGTCCAGTGTGGCCGGACACATTCCCATACCGTTTCATGGAGTTTACAGCGCGACTAAATTTGCTATGAACGCGATCGGCAAGTCGGCGCGAATAGAGTTGGCAGGCACAGGAATTAACGTCCTGACGGTTTGCCCCGGTTATGTGAAGACGGACTTTGCTGCGAATGCATTGAGAGGACACGAGGCGAAGCGAGTCCGGCCGGCATCAGCCCGCGGGATCAGTGCAGAACGCGTGGCGCGTGCGGTGTTGCAGGGCATCGTGAAGAACAAGAGGGAAGTCATTGTGCCCTGGACGATACATCCTGCGGTGAAAATTTACCAACTCTTCCCTGGACTGGTCGAAGCCGTGATGAGGCGAATGGCGCGGACAGCAAAGTGATCTGTAAAGACGTTGCTTTTCCTCTACGGCGGGAGACCTAGCGACCTACGCCTTATAAGCCTATCTCCTCCAGCATCGCCTGCATCTCTGATTCCGCGTGAGCGTCTTGTTTGCGCTGTGCGCAAGCAATACCGTTCACCAGCATGTTCTTCGCGTCGTTCGCATTGCCCGCCTTGACTAGTGTCTGCGCTGCCATAAAGTAGCCCGCTGTGTAATCGGGGTTGGCAGAGAGAAGCTTGCTGAATTCGTCCAGAGCGCGATGCAGTTCTCCAGAGTTGGAATATTCCATTGCGAGGCCATATCGCGCAAGAGGGTTGTTGGGGTCCTGCGCGAGAAGCTCGTTGAGCATAACGATACGGTCCATACCACCATTTTCAATCATGGAACTCGCGATTGGCTAGCGTCCAAGACTGTGAGTACAATCATTCATCATCACAGGAGCTCTTTCCTTGGCATGTCCCTTTTTTTCCCCGACCGATCGCGCCGACGACCTCGCCTTGCCGCATCCCGCGCGATTGCCCCTGGGCGCAAGCTGGCGAGGCTTGTGTGCAGCTCCCGGCCATGAGCAAGCGACTCCGAGCAATGTGGAACTCGAATCCTGCAACCTGGGATACGCAAAATCCTGCCCGCGGCTACCGAAGGCGCGTGCCTTCGATGCCGTGCGTTTCGTAGTTACCAATGACTCCGGAAGCCGGATTTCGCTGCAATTCGTCTTCGAAACTGACCACCTGCCCGCGGGACACGGATCGCTGGAATACGATCGCCTCTTGAGCACTTGGACTGCATCCCATCCCGAGACACGAATTCAGAGGCTGGCTGAATGCTTCCTGCAATCCTATCTTGACCGCAAAAATCTGACGTCGAGCGCGAGCGCATAACAATGAACGAAATCCACGATCCAATGATGCCGCGCCCGGTGCGCGACTCGCAGTCCGAGATGAACGAAATTGTTCTGCCCAACGATACCAATCCCTTGGGCGCGTTGCTCGGGGGCCGCCTGATGCATTGGATCGACCTCGCTGGTGCATTGGCTGCACATCGCCACTCGCGAAATTACGTTGTGACCGCCTCAATTGATCATCTTGATTTCTGGACGCCGGTGCACGTTGGCGATCTGGTTGTCCTGCGTTCGTCGGTAAATCGCGTCTTCACAACTTCGATGGAGGTCGGTGTTCAAGTCATTGTCGAGAACTATCTTGCCGACGAATGCAAGCACGTAAGCTCGGCTTATCTCACCTTCGTCGCCGTCGATGCGGCAGGACGACACCTGAAAGTTCCTCCTGTAGTCCCCGAAACTGAAGAGCAAAGGCGTCGTTACGAGGACGCAGGGCGACGGCGGGAAATTCGCCGCGCCGAAGTCGAACGGCGACGAAAGAACCGATAGGCTCGCCCTGCTACCATGTTTCTCCCCGTATAATCAAGCTTGGACTCTTCCTCCAAGGTGATTTCTTGAGCTCGCACATGCCTCCTCGTCCCGGACAGCAGCCGCCAGGGCCTCAGCCTCTGCCTGGAGTGGACGCCATTGTCGCGGTCGGCTCCGGCAAGGGTGGCGTTGGCAAAACCACGCTCGCGGTAAATCTGGCGCTTGCTTTATCCAAGCTGGGCCACAAGACGGGACTGCTCGATGCCGATGTTTACGGGCCCAACGTACCTCTCATGCTCGGCACCAGCGCGCAGCCCAAAGTGCTTGGCGAGAACCGCATTCAGCCGCTCGATGTTCATGGATTAAAAGTGATCTCGGTTGGATTGCTGAACCCCGGGGACAAGCCTTTGATTTGGCGCGGCCCCATGCTGCACTCGATCATCCGGCAATTTCTTGGGTCGGTTGAATGGGGTCAGCTGGATTACCTGATCGTCGATCTGCCGCCCGGTACCGGCGACGTTGCTTTGTCCCTCATCCAGACAGTTCCTCTTACAGGAGCTATAGTTGTCTCGACGCCTTCGGATGTTTCTCTGCAGGATGCCCGCAAAGCCATTGAAATGTTCCGTCAGATGAAAGTGGATCTGGTCGGCATGGTCGAGAATATGAGCTACTTCGTGTGTCCCCACTGCCAGCATGAAGTTGACATCTTTTCCCGCGGGGGAGCAGAGAAGACGGCGCGGCAGTTCGGAGTGGATTTCCTTGGCGGGATTCAGCTTGATCCCGAGATCCGCAAGTCCGGAGACCAAGGCAAGCCGGCGGTGCTCGAAGGTGAAGCTTCTCCTCACGCCAAGGCACTTTTCGAGTTTGCGCGCCGGGTGGCTGAGAGGGTGGAGCACCTTAAATCCACTGCTCCGGAAACTGTCGTTCAAATCCAATAAGCGGCCAGCGTCATCCAATTGATAGGAAAGCCATCAGGTACTGACACGGAAGTTCCCAGCCGCTAAAATTGTAGAGTGCAGGACATCCGTGATCTTCTCGCAGAATTCAACCTGGCAAGAATCC
>WNFR01004575.1_pt1 | contig 14208 bp, 11 predicted proteins | sample 5400221 | NCBI WGS metagenome assembly WNFR01 (sample SAMN13153357, study PRJNA577476) | soil metagenome | isolation source: 40 cm soil under Madrone tree | place: USA:California | collected 2016-06-14 | reverse complement strand
AATAACGGATTGATCACCGTGCCGATGTCGTCGACGACGGTGTAGCGGTCTAGCGTCGCCTCGCCGGTTTCGGGGTCGATTTCGACCTCGCAGATATGGCAGCCATTGGGGAAACTCGGCATATCGGAGGAGAAGGCGCCCGCACCCTGCAGGCCGACACCGAGCTCCGCGGGCAGGCCCACCGGGATGAACGACATCTGCGCGACCTGACCGATCGGCATCGACCGGTCGGTGCCGGCGATCGTGAAGGCGCCGTCGGCAAAGGCGATGTCGGCGGCATCGGCCTCCATGAAATGCGCGGCAAAGCGCTTGCCGCGCTCGATGACCTCGTCGGCGGCGGCGCGCAGGGCGCTGCCGCCGATCATCATGCTGCGCGAGGCGTAGGTGCCGCGGCCGATCGCGACCTCGTCGGTGTCGGCCTGCGCCAGATGGATCTTGTCCTCGGACACGCCAAGCCAGTCGGCGACCATCTGCGCATAGCTGGTCTCGTGCCCCTGCCCGTGCGACAGGGTGCCGGCGACGATCGTCACCTCGCCAGAGGGGTCGAAGCGCAATTCCATGCGCTCGTTGAAGACGCCGGTATTGTCGACGTAGTAGACAATGCTGCGGCCGCGAGGTCTCCCGTGGATCCGTTCACCATGTGACCGTAACGTTCCGCGCGACCTCGATTCTGTCGGAGACGACGACCTTGGTCGGCTTGTCCACACCTCCCGTGCGAAGTTTGCTTGAGATCGACAGGTCGGACAAAATGCCGGGAATTTCGAATTCTGCGCTTGCGCAATGATGGCCGAGTTCTCGAACGCGTCCGAGCGGCCAGGTAATCCACCAGAAATCGGCGCAGCCTGGACCCGAACTCGTCTCGATCCGAAGGTAGACCTTCCCGGAAACATTGATCTCGAAATAGGCATCGACTGCCTGGCCGACGGGAACGTCGATGATTTGATAATCGGCCGCAGATGCCCGCAATACGAACGGCAGCGAAGCCAGAGCGCCGAAGGCGGCGCGGCGGGTGACTCGAACAGCTGGTCCCCGGAGCACGCTGTCCTTCCTTCCCGATCGTGAACCTATCTGCATCTGGACCTATTGCTGAACGGCTATAAAAATTTGCTGCTACCCTTAATTTGCCTTTGGTCCAAATTAGCGACGTGAGTGTCTTTTCATGCGTGCACCGAGGTGGCGGATTCCACTACTCTACGTGGCAATAGCCGACTCTGATTGTCGCCTGGTAGGCAGCAGGCGAACAAATATAGAGACCGTTCGCGCCCGTATGATCGGAGGAATGGAAATGGACGACCGCCTCGACACAACGATCATTGGTCTTGTGTATTTGTGCGCTCCCCAAAACATTTTGTTTATTCTCGTCCTCTAGGCTAAATGTCTTGATAACGCTTCCTTGCGGTATACAGATCTCTTTTCGATCTTCATAGTTGTTGACACACTGCCAACCAAATGTCGCAACCACTGCAGTACTAAAGGGCTCCTCGATCCATCTTTGCGGGCACGGCATTTCGGCGGCCTGTGTTATTGAACTCAACAGCGAGCCAAGCACTGAGAGCGCGCACGCGAGTACGAATTGGCCCGTCACTTCTTTTGAACTTTTTGGTAGCCAATCCTCGCCGATATTTTGCTGGTTGACCATGCGCCTGTGCGAACTAACGCGTCTGAATCGTCAACGCATTATTGGTCACCGATCCTGAAAATAAGTCACAACTGCTCTTTGAAATCTCTTTCGAAATAGTCGCTTGACAGCTGTGAGTTTCATCGCCATCTTTGAATATCCCGGTTATAGATAGGCTATTCCACTGTATCGGCAATTGCTTGCTTTGCCATACATCATTTCGTTTCATCGCGATTGATGCAGAATTTAAGAGGACGTCTGCCGGTTGGTTTCGCAGTTTTACCTTAAAAGTTGGTCTTAAGTAAACCTCACCGTGCGTTCCGCCGCCTCCACATGTTTCAACTTGAGGTAACCCCAGGAACCCTCCGCCTTTGCTGCAAACGTGCTGTCCACAGGAAGGGGCAGATATCTGCCAACTGACGGAATTGGCATCCCAGGACGTCATCTGCGCGCTCGATCCGGCGCATCCGCACCAACACGGCGGACCAACAGTGTCAGTTCTCGAGGGCATAGCAGCAAACGTAGCGCGATCTGCAAAATAGGTCGCGTTATCGTTTATGAGGGTTGAAAACAGCTGCGCCGCCGTCGCGGTGCCGACATTTGATGTCCTGTTGCTATCAGCGCGCTCGACATGCTCTGTTGGAGAGGGGATCGTGGCCCACAAGTTCGGGTTTTCTTGATAGCTGTCAATCTTTAGAGAGAATGCATTAAGTGCTTCAACATATACACGCGTATTGAAAGTAGTGTGTCCATGAAAAAAGAAAAATTTCTTCTCGGGGATCGAGATGGACATTTCGATAAATTTACTCTCGTGTAAATAAGGTTGTGGCACCTGAAACGCAAGGCTTCCGCCGACGTACCTTTTTAGATCGATCTTTTGCTCCGGGAGGCCATCGACACGATATGTCACCATCGCTGGGTTGGCATCGTCCACGTCTCGAAAGTGCCCATAGAATGACACCATCCTGTCTGAGGCATTCGGACTCAACCGCAAGGGAAAAGTCGCAAACAAGTAGGGTTTAATTTTGATTCCGGGAATCCCCTCAGCTGTCGTTGCCAGATTTGCCAGTGTTGCATTTACACCAATATAAGCGAGGTATCCTTTGTTGTTCAGCTCGAAGTTGACATTGCTCATAACTGTAAAGACGTCGGTGAAGATCTTAGCTTCGTTGATTTGAATTTGGTTCGACGCGTCTTTGATCGCAGTCTCCACTTCCTTAATAGCACTATCGACCGCGATACTCAGCTGATTTATACGCGCTGCTGATTCTGCATCCACAGTATTAACCGTCGACTCGAGCGACTTTTTTAGTTCCTGGAGGCCGATTAGCATAGTTCCGAGGGCGGCAGGGGTCACTTGCGCAGTGACTTGGCCACACACGCTGAAGGTGACACAAACAGCCAAAGAAAAAATTGAGATTAGGGTTGAACAAGGCTTCATCGCCGATCCCCTTGAGCACGCAATGTCGATCGCCCGCTACGGCCCGATGACAGGTGCTATCATCTTTTTCCGGCGCAGACAAGGGGGCTATTCAACCAACAGTTAACGGATGCAATCCTGCTCAATGGAACGTCATGTTGCATTCAAGCTCGGCCCTTGATCGCGAGGCGGCCGATTTCTAGATCGGCGTCGCGTCAGCGCCTCGGCGGATTACAGAGGGCGCGCCAGATGCGCTCGGGGGTGGCGGGCATTGGCACATCGGTGACGCCGAGCGGGGCGAGGGCGTCGAGGATCGCGTTCATGACTGTCGGCGTCGAAGCGACCGTGCCGCCTTCGCCCACACCCTTGGCGCCGAGCGGGTTCGTTGTGCTGGGGACCGGACTGAAATCGATGCTGATCGCCGGCATCGTGTCGGCGCGCGGGATGCCGTAGTCCAGCAGTGTGCCGGTCAGCAGTTGGCCGCTCTCGCGGTCGTAGATGACGTCCTCCAGCAATGCTTGGCCGGCGCCTTGCGTGACGCCACCCTGGATCTGCCCCTTCGCCAATAGCGGGTTGATCACGGTGCCGATGTCGTCGACGACGGTGTAGCGGTCGAGCGTCACCTCGCCGGTGTCGGGGTCTATTTCGACCTCGCAGATATGGCAGCCATTGGGGAAACTCGGCATATCGGAGGAGAAGGCGCCCGCACCCTGCAGGCCGACACCCAGCTGCGACGGCAGGCCCACCGGGATGAACGACATCTGCGCGACCTGACCGATCGGCATCGACCGGTCGGTGCCGGCGATCGTGAAGGCGCCGTCGGCAAACGCGATGTCGGCGGCATCGGCCTCCATGAAATGCGCGGCAAAGCGCTTGCCGCGCTCGATGACCTCGTCGGCGGCGGCGCGCAAGGCGCTGCCGCCGATCATCATGCTGCGCGAGGCATAGGTGCCGCGGCCGATCGCGACCTCGTCGGTGTCGGCTTGCGCCAGGTGGATCTTGTCCTCGGGGACGCCGAGCCAATCGGCGACCATCTGCGCATAGGTGGTCTCGTGCCCTTGCCCATGCGACAAAGTGCCGGCGACGACCGTCACCTCGCCACTGGGATCGAAGCGCAATTCCATGCGCTCATTGAAGACGCCGGTATTGTCGACATAGTAGACAATGCCGCGGCCGCGGCATTTGCCGGCCGCCTCGCTGCGGGCGCGCCGCTCGGCATAGCCGTCCCAGTCGGCCAAGGCTTGGCACTTGGCCATTGCGGCAGCGTAGTTCCCGGTGTCGTAGGTCCAGCCGGTGCGCGTCTCATAGGGGAAGGTATCGGGCCGGATCAGGTTCTGCTTGCGCAATTCGGCCGGATCGAGGCGCATCTCGCGCGCCGCCTGGTCGACGAGGCGCTCCATGATGTAGACGGCCTCGGGCCGTCCGGCGCCGCGATAGGGGACGGTCGGCGCGGTGTTGGTGAAGACGAGGCTGCTCGTCACCGCCACTGCCGGGATGTCGTAGACGGTCGAGGCGAGCTTCAGCGAGAAGAGGATCGGGATCGCGCCGGCGCCCTCGATATAGGCGCCGACATTGTGCGAGCCGATCCAGCGCAACGCCAAAAACCTGCCGTCCGCATCGAGCGCCAGCTCGGCGCTGACATTCTGGTCGCGGCCCTGCGCGTCGCCGAGCATCGCCTCGGAGCGCGACGGGACCCACTTGACGGGCCTGCCGACGCGGCGGGTGGCCCAGATGGTGACGGCCTCCTCGGGATAGACATTGCCCTTCATGCCAAAACCGCCGCCGACATCGCGCGCGACGACGCGGATGCGGCTCTCCGGGACATGCAGGATCTGATGCGCCAGGATCTGGCGCGCGCCGTGCACATTCTGCGTGCTGCTGTAGAGGGTGTAGCGGCGGGTGCCCGGATCGTACTCACCGATGCAGCCGCGCGGCTCCATTGTGACCGCGGTGAGCCGGTTGTTGTAGAGCGAGAGTTTGGCGATGTGGTGCGCCCTGACGAACGCGGCCTCGACCGCGTCGGCATTTCCCATGCGCATCGTGAAAGAGGTGTTGTTGGCGGCACCCTCATGGACCAGCGGCGCGCCAGTGCGGACCGCGTCCTCGGCGCGGACCACGGCGGGCAGCATCTCGTAATCGACCGACACCAGCTCTGCCGCATCGCGCGCTAGGGCTTCCGTCGCGGCGATCACGATTGCAACGCGCTCGCCGACATAGCGCACGCGATCGATCGCCAGCGGCGGACGCTTGGTGCGGTAGCCCTTGGGCCCGCCCATGTCCTCGGCCATGACCTCGGGATCGAGCGTGCCGAGCCCGTCGGCGGCCCAATCCTCGCCGGTAAGGACGGCAAAGACGCCCGGCATCCGCTCCGCCGCGGTCTTGTCGATGCCGCGGATTTGCGCATGGGCATGCGGCGAGAACACGAAGACCGCGTGCGCTTGGCGAACGAGATCGATATCCGCCACGTAGCGCGCCAGCCCTGTCAGGAACCTGACATCCTCCTTGCGTCGAACGGGCTGTCCAATGCCAAAGCGCATGACCACTCCCCTGATGCCGCGCTGAGCTTACAACAGAGGGAGCAAATGGTCGATGCGACGACCGCGTTGGGCCGAAACAGACCTCAGGGGTTGGCGGGTATGGTGACCAACGCCGCCGGCGCGGTGTAGGTCTCGACATCCTGCACGAGACCAGACTCCTCGAGCAGGAAGCGATCAGCGACCAACGCCTGCGCAGCGGCCTTCACCTTGGCGACATAGTCTGCGTTGGTGCCTGCGCTATTTCCGTACCGTTCTTGCAGTGACGGCCGCGGATCGCCACCGGCGATACGTTGGGCTTTCGTGGTCGGGAACGGGATGTACTGGCCCGTCGCATCGCACCCGTCGACGATCGGCACCGGGTCCGCTGCATTGCCGGCCCGCAAGCCCCAACCGGTATAGGTCGCTATCGGCACGGCGACGCTCGGGACACGCACACCGGCGATGTCGTTGCCGTCGGTATCGGTCTTTGGGACATAGATCTTGTAGGGCGTTCCGAGCGGAATGGGCGGGATGGTGGAGACGATGCCCTTGTCGAACTTCGGCCCGAAATCCCACAGATCGCCGGTGTGAAGGACGCCGTTATAAGCGACAAAGGGAGTTGCCGGCAGCGTTGTTTGGGGGTTCGGGATGTTCGGGAATCCTTGGCCCGATTGCGGCAATGGCGGGACGAGCGTGCCGTCACTGATATGCGGCACGCGGTTGGCGGGTGGCGGAAATCCCTCGCTGACCCACTGATCCAAATCGACGAGCAGCGCGCGCTCCACCGGCGCGGAGCTGAGGGGGTTTCCGAGCTGACGGCAAATGCCCGTCATCGTGCTGTTGCCGGTGCCGTGCTGAAAGCCCGACAGCAGATAATAACGGACATTCGGGGTGCGGCTCAGATCGAGATCGTGCCCTTGGCCGTCCGTCACCAGCATCGAGCCGCCCTTGGCCCAGAACTCGTTCTCGGAATTCGCCTCGAAAATATTGGGGCAGGTGTCGGTCTCCTCGCAGCGCGCCAGCCGGCCGTCGATCCGGTGGGTCACCGGGTCAAAGATCGTCAGATTGGCAAACGGGAACTGGAATTCGGGGAACCAGCGCGCAATGTGCTGGCGATGCGTCCGCGTCGGCTGAGCGAAGCGGTAGTTCATGTAGATGCCATTGCCGCCGCCGATATAATTCAGCATGCCGTCGACGGCTTTCTCGTGATGCGGCGGCCGCAGCCAGAAGTGGTCCCACCAGTCGCGATCCCCCCAGTTGTGGCGATGCGCCCCTTCGGGGATGTCGGCGTCGTTGAAGCCCCATAGGACGAAATCGCGCGTCGTGCGGCAGGGTTGCGAGCTGCAGATCGTGTAGATGTATTCGACATCGCCGGCGAGTGGGTTGGCGACGCCATGGTCATCGGTCTTAGCGTGGCGCAGAAAGGTCGCCAGATCGCGGATCGCGGCGAAGCCGAGGCCGACGATCAGCGGATCCTTGGCGATATAGCTGAATTCGTAGAGCGCAGTAGGCCCAAAGGAATTGGCATCGCCGAAAGCCCCCGACGTCAGCTTCACCGCAGTCAGCGTGCTGTCGGTATAGGCCCAGCCGGAGGACGGGATCGTCGTCGGCTTGTCAGCGTAGTTCTCGCGGACGGTCAGGCTGGCCTGCGATTGGTCGCTGCTCGCCGCCGGGTAGGTGAGCGGCAGGGTGGCAGCGGTCGCAGTCTGGTCGACGACGAGCTCCTCGAGCGCCGGACCGGTGATCGATGTCCCATTACGATGTTTTGCGACCGGCAGGGTGATTCCGAAGCCTACCTTGCCTTGCGGCGCCGAGAGGTCCCAACCAACCTCGACAATGGACCAGCCCATGTTCATCAGAAAGCCGTTGCCGGCGGCACCCGAACTCGGCGGAACGGCGGTGTTGACCGGAGAGCTGCCGTTCAATGTGCCGAGCGCCCCCGGGTTGCCGCGGTTCGGCAGGTCATAGATCACCCGATGGGCCGAATTCGCCAGGCTTTTCGGTTTGATGATCTGGAAATCCGCCGAAAAGCTCACGGTGCCGTCGGCGTTTTTCGGGCCGAGACCGATGTCGACGATAACGGCATTGTGCGGATCGTCCGGGTCCACCTCGTCGGTGAACGTGCCGGTGATCACCTCGTAGCTTCCGACCGATCCGAAGCTGGCGCCGCCGAAGGCGGGAGCTGCCGAGGTGATGTTAATCTGGGTCACCCGCGCGTTTACGACTGGCGCGCTGCCGAGGACGGCAGTGCCGACCGCCGCCAGCAGAGCACCGTGGAAGTGGTTCGCCGCGAAAATATGCTTCATCACCGTCCTCCCGTGCTTTTTCGCTCACTGCTGCCCTGTGTTCCGCAGTTCTCCACAGCGCCGGCGCCGCACCCCCTATTTCAATCCCGCTTGTTGCGCTTGGTTCGTCGCGCTTTGGATCGCCGCGGCCGCGTCCGAGGGTAGAAGAAGCCGCCGGCTGACCAAGCTGTTCGCCGCGGCAGTAGCCAGCGCGGTGTAGGCGGCGAGGGTTCCATACCGCTCTTGCACCGACGGCCTCGGGTCACCCATTCGCTGCGCCTTGGTCAGAGCGAAGGGGATGTAGCTGCCGGTCAGGTCGCAAGCATCGCCTTCACTGAACCCGGCCCGCCGAACATTCCACCCGGTGTAGGTGCCGAGTGGGACCTGAAGCGTGATCGAGCGCAAGCCGTCGATGTCATTACCGTCTGCATCCACTTGCGGTACCAGCGCGGGATATTCCGCGACCGGGATTGGCGGCTCTATCGCAATGATCCCAGAAGCATCGTCTCCGTCGTATTGAGGCCCCCGGTCGTAGACCGCCCGCGTATTGAATACACCTTGCGGGCCCGTCACGTTGGGAATGGCCGGAAAAACGAACTTATCGAGCGGCACCAAGCTCTTGTGGTCGATCCTCGAGTAGAGGCTCGGCGGTGGCTCGCTGTCTGTCGCGACCCACTGCTGAAGCGCGACCAACAACGCCCGGAAGTTGTAGGTATAGGAATTCGCATTGGGCAGCTGTTGGCAGATCCCTGTCGAGGTCGGCAGTGGCGTGACCGGCGAGAAACCACCGTGCTGCGTGCTCGAGAATTCGTAAATCCGCACGTGGCGCGGGAGGTGAATGTCGCGCTTGCCCGATGGATCGATTGTGTCCCCGCCCCCTGACGCTTCCCAATACTCGATGTCGCTCATCGTGTGAACGATCTTTGGACAGGTGCCGGTTCGCCGGCATCGATCGAGGAGCCCCGACGTTTCGCCGGTTAGCGGATCATGCGTGTCGTCATAGGTGAGCGGCGACTCTGGACCGGGGTATTGCTTCTCCGTGTGCTGCGTTCCCGCTAGACGACCCGGCTGGGAGAAGCGGATGTTGATATAATTCCGGACCGAGCCGATATGCGGCTGCATCCCGTCGAAGACCTGCTGGTGCGCCTCGCCTTCGTTGAAGCCGAGCTCGAGATAGGTGCGCAGCAACCTGCCGCTCTGCGAGATCCCATTCAGCAATGCGTGCTTGATAACGCCCTTCAGTGGATTGGGATTGCCAAAGTCATCCTTGGTCGCATCACGGAGGAACGAGCCGACATCCCGGATCGCAGCCAACCCAAGCCCCATTACGATGGGATCTTTGGCCGTGTAAATCAGCTCGTAGATGTGATTGGTGTCGAAGCCATTTTTGAGGCACACCTTTTGCGCGTTCTGCACTCCGGGGAAGGGCTTTGAGCTGCAGTCCGCATAGGCCCAGTCGCTGTTCGCGATAGGGATCTTCGGATCGTCCTGATGCACGCGCATCGTCAATGTGTCGTGCGAATTGTCGAGGTTCGCCGTCGCGTAGCCGGGAGTATTGGAGCTCGAATCGGCGAGGATATTCTGCGTGCTTACCGGCGTGCTGACGATGAACTCCGAGCGGACGATACCCGTGATCGTCTTGCCGTTCCGCTGATGGGCGATCGGCGCCGACATGATGACATTGGCAGGCGAGACCAGGTCCGCCTGCCATCCCGCCCAGACCAGAGTGAACCCTTGGCTCTCCAAGAATCCGTCGCCGGCCGGATTCGCCGCGGTCACACCCACATTGAAGAACCCGGGGTCCAGCTTGTTGCCGCGATTGACGATCTCGAACAGCATCGTGCGGTTGCCGAGCTTCTCGTCGACCGGCTTCAGGATGGAGACGTTGGTCGAATATTCAACCTTACCGTGGGCGTTGCGCGGCGCCAGGCTGATGTCCTGGATTACCGCGTTCAGCGGATCATTGGGATCGACCTCGCCATACGCAACGCCGTCGATTTCCTCGTATTGTCCGACGGACCCGAAACTCGTCGTCCCGTAGGGAAAGGTCGGCGGATTGAGCAAGATTTTGGTGGTGCGCGCATCGGCGCCGGGGACAATCGCAACGAGTGCCAGAGCAACCGCCGAGGTCAGAAGACCGGCGCGCGAGCGCGCGGTCGAGAAACGTTGCTTCATCGTGTCTCCCCCATATTTGCCGCCCACGGCGGTTGAATGCCGATGAGCGATCAGCTAGTCGTTGGGGAAAAGATTCACCTCTATCTGGTCAAAATGCAACCAGGAATTTGGACAAATGTGACAGCGCCGCGGGGGCTGCCGCTCACAGCCCCAAATAGAATTTGCGGACCAGCTCGTTGTTGTTGAGCTCTTCGGCGGAGCCGCCTTCGAAGGCGATCTTGCCGTGGACGATGACGTAACCGCGGTCGGCGATGCGGACCGCCTGGTTGAAGTTCTGCTCGGCCATCAGTACCGTCAGTTGGTGGCGGTCCTTCAATTCCTTGATCTTTTCGATCGTGCGCTTGACGAGGACCGGCGCCAAACCGACCGAGGGCTCGTCGATCAATAGGATGCGCGGCGCCGACATCAGCGCACGCGCCAATGCCAGCATCTGCTGCTCGCCGCCGCTGAGGCTGCCGGACAATTGGCGCCGTCTTTCCCTGAGAGCCGGGAAGGTCTCGTAAGAAGAGGTCAGATTGCGGGCGATTTCGGCGCGCGCCAGCGGCCGAAACGCGCCCAGAAGCAAATTCTCCTCGACGGTCAGCTTGGGGAAGAGGCGCCGTCCCTCGGGCACCAGCGTGATCCCGAGATCGACGATCTCCTCGGTCGAACGGCCGACCAGATCGTATTGCTCGTCGTCGATGTCGGCGACGATACTTCCGGCGGTCGGCGGCAGAATGCCCATGACGCACTTCATCAGGGTGCTCTTGCCGTTGCCGTTGGTGCCGAGCAACACCACCGTTTCGCCCGGCGCCACCGCCAGCGACACGTCCTCGAGCACGCGCACCGAGCCGTAGCCGGCATCGATGCCGGTGAGCTTGAGGCTACTCGCCAAGATAGGCCCTCTCTACCTCGGGGTTGCGGATTGCTTCCTGCGGCGCTCCGTCGGCGATCTTCTGTCCGGCGACCAGCACGACGAGCCGCGTCGAAAAGCTCATCACGGCGCGCATGATGTGCTCGATCAGGACGATCGTGATGCCCTGCTCGTTGAGGCGGAACAGCACAATGAGGATCTCCTCGACCTCGGACGGCGAGAGGCCGGCCATCGCCTCGTCGGCAAACAAGAGGCGCGGCGCGCTGGCGACGGCGCGGGCGAGCTCGAGCTTGCGCATCTCGACTTGCGTCAGATCGCGCGGCAGGCGCTCCGCCTTATCGGCGAGCCCGACATCAGCGAGGATCGCGCGGCTGCGCTCGTCGATCGCGGCGCTGGAGAGCCGCGAACCGTGCCGGGCGTTGACCGTATAGAGGAGCGGGATACGGAGATTGTCGACGAGGTTCAGGCTGCGGAACGGCTTGGGCAGCTGAAAGCTGCGGGCGAGCCCCAACCGGGTGCGTTGGTAGGCCGGCATGCCGTCGATCCGGCGCCCGTCGAACACGAGGCTGCCGCTGTCGTGGTGCAATGTGCCCGAGAGGCAGTTGACCAGCGTGCTCTTGCCCGAGCCGTTGGGCCCGATGAGCCCCAGCCGCTCGCCGGTCTCGACAGTGACGTTGATGTTTTCGAGCGCGACGAAACCGCCAAAGCGTTTACCGAGCCCGGTGACTTCGAGGATCGGCGGGGCCATCAGCGGATCCGGGTGCGCCAGCGGGCTTGCACCAGCCCGACGATCCCATTGGGCGCAATGACGACAAAGACGATCAAGAGGACGCCGACGATCAGCAGGTTCAGCGCCGAAGAGATCGTCACGGTAGCGAGCTGCTGGATGGTTCCGAGCAGCACCGCACCGATGATCGGGCCGATCCAGCTGGTCATGCCGCCGATCATCGGCATCGCGACGCTGTTGACGGCGTAGGAGAGATTGAAGCTCGAGGCCGGGTCGAGATAGGTGACGTAATAGGGGAGCGGTGCGCCCGACATGCCCATCAGTGCGCCGCTCAAGGTCGTCGCGATCAGCTTCAGCCGCAATGTCGGCACGCCGCCCGCCTCGGCCGCCAGCTCGTCGTCGCGGATCGCATTGAAGCCGAGCCCCAGCCGCGAGCGCTCGATGGTTCGCGCGATCGCGACCGATACCCAGGTCAGTGCTATCATCAGCGAATAAAGATACTGGATATAGCTGCCGTAGATTGGCGAACGCTGCGGCCGGATGACATAAATCCCGCGCGACCCGCCGACAAAATCCCAGTTGACGATCAGGGTCTGCGCGACGATCGCCAATGCCAGTGTGGCGATCGCGAAGAACACGCCTTTCAAGCGCAAGGTCAGATAGCCCATGCCAAAACCGACGATCCCGGACATGACGCCGCCAACCAGCATCATGACGGGAACGGGGAGCGAGGTCAGCTTGTGGAGGACAACTGCGGTGTAGGCTCCGACAGCGAAAAACGCGCCGGTGCCGAAATTTGTGTACCCGGTATAGCCGCCGAGAATGTTCCAGGCGGTCGCCAATACGATAAATTGCAGGACCTGGTAGGCGGCGAAGAAGTAGTACTCATTGGTGAACAGCCAACGCGTCAGCACCAGCAGAGCGAGAGCGACGAGGAACGAGACGACCCAAAATTTCGTCGTGCCCATCCCAGCCTCACCGCTCGGCGTAGCTCCTCTCCCGCACCGCGGGAGAGGGAGGGGCCCAGCCCGCAGGGCTGGGAGGGTGAGGGTCTAACCAGCTCGAAGACCGCGCAGAACGGTCTCGATCACGCCATTGGTATTGGTGAGAATGTCGTAGTTCCAAAAACGGATCACTCTCCAACCCTGGTTTCCGAGCCAAACCGTTCGCCGCACGTCCGTCGGATTGTCCCCATGCTGACCGCCATCGACTTCGATCGCCAGCCGATACTCGGTGCAGGCGAAATCGACAATGAAATCGCCGATCGGATGCTGTCGCCGGAACTTGTACCTCAACAAGCGGCGATCGCGCAGCGCCGACCACATGCGCCGTTCGGCATCTGTCGAGGACCGCCGCAGTCGGCGAGCATTTTGATTGGGCATCGGAGGAAGTTACCGACTCTTGGTAGATAAAGAGCCGAGATACCCTCACCCGCCTCGCTCTGCTCGGCACCCTCTCCCGCATTGCGGGAGAGGGGCTATTGGAATGGATCTCCAAGCTCATCGCTACCGCCCGAGGATGCCGGCGGGACGCACGGCGAGGGTCAGGAGCAGAAACCCGAACGCCACCGCCGGCGCCCAGGAGGGGCCGTAGAAGGTCGCAGTGATGCTTTCGACAATGCCGATCAGCATTGCGCCGGCGAGCATGCCGGGAAAGCTGGTCATCCCGCCGAGCACGCAAATCGCGAAGATCCGCCCGATATAGTCGCGCCCGATCGACGGCTCGACGGGTTGGATGATGATCAGAAGGGCGCCGGCCACCGAGGCTGTCGCGATCGAGATGCCGAAGGCGATCCGTTTGACCCGGCTCGGATCCGCCGCCATCAGCTGCAATGCCAATCGGTCCTGGGACACGGCGAGAATGGCGCGGCCGATAAAGGTGCGCCCCAAAAACATCTGCAGCACCAGCAGCATCAACAGCGAAATCAGGCACGGGATCAGCATGCGCAACGGCAGGTCGACAAACCCGAAATGCAGGCTCGGACCGATATAGGGGGCTTCGACAAAGCGATAGTCGACGCCGAAGACGAGAATCAGCCCTACCTCACCGACAAAAAGCAGACCGAAAAAGAAGGCGAGGCCTTGAATTGATTCTTCGCCGCGGCGCTCGAACGCATAGTAGTAGAGCTGGTATACACCCATGCCGACGAAAAAGAACGCAGGCGTCATCACGACCCCGATCAAGATCGGGTCGATGCCGAAATTGGAGTTGACGATATAGGCGACAAACGACCCGAGCATAATGAAGGCCGGGTGCGCTATGTTGACGATGTCGAGCATACCGAAGGAAATCGTCACGCCGATCGTGACCGCGGCGTAAAAGCCGCCGAGCAGGATACCGGCGACGACCGCATTGACCGCCAGGTCGAGCGAAAACATCCGGGTCAGCGGACCGACGGCGTCTCGGCGGACGCGTTCCCGGCGCGTACAGACGATCGCAGCATGTCTCCTCCCCTACGGTTCTACGCGGTTCCCCCGTCGCATTAGAGCAGCATCGGCGGCGTCTGTTAAGGGACCGTCGCGGAAAGCGCTTGATCCCGGTCGATCGGTCGGGCCAACCGCGCGCCCAGTTTGGTGGCCCGGGTGATTGGTTGCAATGAAACTGCCGTACGAGC
>WNFR01009994.1_pt1 | contig 14209 bp, 15 predicted proteins | sample 5400221 | NCBI WGS metagenome assembly WNFR01 (sample SAMN13153357, study PRJNA577476) | soil metagenome | isolation source: 40 cm soil under Madrone tree | place: USA:California | collected 2016-06-14 | reverse complement strand
GTCTGGCTCACCTCGATTGTTTCGATCATCGCCACCTACTTTATTTCGTATCTCATCATCCCCACCCTGGGCAGCACTAACGACACGAGCCAGTGGTGGAAGCTGGCTACGATCATCTCCTGCGGAACACTGGCGGGAGCGCTGATTCCGGAACTGGTTAAAGTCTTTACCTCGGTGAACTCGCGCCACGTGAACGAGGTAGTAACCTCGGCCAAAGAAGGCGGCGCATCCCTCGGCATCCTTTCCGGTTTTGTCGCCGGCAACTTCTCCGGCTACTACCTCGGCTTGTCCATGATGGGCCTGATGGCGGTCGCTTACTACATGAGCACGATGGGCTTGGAGATGGCGGCGGGAATGCTCGCGCCCGCGGTGTTCGCGTTCGGATTGGTCGCTTTCGGATTCCTCGGCATGGGGCCGGTAACGATCGCGGTCGATTCCTACGGCCCGGTCACCGACAACGCGCAGTCCGTGTATGAACTGTCGCTGATCGAGCAGATCCCCAACATCAAGGCAGAAATCAAGAAGGACTTCAACATCGACGCGAACTTCGAACGCTCCAAGGATCTATTGGAAGAAAACGACGGAGCCGGCAACACCTTCAAAGCCACGGCTAAACCAGTCCTGATCGGAACGGCGGTGGTGGGAGCCACTACGATGATCTTCTCCATCATCATGGCGCTCACCCACGGGCTGACCGTGAACAAGGAAAACCTCTCGCTGCTGCACGCGCCATTCTTCCTGGGCTTGATCACCGGCGGCGCGATGATCTACTGGTTCACGGGAGCATCCACGCAGGCTGTAACCACTGGCGCCTACCGCGCCGTCGAGTTCATCAAAGCCAACATCAAACTTGAAGGAGCGACTAAAGCCTCGGTTGCCGACAGCAAGAAAGTCGTTGAGATCTGCACGAAATATGCGCAGATGGGTATGTTCAACATTTTTCTGGCAGTGTTCTTCGGAACCCTGACATTCGCCTTCGTCGAGCCCTTCTTCTTCGTCGGCTACCTGATCTCAATTGCGATCTCCGGTCTTTACCAGGCCATTTTCATGGCCAACGCGGGCGCCGCCTGGGACAACGCCAAAAAGATCGTCGAAACCAAGCTGAAGCAGAAAGGTACGCCTCTGCACGACGCCACGGTGATCGGCGATACGGTCGGCGATCCTTTCAAGGACACGTCTTCCGTGGCCATGAACCCGGTCATCAAGTTCACCACGCTCTTCGGATTGCTGGCCGTCGAACTGGCGGAAACTCTCAAACCCAATGGCCATGCCACCGGTCTAACGACGCTGCTGGCGGTGGCGTTCTTCGCCATTTCTTTCTTCTTCGTGTACCGGTCGTTCTACGGGATGCGAATCTCGTCGGAGTAAGTTGGGTCACGAGCTACTGATTAGAAGCTGCCCAAAAAGGAACGCCATCCAGACCTGCTGGATGGCGTTCTTCTCTTTTCTAAATGCGCGTTACTGCTTGGTCAGAGTTACGGTCTGGATCCCGTCCGACGAAGCACAAGGGTCGGAACTACTATCGTAGTCGCCGGTCGTGCTCTTCGGCGATGTAATGCTGTCCAGTGACGCGATGTAGCTGATCCCGCCGCCGTTGCCGGAATCAGTATTGATTGCTACACGCCCCCCCGTGATCGCTGAAGGCAGGAGACTCGCGGTCGCTGAGCAATCTGATCCGGTATAGGTTACGCTCCCTGTCAATGCAAATGTTCCGTCCGCCGAGGCTGTAGAGGCTTGCGTCAAGACCACCGACATGGTCGCCGGGGAAGTATTCACTAAAACAGTACCGCTCCATGTGCCACTGATCGATGGTACCGCGCTGGCGGTGACGGTGCCTGCATCGGCGCACTGACCGGTAACGGTGTATGTCCCAGACAGAGAGTCCTTGGTCCCCGAAGCGGTGACTGAGATTACCTGGCCGCCAAAGTTTTGAGAAGTGAGAGTGACAGTCTTATCCTTCACAGCACCAGTGAAGATAACGGTCTGAGGAGCGATGCAACCCGATTGGCTAACATACATTGTGCCCGTCAGGTCACTTCCGCTCTGAGTAAGGTTCCCGCCGACAACAAATGTGGGGTCCGGAATTTGGGGGGGCGCGTTCGAAGACGCACTGAACGCCCAATTGCCTTGAGTGAGTGCCGCATTCTTCACGGCAGTGCCGCAGCCTGTTAATACCAGCGCCAAAGCGCCTGCCAGCGCTAACAGCAATGCGAACCTGGGAAGACTTGCAAACTTCATGACTCCTCCGTCTGTCGGTGCGAGCCGTTTTGGCAAGAGCACCGAAGGACGTATTTCAACCCGCGCCAGTACCATTGGAAAGAGTACTTACGTAATCAGGGACGCGTCAGGAGCATCTTTGATCACTGTCTTGTTTGAATGATGGAGAGTCACGATTTCGCTCGCGTCGCTGCCGGACATGGTAATTTGTTGCTATGTTTATCGGGCACTTCGGCGTAGCACTGACTGCGAAGCGGATTGCGCCCCCGAACCTCACTTGCCCTCCTACATCTTCGCCGCGGAGTTTCTTGATCTGATCTGGCCGGTTTTTTTGCTGCTCGGGATCGAGCATGTTCGGGTAGTGCCCGGCATTACCAAGGTGCAGCTCTTCGACTTCTATGACTATCCGTTCTCACACAGCTTGACCATGGCGCTGCGTTGGGCGCTGGCCGTCGGCCTGATCTATTTTCTGGTGCGTCGCTACGCCCGAGGAGCGTGGACGTTGGCGGCGCTGGTAGTGAGCCACTGGGTCCTGGATTTCATTGTGCATCGTCCAGACCTGCCGCTATGGCCAGGCGGACCTAAGGTTGGATTGGGTTTGTGGAACTCGTGGGCAGCCTCCATCTTCGTCGAAGTGCTGCTGTTTGGAGTGGGAATGTGGATGTATCTCGGGGCAACCCGTCCACGCGATAGAGTCGGCGCGTGGGCAATCTGAAGCCTGATTGCGTTCGTGTCTCTGGGATGGCTGGCCGCGCTATTCGGACCTCCGCCTGCCGACGCCCACCAGTTGGCAATCGTCGCTCTCGCCATCTGGATCACAGTTCCGTGGGCCGCCTGGGCCGACGCCCACCGCGAACCGACCACAAATCTCTCGTAGAGACGCGGCATGCCGCGTCTCCGCCGGCATCACCAAGGGCCGATCCAACTCAGTACGCGGTTTTCATCTTGTCCTTCACGCTTTTGGCCAGCTTCTCTATTTCCTGTGCCTTCTTGATCACATCCATGGACAGGATACTCGGGCCGGTCTTATCGACATTCTGTTTAAGTTCCGTAGCCAAGTTGAGTAATTTCTCGGTATCGCGCCGCAACGCCACCTGCCGCTCGATAAACGCGTTTGTGATCATCGCCCGCTCAAGTTGCTGGTTCGGATCTCCCCAAGAGGCCTGAATCGGGGGATGAACCTCAGCTCCGTTGGCTATTGTTCGCTTTTGGACCTGAATCAATTGGGTAGGAACCGACTGCGACTGCGCTTGAACCATTGACACGCAAACTATCAATGTTAGAGGTAGAACATGCATCCACATACCAGTGCTCCTGCATTACCGAATACAATCGGCTGACTGCAATCGTTCTTTAGCACGGTTTGCTTGTGGAATAGATGCGCGAACGGACGTGGAGGGAACCAACGTAATGGCAGGATCCTGGCGAACTGATCTTACTGAATTGGCGTGCGTGCGTCGCGTAATACCTTGTCGAAAATAGGTTTGGGCGAAGCGCTGACCAAAAACTCACTCGCCCCTTCACCATGCACGTGCACCTGGAGGCACTCAAAACAGATCACGAATTCCGCTGTCTGGTCTTTTCGAACTGCTCGAATACCGTGTCTCGGATTGAAGCAGGCGGCCATCGCGCCTTGGTTCTCGTGCACGCCTCGTTCGAGCGCCGAAATGAGCCGCCCGCGGGTCTCCACGCTCGCGACCGAGGTTTGTTGCAGAACACGATATCCGTGGAAGTCAAGAATCCCCGGCCGTTGCAGGCGCTCCGGACTCAGAGAGAACAGTTCGAACTGGTCTGCGTGCTCAAGAATGTTTTGAGCAGCAGCGGGAATGTGATTGTGATCGAAGAGAATGAACCCGGGCTCGGACAAAGTCACCGAAGACCCGGCAAGCGCGAAACACATTACTAGCCAGATGGATCCAGGAACGCCAAGCACGCGCCGCATGCCAGCACCTCCGGCGTTGATTGAAGAAATTTACAGCGAACTCATCTTCGCCAGAAACTCGCTGTTAGTTTGCGCCTTGGCAAGCCGCTCAATCAGAAGTTCCATGGCTTCGACCGGCGACAACGGGTTCAGAACTTTGCGTAACACCCAGATGCGCGTCAGGTCTTCCTTCGGGATCAGCAACTCTTCCTTACGAGTGCCGGAGCGCTGAATATCAATTGCCGGGAACGTACGCTTATCGACCAGCTTGCGTTCCAGGATGATTTCCGAGTTGCCGGTGCCTTTGAATTCTTCAAAGATCACGTCGTCCATGCGGGAGCCGGTGTCGATCAGCGCGGTTGCGATGATGGTCAGCGAACCGCCTTCTTCGATATTGCGCGCCGATCCAAAAAACCGCTTTGGACGCTGCAACGCATTCGAGTCGACGCCGCCGGAGAGCACTTTGCCCGAAGGCGGAACGATCGTGTTATAGGCGCGCGCAAGGCGCGTAATCGAGTCAAGCAGGATCACGACGTCGCGCTTGTGCTCGACCAGTCGCTTTGCCTTTTCGATCACCATTTCGGCGACCTGAACGTGACGGGCGGCGGGCTCGTCAAATGTCGAAGAGATGACCTCGCCCTTGACCGACCGCTGCATGTCCGTAACTTCTTCCGGACGCTCGTCGATCAGCAGCACCATCAGCACGACTTCCGGATGGTTAGCTGTGATGGAGTTCGCGACATTCTGCAACAGCATGGTCTTACCGGCGCGTGGCGGAGAGACGATCAGTCCGCGCTGACCTTTGCCAAGCGGAGTAAGCAGGTCCATCACGCGAGCACTGATGTTCTCGCGTGTAGTCTCGAGCTTCAAACGCTCCTGGGGATATAGCGGCGTCAGGTTGTCGAACAGGATCTTGTTGCGTGCTTCGTCGGGCGATTCAAAGTTGACCGCCTCGATCTTGACCAGCGCGAAATACTTTTCGCCTTCATGCGGCGGACGCACCTGGCCGCTGATGGTGTCTCCCGTTTTCAAGTCGAACTTGCGGATCTGCGACGGCGACACATAGATGTCGTCCGGCCCGGGCAGATAGTTGTAGTCGGGCGAGCGCAGGAAGCCGTAGCCGTCAGGGAGAATCTCCAACACACCTTCGGCGAAGATGTGTCCTTCTTTTTCACTTTGCGCCTGGAGGATCTTGAAGATAAGGTCCTGCTTGCGGAGTCCGCTGGCGCCGGGCAGTTCCAAAGATCGGGCGATCTTGGTTAGCTCGGTAATATTTTTTTCTTTCAGTTCTGCGATGGTCATATTCACCTACAGGATGGATTTTCTCGGGAGATTCTCTCGGGAGGGAGTCTAGCCGCCGTGTGGGCACACGGCGGAACTGCTATTAAGCAGCCCGCCTTTGCGCTTCGGCGAAATTCTCCGGCTCGCTCAAAATGTCATGGCGCTCGGCGCCCGCGATCCGGTCAAACACCTGGTTCATGGTTTCTTGAATGCGGGTGTTCGGCCGATGAAACCTCCGCGTTGCCTTTGAAGCCAACTGGCAAAGCATGTAGCGATTCCGCAAAGTCTCGACTGCGTCAAATACACGATCAGAACGCATTTGCTTCGATCTCCTAACTATAAGGATTAATTCGACTTAAGGCGTCCATCTTCCCGCCCACTGGACGATGGTCACCTTGGTAGCTGGCCAAAACTTCATTTGGGCGGGGTACGGTAAGGAAAACCAGAGTCACCCAAATAGATGCTTCACCCAGCGCGAAAGTTGCTCAATTCTTGGGATTGTCGCGCTTTGCTGGCGGAGGTTCGTCAGGACGGCCAAAACTACCTGTATGTCCTAGGAACACGTTAGTTTAGCAAATCCGAGCGGCAGGTCAAGGGGAAACTTCAGCCCGGGTGTGGCCGCGAGTCCGCCCTATTTCAGCGCGCTCAAACGCCTGGACAGACGGGACTTATACCGCGATGCCGTATTCTCATGCAAAACGCCCTTCTGGATCGCCTTGTCGAGCGCCGACACCGTTTCCCGGTAAATCTGCCCGGCTACGCTCTTGTCGCCCTTTTCCAGGCTCTCCCGCATGCTGCGTAACGCGCTGCGAAGCCGCGACGCGCTGACCCGGTTGCGGACCGTTCGTTTCTCTGTCTGCCGAGCGCGCTTAAGCGCCGAAAAATGATTCGCCATGTTGCTCTATTACCTTCGATTGGCCTGGATGACACCAGGAAGATATTCGGAGTGGACCGAAGCATTATTCTACGGGAGCAACTCACGCCCGGTCAACCAGATATGAACTCCTTGGAACGGCTGAAAGTCCTCATCAACTCTTCCACACCGATTGTGGTGATGGAGACCGTCGAGGAAGTTCGTGCCGTTCGGATGGTTCGATTGGCATGCTCCGATCTGAATCTTGCGACCTTCGAGTGGACGATTGCCAGCGGTTTAGCTCGCTCAGGCTCCCACGACTTGCAGTTCGAAGATACGCTCCCGCCGGGTGGTTACAGCCCAGGCCACCGAACCGATCCCGAGCAGAATTCGAAAGCGATCTATAACAGTCAGGACCCGGCACAGATGCTCGGCAACCTTGAGGCGGTATCGATCGAGGCCACGTTCATCCTGAAAGACTTTCATCGTCACCTGGATGACCCAGTCGTAGTGAGAAGACTGCGCGATGTTGCCCAGAAATTTTCAGCGAATCGTAGAACCGTCATCATTACCGGCCCGCATGTTGCCATTCCTCCAGAACTTGCTGGTCTGGTCGAGTTTGTGGATATGGCATTGCCCGATCGTCAACGGCTTCGACAAATCGTAGACGAGACCTTGGCTCGCATCAGCAAGACCCATACTATCCAAAGAAAACTCGATGCAGCGGGAATTGAAACATTGGCGGCGAGCCTCCTCGGCCTGACCGAAGAGGAAGCGGAACGAGCGATCTCACAAGCCGTCGTGGCTCGCTACACGCTTTCGTCCGATTGCGTGACCGATGTCCTGGAAGCAAAGAAGGCCCTGCTCAAACGATCTGAGATGCTGGAGTTTGTCGACGCATCGAACAACTTGGCCAGCGTCGGCGGTCTGGAAAACCTGAAAGGCTGGCTCGCACAGCGCCAAAATTCCTGGGAAGCAGACGCCCTGCAGTTCGGGCTGGAGCCGCCCAAAGGAGTCATCATCCTCGGCGTTCAGGGATGCGGCAAGAGCCTCTGCGCCCGCGCTGTCGCCGGCGAATGGAAGCTGCCGCTGGTCAAGTTCGATACTGCCGCCGTTTATGACAAATACATCGGCGAGACCGAGAAGCGCATCCAGAAAGTTTTCAAAGTGGCCGAGGGCCTGGCACCCTGCGTGTTGTGGATCGACGAACTGGAAAAAGTCTTTGCCGGAAGCGGTCCCGACTCTGCTTCTGCTGATGCCGGCGTTTCGTCGCGCCTGCTGGCATCTTTTCTTTCCTGGATGCAAGAGCGCAAGTCGCCGGTTTTTGTCGCGGCGACCTGCAACAACGTCACAGTGCTGCCGCCGGAGCTAATCCGCAAGGGTCGGTTCGACGAACTCTTCTTTGTGGATTTGCCCAACAGCGCCGAACGCAAGCAGGTCTTTTCGATCCAGCTGACGAGGCGAAAGCGCAATCCGCGCGACTTCGATCTCGATCGCATTGCTGACGCCGCGAAGGGATTCTCCGGCGCAGAGATCGAGTCAGCTGTTCAGACTGCCCTCTACGCCGCTTACTCCCGCAAGAACGAGCTCGCCACCGAGGATTTGCTCACGGCGCTTTCTTCGACCGTCCCGTTGTCGACCACGCGCGCTGAAGAGATTGCCGAGCTGCGGGCATGGGCTAAGACACGTGCGGTGTGGGCATCGTCGCCGGAGGCAAGGGGAGAAGGCGCGTAAACGACACCGATCCCGTTCGCTTCAGGATGGTCTTATGCTAGCCACTACCCTGCCTTCGCAGTATCGCCTCACGGGCCTTGCGCCTGACTGACTCCCAACTTGGTTCGAGGCGTCCGTCGGAATATTGCGTTGTGCCTTCTCGTTTGTCTCCAATACTCTGCTCGATCAGCTTCAGCGACTGCGTGTCGCCGACTGCGCTCATCGCGCACAGCGCGAGGTGAGTCTCCTGTCCGTCGGCAAAGAGCAAGTTCACGGCCTCAGCCAGTCGGAGCTTCTCCGGTTCCTCAAGAGCACGCCATGCGGCCTCAGCCTCGGGTGTTGCGCCCAGATTCACCGCATAAACAAGCGCGGCCAATCGATTGTTCTGGGCATCTCGGATATGCAGTCTTTCTGCTAGAACAAGTGCCGCTCGCAGCCGGGTAAGCGCATGGCGATGAACGTCGAGATAGCGCAACGCGTGCAGCAAGGCCTCGGGATCGTGCCATGAAGCTGCAAGACCAACTGCGTCTGCATCACGAGTGGCAAGCGCAGCCTCGATCAAACTGCGATCCTCAGGAGGGACATCGGCCAGCGCCGCACGTAGGCGCGTTGCCAGATCGGGCACGCGATCCAATGCACGCAGCAAAGCATCAGCCTTGCGGTCGTGGGCATGGTCTAGCAGCAACTGCTGGTACGCATTCGCCCGAGGCCTTTTAGAAAGATCGTATTTGGTCGTGTATGCGTTCCATGCAGTTTCAAGAAAACGCACGGGCGGGGGGTGACCGTAACCTTCCATGGCCTCCAGGTATGGTTCGTAGCTCTCATCTAGAAACGCCCTCGCACCAACCTTGATGTGATCGCTCAGTAACGCAATTTCTTCGTCCGCGTGCGCCAATTCATCCTTGCCCGCCGCTGTAAGCTGCCTCCGCTGTTCAAGAAAACGCAGCGCGGCAACTATGTGCTCCCATCCCGCTCTGCGCGGCAAATGCGCGGGAAACGACAAGGCATCAAAATGCCATTTGCCTTTGTCCCAACAGGTGCTGAGTGAAACCGGCGGTGCCGGTGTGCTTGTCTTAGAGGATGACATCGATTGCGTCATGGGGAGGGATTGTATTGGCAGCACTCGGAACGCTCATCGCAGCCGCGCCGGCAATGAAGCCGGGAGGAACGCGAGCCTCAGCAGTTCTCGCGCCAGCCGTTCTTCCGGCCAGTCCGGGTGAGCGCGCCGAATTCCTTCCTTCGCCAAATCACGCGCGAACAAGCTCATCTCGAAGGCCAGTAAGAAGCGTTGTTCCCCCGGCATGGCGTGCAGAATCGCAAGCTGCCGGGCGGCTGCATCCGGGCTCGTATCCATTGACTCCCCCGCCCGCCCGCGCTACGCTTTACTCAAATGATGTCTGTCCGCGCCGTGCTGGCGCGCGTTCTGGTCAGTCCCATTACACAGAAAGTCTTTTGCGTGCAAAAACCGGCGGCATCGATAGCCCTGAGACCAGTAACGCACATCCAAAAGCGAGCCCCAGGCTGCGGGAGGCGGCGCAACAACTCTGAATGAAGAAAAGTATTGAGATCAGTCCCAACCTCGTAACCCTTTTCGGCACCCGCGATGAAAACCTGCATGTGCTGGAAGACGGTCTGAACATCAACATCGACCTGCGCTCCGACCATATTGATCTCGAAGGTGCGCCCCGCGACGTTGCACGCGCTGAGCAGTTGTTCGCAGACTACGACCATCTGCACCGCGCCGGCCACCAGTTCCAGAATGGCGATCTGAACAGCATGCTGCGCGTGCTGGTCAGCGACCCAAGCGTCACTTTGCGCGGACTAGCCGAGGCCGGACGGCAGCGTTCTTTCGGTCGGAAAACAGTCCAGCCCAAGAGCCCCAATCAGCGGCGCTATCTCGAAGCCATCGAGCGTCACGACATGGTATTCGGCGTCGGCCCGGCCGGCACCGGCAAGACATACCTTGCCGTAGCCATGGCGATTTCCGCATTGCTGAACAAGCAGGTAAACCGAATCATTCTCGCGCGGCCTGCGGTCGAGGCCGGCGAGCGTCTCGGATTTCTGCCTGGAACTTTACAGGAGAAGATCGATCCCTACCTGCGTCCGCTATACGACGCTCTTTTTGACATGATGGATCCCGAGCGCGTGGAACGTTATCTCGAGAAGAACGTGATCGAGATTGCGCCCATTGCCTTCATGCGCGGCCGCACGCTGAACGATTCTTTCGTGATTCTTGACGAGGCACAGAACACGACCTCGGAGCAGATGAAGATGTTCGTCACGCGATTGGGCTTCGGTTCGAAGGCGGTCATTACGGGCGACGTGACGCAGATCGATCTGCCCAGCGCGCGCCGCAGCGGGCTGCTCGAAGCCATCGACATCCTGAAAGACGTGAACGGCCTTGCTTTCGTCCACTTCGACGAGAGCGATGTTGTGCGCCATCATCTAGTGCAGCGCATCATTCGTGCGTACGACGAATTCAAGACGCGCCAGGCGGGACCACAGTTGTCTCTGCTGGAAACGCCCGCGACAGGGCCTGAAGCTAAAGCAGTCTCCAATGGCAAGAACGGCAGGAGCGAGAGCGTATCCCCGCCCTTATCCGAGCCCCACGTCACTGAACCCCGCGTACGTGATTAGTCATTTTGCTCTGTCAGGGAGGGAGCCACTACCGGTCCCTCCTTTTGATTTTGGTGTATGGTGTGAGTCTGGTTTTTGGTAACACACTGCCCTTTCGGTTAAGAAGCTTTTCGGTGGAACAGCGCGGAGCGCGGCATAAAGGTGCCTTACTGAGGATGGGCTTCAGCCCCCGAGGTCATAAGCGTTGCCTGATAGCGGCTCGCCATCCTGGATCGCCTTGGTCATTCTGCAAAAACACGTTGTGGGTCTGACCGAGAAGGCGCTCGATCGCTTTGTAACTCGCGCCCGCCGCGTCGCAGGACTGCGCGCGGACGTCAATGTTCTAGTCACTTCGAACGCCGAGCTCCAGGAACTCAACCACCGCTTCCGCGGCAAAGATCAGCCCACCGACGTACTGTCCTTTCCATCTCTGCCCGGATTGAAGCCGCGCTACGCCGGCGACATTGCCATCTCAGCGGAAATCGCTGTTCATAACGCCCGCTCGCTCGGTCACTCCCCTGCCGAAGAAATCAAAATCCTGGTTCTGCACGGCATCCTTCACCTGCGCGGTTACGATCACGAGCGCGACCAGGGAAAAATGGCGCGTCGCGAGGAGAAATTACGTCGCACGCTTCGCCTTCCGATAGGTCTGATCGAGCGAAATGCGCAGCCTGGCCAACGCCCGCGGAGGCGTCCATGATCGGCGCCGGTCTCGCTCTCGTCCTGCTCATCGCCCTGCTTACTCTCGTCTCCTACGTTGATCGTGTATATCAGGAGATTGGAAAATTTCTTTCCCGCGAGTTTCAGGACAACATTGATTCTTTCGAGCAGATCATCGAGCCGCGCCTGGGCGTGGGCCGTGAACGCGCGGCGCTCTCGATGGCCATCCTGAGCCAGTTGATCATGGCCGCAATCGCCATGATTGTCGGCTTCACCGTTTTTCGCGATCGAGAGTGGGACATCTATGCCGTGCTCGAAGCCACTCTTACCCTGGTCTTGGTCATCATCATCTTCAACAGGCTGCTTCCGTTCGTCTTCTTTTCGCGCACTAGCGGCCGCTGGCTCAGACACTTCGTATTGCCCCTGCGTCTGCTGATCTATCTGATTCTTCCCATCACGCTCGTTCTGGGATTTTGTCAGTCCGTCGCCGCCTTGACGCGTGAACACGGAGACCAGTCGCCCGAAACTGCCACCGAAGCCGTCGATGCCCTGATCGAAGCCGGGCAGGAAGAGGGTATTCTCCAGGAAGGCGATCGCGATCTGATTCAATCGGTCGTCGAGTTCAGCGGCAAAACCGTTCGTGACGCAATGAAGCCTCGCCCCGAGATGGTCGCCGTACCCATCAACACGACCGTCGAGCAGGTCATCGACTTGCTGAAGACTAAGCCATACTCGCGTATCCCGGTTTACGAAGGCTCCATCCACAACATCAAAGGCATTCTTCATACTCAGGACATTCTTCAAGTCCCCGACTCCGAAGCCCACACCCGTACCGTCGACACCCTGATGCGTCGCGACGTCTACTTTGTCCCCGAAAGCAAACTGGTCAGCGACCTGTTGCGCGAGATGCAACGCAGTAACGTTCGCATGGCCATCGTGGTGGATGAATACGGCGGTGTCGCCGGCCTGGTTACGATCGAAGATCTGGTCGAAGAAATCGTCGGCGAAATCGGCGACGAGCATGAAAAGGCCCAGGTTGTACGCGAGAGCGAACGCTCCTACGTTGTTCCAGGCAACATGGATGTCGACCTGCTAGACGAACTCTTCGGCGTACGCCCCGAAGGGCGCGAGTCGGCAACCATCGCCGGCCTGGTCAGCGAACTCGCTGGCCGTATTCCGAAAAAAGGCGAAGTCATCGAAGACGACACCCTGAAATTCGAAGTGCTGGATTCGACCGATCGCAAAGTCGAGCGCGTTCGGATAACGGCAGTTGAACCGAAGCAGATGAAGTTGATTTGAGGACGAGTTGCACCTTCTGATTGTCCCCCCTTGGTCATGTCTTGTAGCTCACGTAGTAAAGCATCTTTTTTCTTGGGGCGTAGAGAATGATGTCGGCAGCGGTTGGGTGGCGGCCATACAGGACAACCGACTCGAACGCGACTTTGATGCCCTCTGAATTTGCCTCCTGCAACGGCAGAAAACAGGGAGAATGCTGACGCGCGTCGTTTACTGCCGATTCCAGCGCTTCGGCTAGCAGCGGCTCCATTTCTGGACCATCGCGCCAGAGCTCCTTCGCCCAATCTGCGACGTCGAACTTTGAGATCTCAATACAGTAGAAATCCAGGTGATCTCCCGTCATGCTTCGTCGCGACTGATAACTGGAGAGAATTCGGAAGTCCTGATTGCTTGCGATGCCGCTTGAGTTGAAAATGAACAGGACATCGTTACGCTTTGCCGCATCAACCTTGTCAGAAGTTTTGCTGTAAAAGAACCAAGCAGACACTACCACCAACGCGAGAATGGAAGATGCACCAATTGCCTCCAGCACAATTCGAAGCCATTTCATGGTTTAGATCCTTGCTTGAATCAGAGTACAGTGTGAATCCAACAGGGTAAACGCCAACCACTGGCCATTCGAGCCTCTTCCGTCAACATTCACCAGGAAAATGTGAGATAAAGGTGTTCGCTGCCACTTGTGGCAAGTTTCGCATTCGTGAATAGCCCTAATTCCATTCCGCAACGAAAACTCTTTAGCCGCCTTTCAATCCTCGCCGGAAATACTCTGCAGATAGCCGGGATCGCTGCCGCATTCGTCATGCTCGCGGCCGTGCGCTCCGCGTCCTCAAATGTCTCCGCTATTGTCGCCATGATCGCCGCCTGGGTTCTCCTCTACTTCTTCTGCCACGGCATCGCCCATTGGGCCGTAGGACGCCTTCTCGGCATTCGCTTCGCTTTTTACACCATCGGCGGAACTGGAAATCCGGAGGCCTACCCCGTCGGCCTGCGATGGGTGTTTGAGCATCTCCCGTTCTTCGGCGTGCAGACGGAGAAGACATCGATGCAGAAAGCCAGCCCGATGGCGAAAGCAATCATGTGGTCGGCGGGAGTGACCTCCTCCGCTGTCGTTCCAACTTTAGGTGCGCTCTACGCGTGGCGTGCAGGCATCCCCGGTAGCAAGCTGTTTCTGATCTTCGCGGTGATTTGGGCAATCGCAACCTTAGCCAGCAACTGGACGAGTCGCACCGGAGACTTCTCCAAAGCGCGACGCGCGCTTGCCGCAAAGTAGCCGGCAAGGTGCCGGCGCTACACCAGCAGCCTCCCCCAGAAGCGAGTAACCTAGATCCTAATGTCCTTCCACTCCGGATTCGTCTGCATCCTCGGACGCCCCAATGCAGGCAAGAGCACGCTGCTCAACGCCCTGGTCGGCGAAAAGATTGCCATCATCTCACCGAAGCCGCAGACCACACGCAATCGCATTCTCGGGATCATCAATGTGCCGGAGAAAAAGGGCCAAGAGGCCGGACAAGTCGTGCTGATTGATACTCCCGGAGTTCACCGTCCCGACTCATCGCTCGGTCGCAAGATGATGTCGGACGTTCACGAAGCTCTGCACGGGTGCCAGCTCATCCTGCTCATCGTGGACGCAAAGCGCAAATGGTCTGACGAAG
>WNFR01005940.1_pt1 | contig 14215 bp, 15 predicted proteins | sample 5400221 | NCBI WGS metagenome assembly WNFR01 (sample SAMN13153357, study PRJNA577476) | soil metagenome | isolation source: 40 cm soil under Madrone tree | place: USA:California | collected 2016-06-14 | reverse complement strand
AGCTTAGCCAGAAAGTCCTGCAGGTTAGTGATGCCCTCGAGGTTCAGCGTCATCTCACGAAAGCCGACGCCCTCCAGATGATGGTGTGCGTCAGTCATTCCGGGCACTACGGTCATGCCGTGCAGATCAATCACGCGGGTCTGCCCGCTCTGATACTTCTTCGCCTCAGCGTTCGATCCCGCAAAGACAATTCGGTCGCCCTTCACAGCTATGGCTTCCGCGTGGGGCTGCCTTTCATTCGCGGTATATACGTTGCCGTTCAAGAAGATTAGATCGGCGGGCTCGACCTTGTTACCGAAAGGCGCAAGGTTAAAAAGCAAAATACTGAGCAGAATGGAAAGGACTTTCATTGTCTTCCTCGCTTAGACGATTCGTTGCTTGATTATCCGGGCTGAATTTATATCACAGTGCGTAGTTCGCTTGTAACGCAGTCGGGTTGGACTTCCTATTCAGTTGCACTCAGACCTGCTGCGCTTAGAGTGTCGCCGCCACCCACCCGCTCACGCGGGTGGTACTGACCTCATCACGCGCGCCGGAGCGTGATGCCGACGAGATCGGGTTCAAGCGTTGCACGGGAATACCACCGCCCGAGCAGTCGCGGCATTAAAACCACACAAACTATGCAGTCCTGTCATTTCTTCGTGAATAACGATCCACTATAATCACTTAACCAGGCACTTCGTCTCGAACACTCTTTGTCGGCTAAGGGTTGACTATGAAGGTTGAATCTTTGAATCTCAACACATCACGCGGCGCGACGACGGCCTATGTTGTGCGTCCCCAGACGGAATTTGATGCGGCGATAATTCTGATCCAGGAATATTGGGGCATCAACGATCACATTCGGGATCTAGCCGGTCGATATGCCGGGGAAGGCTATCTGTGTGTTGCGCCGGATCTATTTCGCGGCAAAGTTGCAAAGGACACGGCAGAGGCTGGTGCGTTGATGAAGGCGCTGAAAATCGACGACGGCCTTGAGATGATTCGTAAAGCAATGGACGCTGCCGCGTCGACTTATCCGATCAAACGATTTGCAATTAACGGTTACTGCATGGGCGGAAGCTTCACCTTGCGCGCTGCCTGCGAGATTCCTGAACTAAAAGCTGCAGCGCCTTTCTATGGAGACATTCCGGAAGAAAGTGTCCTGGCTAAATTGAAAGTGCCGACGCTTTTCATTGCCGGCAAACGCGATGCGTGGATCAACCCTGAAAAGGTGAACACGCTGAAAGAAATTGTGGCCCGGCACGATTTGCCGGTTGAAGTGATCAGCTATGACGCCGATCACGCGTTCTTCAATGACACGCGTCCGCAAGTGTACAACGCCGAAGCCGCGGCGGATGCGTGGCGGCGCGTGCTGACGCATTTCAAGAAGCATATGGCCCATTAGCGCTCATCGCGGATCCGGCGGGGCATTAGCCCGACTGTAAGGGAGGGCGCAAGTACGGCGTCCGAAACATCGACGGAGGTAACCATGGCAATCCAAGCATGCCCAAAGTGCGGAACCAAAAACCGCATTGACGAACGCTCCGCGGTCGCAAGTCAGCCTGTTTGTGGCAAGTGCGGCGCGAAGCTTCCGGAGATTACCACCGGCGCCGCGCCGGCGACGAACGGCAAACCACAGGTCGTGACAGACGCGACCTTCACCAGCGACGTGTTAAGCGCCTCGGTGTCAGTTCCGGTGTTGATGGATTGCTGGGCCCCATGGTGCGGCCCGTGCCGAATGATCGCGCCTTCAGATTCGCAGTATTCCTACGCTACTGATTTTCAAGCACGGAAAGATGGTTGACCAAATTGTCGGCGCGGTTCCCAAGCAAGCGATTGCCGCACGACTCAACGCCCAACTATGAAGTGACACTCGATCGACCTTGGGAACCAAGGGAACAAATTGGAATGGTTACCATTTCAGAACCCAGCTCGAAATCTCTTTCCACGACGAAAATATTGACTTTAGAGTAAGACGGGCATATCCTCCGCCCGCATAGCAAAGAGCATTACTGAACTGAGTCACACCTGACTCTCCAAAACGGAACTCTGAACTCTAAATTGAATAGGTTCGTCACCACACTCTTCGACGAGCCGTTGCCCCCGAAGACGCGATAAACGGGCGAGCCTAAATCGTTTTTCTCGGGCCTGTTTTAGAAGCTGATCGCATCCAAAAAACCTGAAGCAAGGAGAATCATATGGGAAACAATGGTGATGGTACCGGCAAGAAGTCGTTTTGGGATTTCTTTATTGAAAGAGACGGGAAGCGTGCCGACGTGAAGTGGAGTACGTATCAGGCCCTTGCGATTTTAGTTGGCATCGTAATACTGATTATCTATTCCTACTCGATCGGATGGCGCTCGTTACCGGTGTGTCTGTTCACTGCCGGGGCGTCCCTGGCCTGCGGGATCCTGGTCGGATTTCTATTCGGAATACCGAAGGCGTCTCAGGATGGATCTGCCCAACCCCTCGCCTCACCGCCAGCCGGTGGAGGCCTTAAGGCTAACACAAATCTCGAGCAGATTTCCGATTGGTTAACTAAAATAATCGTCGGCGTAGGATTGGTGCAACTCACGAAGATTCCCCCCGCACTCCGGAGTCTGGCGGACTATCTCTCCAGTGGATTTGGAACTCAAACGGCTCCCAATGTTGGTCCACTAGTCCCCAGTGCCGTCGTGATGACTATCATTTGTTATTTCGGCATCTTCGGATTTCTGCTGGGCTACTTGTGGGCCAGGATTTACCTGATGAAAGAATTTTCTGAGGATGGCTCTTAAGTTGCCGTCGCTAACAAAGATTCTGATCATGAACTACTTCAAGAACCCGCCCGCTGATTCAACTGCGCCGGCAGCGGCTTATCAACCGTTGGCCGCACAGGCAGATTGGCGACTTCCCACAGCGTCACATAGATTGTGCGCGCGACCTTCTCCATCTTCTCATAATCGATCTTCTGCCACTCGTCGCCGGGACGGTGATAGTCTTCGTGCACCCCATCGAAAAAGAAGATGATCGGGATGCCTTTGCGGGCATAGTTGAAATGGTCGCTGCGGAAAAAGAACCGGTTCGGATCGTTTGGATCGTCGTAACGGAGATCGTATTGCAAATTCAGATAAGACTTGTTGACTGTCTCGCTTAGCTTACCCAGTTCCGTGCTCATCATCGTCGACCCAATCACATAAATTTGATTTGGACCGGAAAGGCTGGCGTTGCGCGGATTCGTGTCACCGTCTTTCTTGCTGCGCCCGATCATGTCGATGTTCAGTTGAGTCACGATGTGATCCAGAGGAATCGTCGGATAGTCGGTGAAATAGCGCGAGCCCCACAGGCCTTTCTCTTCTCCGCAATGCCAGACAAACAGGACGGAGCGTTTGGGCCGCAGCTTCGCGTGCGAGATCGCTTCCGCCATGCCCAGCAGCGCTGTCGTTCCCGATCCGTCGTCATCCGCGCCGTTGCAAATCGGGTCGGCCGTTCCCGGCGCGCAAATGCCGATGTGATCATAATGCGCGCCCATCGCGACGTATTCATTTTTCAAGACCGGATCGCCGCCTTCCCAGACGGCCACGACGTTCTGCGTCATGGGCTTTTCACTCTTCGCAGCGATGGTGAAAGTGACACTCTTGCCGGCATTCAATTCAAAGGGCAGAGTCACCGCGACGGGCGGGCCGTTCGGCGGCGAGACAGACATTGGTCCCACCGTGGATCCATAAGCCATCAAAGTCGCCGCCGAATATTTTTCTCCCTGAAACAAAGCCGAGGCCGCCCTGGGTGATAGCCAAATGATCGGCAGCGGCGAGCCATTCGGGTTCATAAATTTTTCAACCTGCGCTCTGGGCATCGGGCCGCCGAGACGTTGCCGGGTTTGTTCCCAACGCAATAACATTCCATATTCGGGAACTACGACCACGCCTTTTGCACCATGCTGCTGAGCGTAAAGCGCCGGGCTGGCCCAGTCTTCGCCCATCTTGCCGGCGTTCAGGTCTGCGCGCGTTACACCTTGTGGCATGCCCTCGCCAAAAACCACGACGATCTTGTCTTTCACATCGACGCCCTGATATGCGTCGATGTTCTTCGACTTCACCACCCAACCGTGACCTACATAAACCAGCGGGCCGGTAATGGCGGCGCCGACGGCATTGGGTAGAAAGTCGTCGCCAAAGTTGAACTTCTGACCATTGATCTCAGCCGATGAGTGTGTGCCGTCGATCTGATCGCGGCGCAAAACGATCTTCTGAAAGAAAGAGCCATCATCGCCGGCAGGTTTGAAGCCCCAGCGATCCAGATTCATGGCGATGAACTTTGCCGTGGTATCCAGACCGCGTGAAGGCGTGTCCCGGCCTTCCATTTCGTCTGAGGCGATGAATGAAAGATAGTTCTTGAACTGTGCGGCGGTAATTGTGTCGACGCCGCGCGCCATTGACAGCGTTGCTGCAGCCGAGGCCTTTGGTTTGGCGTCTTTGCGCTGAGCAAATGTCGCTGGCAGCGCGAACGAAAGGGCGAGCAGAATAACAAGTGAATAGAGTTTCAATTTCCTCATAATCGGTTCGTGAATGGATGTAGTGTGGCTTATTGATCAATTAACCGCAAAGGGCGCAAAGGGTCTCGCAGACGCAAAGGATTTCTCTAAGTATCTTTACGACGTTTCTTGCGACGGCGTGATGAGGTCAGTACCACCCGCGTGAGCGGGTGGGTCCAACACTCGAGTGGAGATCAGGTTCACAGTTTCGGAGTTGGTTGTCTGATCCACCCGCTCACGCGGGTGGTACTGACTGCGCTCTGCTTTTGTTGCGGTTATGGAGCGTCAAAAAGAATAAGACGCGAAAGAAAGGGAAACGGTTACGCGTGCTGCACGGCGCCCACTAGTTTCGTCAAGGAGTCCTTTGCGTCGCCGTAAAGCATCCCGGTGTTCGGTTTGAAGAAGAGTGGGTTTTCGAGGCCGGAAAAGCCTTTGCCTTGCCCGCGCTTCAACACGACCACGGACTTGGCATGGTCCACTTCGAGGATTGGCATTCCGGCAATCGGGCTGTTCGGATTGTCCCGAGCGTCGGGGTTCACAACGTCATTGGCGCCGATCACCACCACCACGTCGGTCGTCGGAAACTCCGGATTGATCTGTTCCAGCTCGTATAGCGATGAGTAAGGAACGTTCGCTTCCGCGAGCAACACATTCATGTGTCCGGGCATCCGACCGGCCACCGGGTGGATGCCGTACTTGACGGTGACGCCGCGCTTCTCGAGAGTGTCGCCAAGTTCGCGCACCACATGCTGGGCCTGCGCCGTGGCCATTCCGTAACCGGGAACGAACACAACCTGATTTGCATAGGCGAGTTGCACTGCGACATCTTCCAGTCCCACCTCACGCATCTCGCCCTGTTGTCCTTCGACACCTACCACGGTCGCCGCGCTGCCGAACGCTCCGAACAGCACATTAGTCATTGAACGGTTCATCGCCCGGCACATCAGGATCGAAAGGATGAATCCGGAAAAGCCGTCCAGTGTGCCCGCGATAATCAGCACGTTGTTGGACAGCACAAAGCCCGTCGCCGCCGAGGCCAGACCCGCGTAGGAATTCAGCAGAGACATCACCACCGGCATGTCAGCGGAGCCAATCGGCAAAACCAGCAGGACTCCAAACACGAACGCAAACGTCAGCATAAGATAGAAAGGAATGACGGCCGTGGGCACAAAAATCAAATAAATAAAGAGCCCGATCGTCGTTGCCAGCAGCAGCATGTTGAAGATGTTCTGGCCCCGGTAGACCAGAGGCTTGCCAGGCACGATGCCCTGCAACTTGCCGAAAGCAATCAAACTCCCTGTCGTCGTGAGCGAGCCGAGCATGATCTCGAAACCCATCGCGCTCATCTTTAAGTGCCCGAGCTCAACCAGAGGCTTGAAGCCGTGCGTGTAGGCGTAATACTCGGCGATGCCGACCAAAGCTGCTGCAAAGGCGCCGAATGCGTGCGATAGTGCCGTTCGTTGCGGCATCGCGGTCATCGGGACCCACACACCCATGGCCGCGCCCAGAGTCGAGCCGAGCAGGAGTCCGACGATGATCCAGGTGTAGCTGACGATCTCGAAGTGCATGAGGGTGCCGATGATGGCCATCATCATGCCGAACTCTGCCAGGTGCATGCCGCGCTTCGCGGTTTCGGGATGACTCAGACCTTTGAGGCCGAGGATGAAAAGAATCGACGCCAGCAGGTAACTGAATTCGATGAAGTAGGTTTGCCAGTGCATTTTTGAATTGAATCCGAGGACTGAGGTCAGTACCGCGAGCGGTAGCGACCGGGTTTCGCCATCTCGATCTCGATCGTTTGATAGGTTGCGACCCGGTCGCTACCGCTCGCGGTACCGACCTCACTTTTTCCGCTTGAACATCCTTAGCATCCGGTCCGTGATCACAAAGCCGCCGACAACGTTTGTCGTCGAACAGACCACCGCGATGAATCCGAGCACAGTCGCTACAGTGCCGTGCCCTGATCCGGCAATCACGATCGACCCGACCAGCGAGATGCCCGAGATGGCATTCGTCGCCGACATCAAAGGCGTGTGCAACAGCGGCGGCACGCGCGAGATGACCTGGTAGCCAAGAAACGCGGCCAGCGCAAAGACGTAGAGCGCGGCGATTATGGTTTGCGGCGAAGTTAGGGCTTCTGAGTTCACGATTCTGTTTCCTATTTAGCCGGCTTCAGGTGCTCAGTCGCGGCAGACTCAGGCATTGCCGCCTCCAACAGCCTTGCGCCGTGCACAATTCGCACTACCCAAACCGTTTTTCCTGAAACTCGAATGATAATGCGATATTTACCATGAATGAGGTGCCGGTAAGAAGAGCGCAGCAACTCATTTTAGGGAATCAGCGGACATCTCACCGGAAAGCGTTCAAGGGTGTCGATATGCTTGTCCAGTTGTCTAATGAATCTAGTTGCGTCGTCGGTCGAGTCCTGACCAATAAAGGTCCAAATCTCTTCAATGTCCTGCTCTGCCTTTCGAGTAAATCTAACCTCGAATCTTGTGGGCATTCTTGAACTCCCGTAAGAACGCACGTGCTGGACGCGTGCGTCCGGCGGCGATGTCTTCTTCTCCCTCGGCCAGAAGGCGAGCCAGACTGATTGCCTTCAGTTGCCTTTCGTAGGACTTGGCATCCATGAGCACCGCATCAGCGCGGCCATTGACCGTAAGCACGACTGGTCTTCCCGTCCTGTGGATTTGTTCAAGTATCTCGCGAGTGTTTCGCTTCAGGTCTGTTACAGATCTAATGTCTTCTGAAAGGTTCATTGCTCAGGCTCCTTTTTCAACAACGTATTGCGAGTTCAATTTAGCATCAAATTGGGTGTTTGAAAAAAGCCAGGTGACGACCTTCGTTTTGCCTTGCTGTCAAGAGCTTCCTTTACGGTCTTACGCAATAGTTGAGGGGTTTTCTGGTAATCCCAACCAATGAATCTGCGGAATACAGTTCCGTCGCTGGTTATCACGAACGTTACAGGAAGGACATGGTCTGGATCTAAACCTTCGGAGATCTCTTTGGTCATCAAAAGATTCGTAAAGGGAATTTTGAGTTGCTGAAGGTAGAAGCGCAATCCATCCATATCGGAATTAGCTTCGAGCTCGACCAATCCAACTACCTCTATTTCTCGATTACGATAGTCGTTACTAAGCTTATCGAGGGCCGGCATTGAAAACTTGCACGGACCGCACCACGGCGCCCATAAAGCCAAGACCACAACTCGACAATCATAAGAGGACAGTTTAATCGGACCTGGTCTATTAAGAGCCGGTAATTCCGCGCTCATAATCTGAGCAGGAATTATTTCCGGAGTCCTGAATCGTGTCTGCGTGACAACGGTACAGGCCAGCAGAAAAGGGCCTCCCAGAAGGCAAAGTATTCTTCCTGACCTCATCCCATTTCCTCTATTACGTGCGGGCAGTAGCTCCCATCGCACCGGCCACGCGTTGATTGACCCACTTGCCTCCATGAGTCACACAGGCTGGGCCAACCACCGTGTCGTTCATGTCGACGTGTAGCGCTCCGTCCTTGATTAGCAGGTTCAGAAACGAAGTGACATTGCGCGAGTAGAGCTGGCTGGCATGCACCGGAACGGCACCGGGAAGATTTGTCGGCGCCAAAATCACGACACCATTGCGCTCGACTTCTTCATCAGCTTTGCTGAGCGTGACATTGCCGCCGGTGGATCCGGCGAGATCGATGACAATTGAACCGCGCTTCATTCCGTCGACTGCGGCTTCCTCCATCAATAAAGGAGCGCGCCGGCCTGGCACCTGCGCAGTCGTGATGATCACGTCGGCAGTCCGTGCGTGTTCGGCAATCAAAGCACGTCCGCGGGCCAGTGCTTCTGCGCTTAACTCAACCGCGTATCCGCCTTTATCTTCGGTTTGCAATCCGCCCAGATCGACCTCCAAAAACTTGGCCCCCAGCGATCTTACTTGTTCGCCGGCGGCGGCCCTCACGTCATACGCTTCAACCACCGCACCTAAACGCCGTGCGGTCGCGATGGCCTGCAAGCCCGCTACGCCGGCGCCCAGCACCAGCACGCGGGCCGGCGGCACGGTTCCGGCCGCAGTCATTAACAGTGGAAACATGCGCGGGATTCGATTAGCGCCCAACAAGACTGCTTTGTAACCCGCGACCGTGGCCATCGAAGACAGTGCATCCATCGATTGCGCGCGAGTGATGCGCGGCACGAGCTCCATCGCGAAAGTTGTTAAGCCATGTTCTAAGGCAGGCACTAACTCGGCAGGTTCATCGAGCGGACGCAGAAAGCCAAGCACCACGGCGCTCGATTTGAGACTATTTAAATCTTCTTTGGCAGGTCGATTGACCGTGACCAGGACATCGGCTGAGGCGAGCAGGGCATTTCGATCGTCAGTAACAGTCGCGCCCGCCGCGCGATAGTCTTCGTCGGTGCGCGCCGCGCCCAGGCCCGCGCCACTTTCAACTGCCACCGAAGCCTTTTGCGCAATCAGTTTCTGAACTGAATCAGGCATCAGAGCGACCCGCGCCTCGCCTACTTCAGTCTCACGCAGCACCGCGATGTTCATTTGTTTTCTGAGCAGGTATTACCGATCAAAAATGAAGAGCTGAATTGCGTCGCGGAGTATATCATGCATACCGGATAAGACGATGTGATGGCGGGCGCACCTTTAGTCGCGGCATTCATACTCCGGAAGCCGACAGACCGGCGCGCCTCGTGGGCCAGGTTTTTAAGGATGAGGGAGGACGAATTTCAACCCAACTTGCGGGCGCGCACGAGCGACATCTATAATCCAAAGTCCAATGTGGCGCATTGGTGTAGTTGGTTAACACGCTGCCCTCTCAAGGCAGAGATCACGGGTTCGAGTCCCGTATGCGCTACCAATTCTTCGCCACGACCTGCTGATCACATTTGTAACTTGAACCGGCTTTGCCCGAAAAGTCGCATTTATGAGTCCGCGTTTAGCGGACGATTGAAAATAGCCCAGCGATTCATCGCTGGGATTGCCGGAGTCCGAGACGAAGTCCGTGAAGCGGACGGCTGAGGATCGATACAGAACCGTGAGCGGTAGCGAGCGGGATAAGGACGCAACTTACGCAAAATGCTCTTGAAGATAATCAACTTTTGAGGTGGAGTCCTTTATCCCGCTCGCTACCGCTCGTGGTGCTGTATCTTTCAGCCGTCCGCTTCACGGACTAAACATTCTTGAGACTCTTTTCCCCAGCAGTGAACTGCTGGGCTACTATCATTCGTCCGCTCTGCGGACTCAAACTACTTACGAGTACCTTTTCCCGTAGTCCGCTGGCCGGAGTATCTGCTTCGAGTTCTTCGCCTCCGGACGACGCCGTTGAAGAAAGTTGAGCGACTCGAATCCCGGCAGTTCACATCTGGCTCTAACTCTGTATCGGCAGATTAGTAACGCCCGCTCTGAGGTTCAAGAGAGTTGAACCGTTCCCATTTCCGATTTTGGTTGATTGTCTTACTTGACCAGATCCATCGATTTGCGCTCGCCGGGACCGAGCGTGACGCGGATGGCGTTTGGGGACAACTTCTTGATGGAGTCAGCGTCGTGTGGCGGCAAGGGCTGCTCACCAAGGCGCCATAGGACCAGGAAATATTCACCCGGTGCGCCGCTTACGAGAAAGGTTCCCTGCTCGTTTGTCCCTCCGTTGGGCCTTTGAAAAGCCGGACCCGTAGAGGGATCGGCAGGAATCAGCATGATCATAACGCGGCTCAACGGTGTTCCTCCTGACGCCGACAATACGCGGCCCGTCAGGATCGAGGCCGGTGCGATCACAACGCGCACGTCCTTAATTTCCGTTCCCACCGTAGTCTTCAGTTTCTCGCGCAGCAGGTCGACGCCATTGACTTGGATTGATTTAGCGTAGAAGAAATTCTGCGGTCGTATCGAGACGGAAAATGGGAATTCGCCTTCGGGAACGCCCGTTACGGTGAACGCGCCGTTCCGTTCAACTTGAGCGAACGCTGAACCTATGTCTATCGAAATGTCCGGCGCAGGCGCATTCCCCTGTTCGACGGTGACGTGCCCGGAAACGCGACCGCCCTGTGAAACCTCGATCGCGAGGTTCTCGACATCGGCTCCGGCAACTGTTAGATCCTGTCTCTTATCAACAAAACGCTCGAGCTTCGAGCCCAAAATCCCCGTCGGGCGCACATCAAGGATATACGCCCCGTCAGGCAAATTGCTGAGGAACCAACGGCCCTGCGTGTCGGTCGTGGCAGAGTAACTGGACATTGCGGCTTCGATACCTGATAAAGCTCCATTAACGTATGCCTGGTCCGCATCCTTCTTGTTCAGACGCACAGTTGCACCTGCTACAGGATGACCATCGCCTTCCGCCTTCACCGTACCGGCCACGCTGTGCAGGCTCCGCAGCGCCAGGGTAATGTTGATGTCGCCCACTTCACGGTCGGCAGACACTATGACCGGAGGCGACGTGTGAGAGTCGATGGTAGAGGGAAAATAGGTAGAGCCGAGCACTCCTTCAAAGCTCTGTGGTACCCCGGCGCCAGGCATCTTGCGAGGCGGATCGGCGCTGACGATATATTCGCCAGCCGGCAATCCTCTGAACAGATATGCGCCATTTTCATCGGCAGTTATGGAGGCCCCGAAACCGCGTTCGCCGGTTTTCATCGCATGGACATTTGCACCTGCGACCGACCCTCCGTTCGTATTAACGATCCGGCCCGAGATCCTGCCAAAGTGCGGGTTCTTTACCCGCAGATTGATTTCGACAGGGCCCTCGCCGTTGACTGTTATCCTGGGAAAGTCCTTCTTGTATTGCTCAAGTCTGGCGGCGTCAGCGACTGAATCTCCTGTTTGTAGGGGGAACGGAGAGCCTTCCGCGCTGGGTAAATGCGCATCAGCGGGATGAGCCACGACGTAATACTCGCCCGCACTCTGGTGAGTGAAAACAAACTCCCCGTTCGCGTCGGTCATCGTCGTCGGAATGCGGCCGCTATGACTGGCTAGCAGTTCGATCGCGACCAATTGAACGCGCTCTCTTGGCACCGGCTGGCCCGAGTCGTCGTAGAGGGCACGCCCCTTGACGATTGAAACGCCCGAGTTGTTCTGACCAGACTGATCGGCGGCACGCGGCCTGGCGGCGGTTTCTGATTGCGCGTATGCATTCGCTCCCACGAACGTAAAAGCCAAGGCAGCGGCTAGTCTTGATATTCGCATAGTTGTTGTCTCTTAGGTGGATGACACCCCAGGCAACAAGCGCATAGAGTTCATCAAACTTTAGTCTGCTTCTTTCCAATCGGCAACCTGAGAAGGGTTAATGAACTCGAGACATCTTCTTGCTTTGCTTGAATCTCAAGCCTTCTTGTGTAGGTCCGGGCATTAAGTGAAACGCCTCTCACTGGAATCAATAACTTACGGTCACAGTTCGAGCATTAAGTGAAAATTTGCTTGAGCATAACGCGAGACTTTCCTACAGTTTTCGGGCATAACGTGAAGGTTTCCAAAACCGTCGTTTTCGGGCCTATTTTTCAGGGAGTTTTAGGCGAGAAGAACTGAGGCCTGACCGGCGTTATGAAGGAAACCACTATTCAGGAGTTCCACAACCGAGTCGCGGTCGAACTCTATTGTGTGGTAACCATCTATCGCAGGTCTCCACCTCGCCGCGTTATCAAATAGTTAGCCGCGCCGTAGTTCACGAGGTTGGAAAATATCTGGGATCTTTGGGTTATGAAGACCGGAGAAACGCCCTGCCTGCTTTCGCGTCCAAATATTTACCGATTCGTAAAACCAGGCACCCGCGGACAAAGGGCCTTATAGAAAGAATTAACGACTCAAGACCTCGAGGCTTCTGAAACCGCGATAAGAAATATGCAGTTCTACCCGTCGCTCTCGTTGTGGGGCGTCTCACATAGGGGATTCTTCTCCAACGTTCGCATAATTGCCCATTTGATTCCCATCAAAGATTCCATTCCATCTCTGGTGACTTGTGTTTTTGACTCGGCGAACATCAGATCATTACTGACAACAATCACATATATTTTGTCAATGCTTGGAAAACACTCTGGTAGTCCTCCGTTAGCTGTCTTCCTTCATGAGCTCAGCGACGGCGAGGCGGTCAATGATCCTCTTGAAGTGAGCTCCATTGAGCGGTGGCAAGCGTGACTTCGCAAAACACTTCGAAAGTCCCAGACTGATTTCAAACGCTCTATTTGACAACGCATATTGAGCACCACCCCGGACACGCGACAGTAGTGCGATTCGTACTTCACCTGGGCTTAAGGGGCTCAATGAAATCCTTGTCCTTTACACCCTGATGACAAACTACGCAGGACTGCTGACCACGCTCTTCCAAGTCGGATACCAACGCATAAGTCAGCCCGCGGTCAGACCAGGTGAGCACTTTCAATCCATTTATGGAGTTGTAATGAAAGGTGATTCCCTTGGCGACTATCTGCTCACCGTCCGTTGGCTGCGCGACTTTGTCTGAGGTCACTACCAAACTGATCGGACGTGTTCGCATTTGATAAGCGACATAGGCCGCGTAATCGTTCTTGTAACCAACCAGGCGCGCGCCCTCCAGCCGATATGTTTTTTCCTGTCCTGAAGATTCCTGATAGTTGGGTAGCTTCACTGCGAAAGGTACTTTGCCGGCGAACCAGTTGGAGATTTGCTCGGGTACATCCGAGACAAGCTCAAGCGGGAGCTGTCCACGAATATGTCTCTGATGAGTGTCGGCGGCCATCATGGCAAACTGTGATGGGCCGTGCAAGATTGGTTCGCGGTCGCTTCTGTTCAGGAGCCATAGGCCAACTAACATAGCAACGGCCAGGACTGCAGCCATAGCAATTGCTGGGCGCACGAACCGGAGTCTTGGGCTGCGTGAACTGAAATGCTCGACCGTTCGGCGTATCCGCTCGCGCAATTCGGGCGGAGCGAACCGCGCCATCGGACGATCGCTCACCAACTTTTCCACCCGCGCCCGCAACTCCGGCGGAGCCACCTGAAGCGGACCGCACCCACGAACGTTTTCAAGCAAACGTCGCTCACTATCGAAACGTGCGCGGCAGGAGTCGCAGCCAGCCAGGTGGATTTTGATATCCCCACACTCGCGCGCTTCCAGTTCATCATCCAGATACAAAGTCATCCGGTCGAGAATTTCTTCGCAGTTACTCATAAGTCAATTCTTCAAACTGCTTTGGCTGCCGCTCTCGGTTGCCAACTTGCCAGCGCGTGCCGGAGCTTCGCTCTGGCTCGCCCCAGCCTGGACATGACCGTGCCAGCTGGGCACTCAAGCATCGTGGCGATCTCCTGATAGCTGAAGCCTTCGAGGTCTCGCAGCACAATAATTTCGCGATAAAGTTCAGGCAGGTCGGCGATCGCAACCCGAATCTGCTCACGCTCGATCTTTCTCAAATAGACGACGTGAGGGTCTTCATTTACGCGATCGTTCTGGTGAACATATCCAACTTCTTCATCATCCAGCTCCACAAAGCGCGCTCCACTGCGGGTATGACGAAGCTGGTTGAGCCAGGCGTTGCGCATTATCACAAAGAGCCAGCTCTTCAGGTTGCTGTTCGCCATAAGTTGTCCAAACGCACGCACGGCCCGCAAATACGTCTCTTGCACGAGATCCTCGGCCGCGGTTTGGTCGCGAGTCAGGATTAGCGCATAACCGTAAAGCGAGTCCAGATGCTCAAGCGCAGCTTGACTGAAAGTTGCGGTGCTCATTCACCCTTCCCGGCACTGGCCCTATCTTATA
>WNFR01004571.1_pt1 | contig 14215 bp, 12 predicted proteins | sample 5400221 | NCBI WGS metagenome assembly WNFR01 (sample SAMN13153357, study PRJNA577476) | soil metagenome | isolation source: 40 cm soil under Madrone tree | place: USA:California | collected 2016-06-14 | reverse complement strand
CGGACGTTGTACCTACACCGAGGGAATCCAGGACACGCAGATTGATGATGCTGGCGTTCGGAGCAATGCCGATATACAGAGCATTCGAGATACGGCCGTTCCCAGCCGCAATCGAGGCGACGTGAGTGCCATGACCGTAGGGATCGTCCGTGCGGTCCTCGCCGGTAAAATCCTGGCTGACAACTACGCGCAGGCGATTGGTCCTATCTAGGAATGATTTGTGCTGCTGATCTATGCCTGAATCCAAAACGGCGATGCCAATACCTGTGCCGTCGAATCGCTCGCTCGATGTACCATTGCCGGATCGAACTGCGTCGGCTCCGGTCGTCTTCGATAGGTGGCCGAGAACTCTGACTTCCCGGTCGAGGGATACATGAGAGATTTCTTCACGCGAAGCCAAAGCCAGGGCGGCATCCGCCGACATAGTCGCAACCCGAAGATGGAAGTTCTGGAATTTACGGACATCGGTAGCGCCCGAATCCCGAACGCTGGCTTCGACTGTTTCCTCGCTCTCGGTCGTAGATTGAATAATAACGCGCACCAGATCGGTGCCTTGTCCTTTGCTTATCTTCCCCGCAAGATCAGCCGACGCTTTGCGGAGTTGACCGGGGGCCGAGGCAGATTGGGCGCGTGTGAGGCTTGCTCGAGGGGTCAGACCGTGGTAACAGGGCAGAAATAAGCCTGCCACCAGGAGACTGACGAGCAGAATTCGTTTCATTGGGTACTCCAGTGAACTGAGGGGGACAGTCCATAATGACGTGTTATCTTAGGAAAAAGGCCTCTATAGGTCGGTTTGTCTCCCGCTTTGGCGGCGACTAGTGCGGGCATTCTAGCAAAGAGTAAAAACCGTTTCAACCGTGTATGGACAATGGTCATGCTATGAGGCATGGAGACGTCATGAAGGTGATTCTCTTCGGGGCAACGGGAATGGTGGGGCAGGGTGTCCTGCGAGAGTGCCTACGCGACGACGGCGTTGAGGGCGTGCTTGCCATCGGCCGCAGTTCCACCGGCCGGACACACCCGAAGCTGCGCGAGCTGGTCCGGAAAGACATGTTTGACATCGGAGCGGCAAGCACCGACCTGCAGGGGTACGACGCCTGCTTCTTTTGCCTCGGCGTCTCGTCGGCCGGCATGAGCGAGGCCGACTACACCCGTCAGACTTTTGACCTGACCCTGGGCTGGGCGCGGGCGCTGGCCGCGATCAATCCAGCGATGACGTTCGTCTATGTCTCGGGCGCGGGCACCGGCGGCAAAGCGATGTGGGCTCAGGTGAAAGGTCGCACCGAGGATGCCCTGCTCGCCCTGTTCCCGTCTGCTTACATGGTCCGCCTCGGCGCGCTACGCGCAATGCACGGCGAGGCTCCGAAGACGCGCTGGACACGGATCGCCTACGCCGTATTTCGGCCGTTCCTGCCGCTGGTGGGAGCAATCGCGCCGGGGACGGTAATCAGCACCGAGCAGTTGGGCCGCGCGATGATCCGTGCCGCGCGACAGGGTGCGCCCAAGCGGGTGCTGGAGGGCCGCGACCTGCGCGCGCTCGGGGCGCCATGATCTAAACCAATGTAATGAGAGATCTCCTCGTTTCTTGAAAGAAAAACTGTGACACCGCTGAATGAAAAATGGGTTCCAAAGTTGCTTTTGTGCTTGCGAGCCGGCTACACGCGGCAGGACCTCATCTCTGACCTGATTGCAGGTGTGACTGTCGGGTTGGTCGCACTCCCGCTGGCTATGGCGTTTGGGATCGCCTCCGGCGTCACCCCGCAAGCGGGGATTTATACTGCGGTCGTAGCCGGCTTGCTCATATCTGCTTTGGGCGGTTCGCGTCTTCAGATCGGTGGGCCCACTGGGGCTTTCGTCGTGATCGTAGCTGGCATCATCGCTGCGCACGGAGTTTCCGGTCTGCTAATGGTCACAATAATGGCCGGAGTGATCCTCATTATCATGGCGGTGACGGGTTTGGGGGCGGCTGTGAAATATATCCCCCGCCCAGTCACGATTGGCTTCACGAACGGCATTGCCATCCTGATCGCTTCGACACAGATCAAAGACTTCCTGGGTCTGGAGACCGGAGCGGTACCAAGCGAGTTCGTGTTGAGAATGCATGTTCTCACGAACAGCCTCAGCAGTGTTCACTGGCCCGCGCTGCTAGTTGCGATCGGTTCGCTTCTCATCATTTTGATACTGCCGAGACTGACCAAGCGCGTCCCTGGCTCAATCGTCGCCTTAGTGCTGGCTACGCTCGCCGTGGCCGCTTTTGGACTCCCTGTGGAGACAATCGGCAGTAAGTTCGGTGGCATCCCGACAGGTTTGCCACACGTTTCACTGCCACAGTTTCGACCCGATTTGATCGTCCCTTTGCTGCCCGCTGCTGTCACCGTAGCCATGCTGGCCGCCATTGAGAGCCTTCTATCTGCTGTAGTCGCAGATGGCATGAGCGGCGACAAGCACAACTCCAACGTGGAACTGCTTGCGCAGGGCATTGCCAACCTCGCCGTCCCTTTCGTGGGAGGTATACCGGCCACCGGCGCGATCGCACGCACCGCCACCAACATCAGATCAGGCGCTCGCACTCCCCTTTCGGGAATCGTCCACTCACTGACGTTGCTCGTCATTTTACTAGTCGCCGCGCCATTGGCGCGTTTCATTCCGCTGGCGACACTGGCGGCTATCCTTTTCGTCGTGGCCTACAACATGAGTGAGTGGCGCGAAGTAAGGACAATACTCAAGCTGTCGAAAGCGGACATAATCGTGTGGGTAATGACCTTCGCCCTCACCGTATTGGCTGACCTGACTGTCGCGGTCGAGATCGGAATGCTCTTCGCGGCGCTGCTTTACATCTACCGAGTCTCGCAAACGACCACGGTGGCTCCGGTGACAGAGGATTACATCGAGGACGGGCGTCCGCACGTCCTGCAAGACAAACTGTTGCCTCCCTATGTCCTGGTGTTGCGCATACATGGCCCCTTTCTATTCGGGGCCACAGAGAAGCTATCCGAGACAACAGTCGATGTAGAGTCGCTCCCCCCTGTAGTGATCTTACGTCTCAGAAACATGACAGCCATCGACGCCACGGGCCTGCACGAGTTGGAGAGGCTAACCGACCGGCTGCGCGCCACGGGCCGAACGCTCCTGTTGTGTGGTGCCCGCAGCCAACCGGAACAGTTGTTGAGGCAATCGCCTTTCCTCCGGCATCTCGGCGAGGAGAACATGCTTCCGCACGTTGAAGCGGCCTTATCGCGCGCCCGCGAAGTTTACGAGGGACGGGCCGGCGATCCGCCGGTCACTGAGGTTATCTAGCAGTCATGAATTTCATGAGTTTTCCCTTCCAGTCTATCCGTCTGTCAGGCGAAGGGGTTCTCGTCCGCGCTTGGGCCGTAGATCGACGGGATGGAAACGCCAAGCTCGCGCAGGTATACCGTCAACTGCCCGCGGTGGTGGTACCAGTGATTCAGCATGATCGATCGCAGGATCGTTGCGCGGGGAAGTTGCCGTGCAACATCCGGTCGCTTCGCTCACGGTACTGTACTGATCGCGCTTCATGTGGCGGTGGTCAGCACTTTGTGCAAAGCAGTCGCCTACCATGTGGAGTCTCGACGCATTAGGGAAATTGCTGAGGGGCGTTGAGAAGACTTGTGAGCAAATATGATCTCGTCGTGATTGGCGGTGGCTCTGCCGGACTGGTAGTTGCCGGTGGCGCCGCGCAACTTGGCGCGCGCGTGGCGCTGGTAGAAAAGAAAGCGCTGGGCGGCGACTGTCTTTACACCGGTTGTGTTGCTTCAAAAACTAGTAACAGAAACCGCGCCACCACAACTCGATCCCGCACCCGCTGTGCAGCCAAAACAATGCGAGCGCGTCATGATGCGCCGTCGCACAAACTTCTTTGGGTCGAAATCGGAAATGGTTTGGGGTAATTCAGGATCGACGCCTAGTTCAAGCATCTGATTGAAGTCGCAATCGTAAAGTCTGCCCGTCCAATCCACGCTCACCAGGTTTCGGCACATCAATCCATCGACGGTCGCAGGGTTGAACGCCTCCACCAGCTTCCGCATGTAGCGCTCTTCATTTCCCGAGCGATGCAGGTAATCGAGAAAGCGTTTGATGGGCATGTTCGTGATCGTGTAGAGATGATTGAACACGATGCCGTAGCGATTCATTAACTCGCGCTTGAAGTCTGCTTCGATTGAAGCCTGCGCCGGCGGCAGGAACGCACCCACGGGGTTATAGACCAGGTCCAGCGTCAGTCCGCTTCCTGTCTTTCCATAACCCACCGAGTTCAAGCGCCGAAGCGCGATGAGCGATTTCTGAAACACTCCGTGACCACGCTGAGCGTCTGTGCGCTCTTCCAAAAAGTAAGGCAGTGAACTAGCAATCTCGACTGCGTGGTCGCGAAAAAACTCAGGCAGATCCTCCTGACCCGTCTCGAGCATCACCGTCAAGTTATGTCGCACAATTACGCGAGCTCCGGCAGCTCGCGCTTCTTGGACCAGATGACGAAAAGACGCGTTTAGCTCCGGCGCGCCGCCCGTAATATCAACTATCGGGATGTGCCATCGCCGCACCGCATCGATAACGGCTGCGGCGGTTTCGCGCGTCATGATCTCAGTTCGCGACGGTGAAGCATCGACGTGACAATGCTTGCACGCCTGATTGCAGAGTTTTCCAACGTTGACTTGCAGGGTATCGACAGTCGCTGCCTGCAGCTCCATGCCATGCGCGCGCAGCGTCTCGTCGAAATCAACGTCGCTGCGCGGCCGCCCATTTAGACCAGGTTGCAGGACCGGTAAACCGGTTGACATTACATTGATACCCTCTCGACCGAGTGATGAGCTTGCAAACCATGAATAAGCGCTGCCCCGCCCCGAATTGCTGAGGCCATGTGAATCGCTTCTGTCATCTGCTCCATATTCGAGCCTGCTTCCAGACACGATTGCGAGAAGGCGTCAATGCAGTAGGGACACTGCAACGCATGCGCGACGGCCAAACCAATTAGCGCCTTCTCGCGTCTCGAAAGCGCGCCCTCTTCCTGACAGGCTTGATACCAGGACATGAACTTCTCAAATAGATCGGGACGATGCTTTGCAATTTCAGAAAAACGTTGCAGGTCATCTTCTTCGTAGTATGCCATTGTGTGAAACTCCCGGTTCTATGTAGCCCCCGTCATAACCAACCACCTGTAAATCCGGCACGGCGCAAACCATCGGCCAAGTAAGGGCACTTCCTCATCAAGTTCCAGGGGAAACCAGTGCGATAGTTTTCAATCATGAGCACGATTGGTCCCTGGTCAAGGCCGTAATAGCCTTTTGACACCCATCCCCTCTCACTTTCGTATCCCTCAGTGAAGGTCGGATTGAAGCTGCATTTGAATCCATACTCACTTGTCATGTCCGGGTAGGCGTCGTTGAAATACTGAAGCGTGGGCAAGACAATCTCCGGAGCAAAAGGCAAAGAAGCAGCAGCAGCCCACGGGGCGATCGTGCCGTCTTCAGGTCCGTACGGTGCGCCACGCGCTTCATAGTCGAAGAAGGTTCGTTCAAGACCATCAACCTTGAGCACCATTGGACCTGGACCATCTGAAGCTGTGAATCCCCAGGCATTTTCCCCATAGCCTCTAAACCCATAAGGATTCCGGATCGCATATTGTTGCTGCACGTAGGTCGCGCGGCGGCTGTTCTCGAAATAATCGATCCCTTTGTCGCGCATAAACTCGTCCTGAATGCCGCGAAAATCTATCCATATATGAGAGAGCTGATGAATGAACAATGGACCAGCATAAAGAAACTCCTGTCCATAGATCTCTTTCCAGCAGTATGTTGAAGTAAAAGCCTGGTAAGTTTCCACCGGAAGCGGATATTTAGGAGAAGCAAGGCCCAGCGCAAAAAGCAGGATTGCTTCGTTATAACCCTCCCAGCGGTATGGCAAGTAGCCGCATTCAGGCTTCCAGCCCATCGAAACTCCGGGACCGCCATTCATGGCCCATTGCCAGTCAACGCGGCGATAAAGTTCATCAGCGAGTTTTCGAATCTCCAGCTCTGGTTCTGTCTCTCGATCGAAATATGTAGCACAGGCAAGTGCACCGGCGATTAAGAAGGTCGAGTCGACAGTCGAAAGTTCGCATTCCCACGCGCGGGTTCCGGTGTCCATGTGTAGGAAGTGATAATAGAAGCCTTTGTAGCCGGTTGCATCAGACTCCCTTCCTTGCTTACTGTTCCAAAAGAATCGCAACGTCGTCAGAACACGTTCGACTCCTTCTTCACGCGAAATGAAAGACCGCTCAACTGCAACGGGATAAGTGGCAAGTCCCAATCCAATCGCCGCGATGCTGGCGTGCGCTCCCTTTCGCGTGTTGTCGGGTACCATGCCATTCGTGAGATTAGTTTCATCTTTGAAGTAAGCGAACGTATCGCGCTGGAGCTTATCCAACACTTCGGCGCTCATCGGTTGTTGGCTCATAAGCGAATGCTCGCCTTAATTGCGTCACCGAAGGGTGGTTTCCTAATTTCACGTCCCACTGGGTTCTCAGTGTTCTCAGTGTCTCCGTGGTGAAATGGTTTTCGGCACTTTCAGCACCACGGAGGCACGGAGAACACTGAGAATGCACTAAGACAATCTCACATTAGGGCACTACCTAAAACCAAGCACTCGACGTGACGCCTTGGTCCGAGCTAGCTCATTTTAGTGCTTGTGTTCGCTTTCAGTGTGCAGCCCGGCGTCGATCCAATCCTGCTTGCCCTCTGCGTAATCTCGGACGTTTGTGTAACCGATGGCCGCCAATTCACGGGCGGCGTTATCTGAAGCGTGTCAAGTGGGACTCGCGCAGTAGACGACGATGTCAGCACTCTTATCTGGCAATAATGAGGAAGCAAGCTCCGTCACACGATCAGGTGGCAGATTGATCGCGCCCGGCAAATGGGCGTGCTGGTATGCAACCTCCGGCAACGTTTCAACCAGCGAGAACTTATCTCCGCGATCAATTTTCTCCCTCAAGTCATCTCTAGAAATAGTCTTAACCATATCAGTCCTCCTAGGTTCTTGGGCCTAGAAACGTGCCCTCGCGCAGCTCCTCAAATGCTTGTTGCAGCTGTTCCTGTGTGTTCATCACGATTGGCCCATACCAAGCCACAGGCTCCTTGAGTGGTTCACCCGACACCAGCAAGAACCGAATACCTTCATCTCCCGCTTGCACGACGACTTCATCACCGCTGTCGAAAAGCACAAGCGAATGGTTGTCAGCCTCCGATGGAGGCGAAGTGTCCAACCATTTCACGCTTTCAGTGGGTACGGTGAGTGCGCCAGACGCATTACAGAACTTCCCCGCTCCAGCAAATACATAAGCGAAAGCGTGACGCGTCGTTGCTATTGGAAGAGTCTTCCGTTTTCCGGGCGGCACGGACACGTCAAGATACAGTGGGTCAGCAGCAATCCCATCCACCGGACCTTGTGTGCCCCAAAAGTTTCCGCAGATGATCCGCGCTTGCGTTCCGTCGTCGTCACTCACCAGCGGAATGTCTGCTGCCTTCACTTCCTGATAACGAGGCGCTGTCATCTTCAAGGCCGCCGGGAGATTCGCCCAAAGCTGAAACCCGTGCATTCTTCCGGCTGAGTCGCCCTTTGGCATTTCCTGATGAATGATTCCGCTTCCCGCCGTCATCCACTGAACATCGCCAGCACCTATTGAGCCGCTATTTCCCATGCTGTCACCGTGTTCGACCGTGCCCGCAAGAACATAAGTGATCGTTTCGATGCCACGGTGTGGATGCCAGGGGAAGCCGGCCACATAATCCTCCGGGATGTCATTCCGAAAATCGTCCAGCAGTAGGAAGGGATCAAAATCTGATGTCTTGCCAAAACCGAAAGCGCGACGCAAATGGACGCCCGCACCCTCTAAGGTCGGCTTGGATTTGGCGAGTCGCTTAACTGGTCTAATGGACATTTTGTGTCTCCGATACGACTCTTGCTGAACTCCTCTTTATTGGCTCGCATACTTGGTACGATCCGGATCGCCCTTCAACACGCGCGTCCGGATTCCCGAGACTCCCGAGGTCCCTGTGCCTCCTCCGTTCGTTGCCAAAGCTTGAATCTCAGCGGGCGTCAGACGTTGGCGTTTTGTGGTGTTCTGTGCTCCGCTCGTTGCAAACCAGGATAGCGTTGCCAACACGAGTATCAACATTGACTTGTAAGCCATTGTGAATTTCCTTTGATTTGGTAGTCGCCCTATTGCCACCGATTACTCGACCGTCATAACAGGATTTTCGGAAAGCATCAAGGCTTCGGTTGGCAGCCGGCCAACACGTTGATCTCGTAGCATTTCTTTAAGGGTAATCTCGACCATGTTTGGATCCAGTGGCTTAGAGAATAGAAATCCCTGCGCGTATTCGCAATCGAGAGCTTGCAAATAGGCCAGCTGTTCCGTGGTCTCTACACCCTCGGCAACTACGTCCAGCCCAAGGTTGCGTGCCAGCATAATTATGGTGCGAACAATTTCATTATCACCGACTTCTCCTTTATTGCTGATGAAGGAGCGGTCAATTTTCAAAGTGTGTATGGGAAAATTGTGTAGATAACTGAGCGAGGAATAACCGGTACCGAAATCATCCATACTTAAACGAATTCCCAGATTGCGCAATTGCAGGATCATTTCCGTGATGGTTTTCGTATTTTCGATCACCGCGCTTTCAGTAATCTCCAATTGTAGCAGGTAAGGATTAAATCCTGTCTCCTCAAGGATCACCTTGATCTGTTCGATGACATCCGACTGCATGAACTGTTTACCCGAATAGTTCACACTCAGCGTCAGTGACTCAAAACCGGGAAATTCTTCCTGCCATAGTTTAGTTTGACGACAAGCCTCCCATAGAACCCAGCGTCCGAGGGGAATAATGAGCCCCGTCTCCTCAGCAACCGTGATGAACTCTGACGGCATCAGCAGACCGCGTTCAGGATGTTGCCAACGCACAAGTGCCTCGAAACCGTGGATACGATTCGTTCCGAGTTTCATTATCGGTTGGTATTGAACAAAAAACTCCTGACGCTCAACCGCCAGACGCAGATCCGTTTCGAGTTTCAACAAGGCAACGGCTCGGGAGTGCATTTCCAAATCGAAGATCTCATATCGCGCTTTACCGAGAGTTTTGGCTCGATACATCGCAGTGTCGGCATCACGCACAACATCGTCGGGTCCGTCATAGCCGGTGCTACTCATGGCGATTCCGATGCTCGCCGAGGTAAACACATCGTGTCCACGAATGTTCAATGGCTGTTGTAACTCGGATTGCAAGCGCTTGGCGACGCGCGTCGCATCGCTAGGCTCGTCAATCCCATCGAGCAGGACCGCGAACTCATCTCCGCCGAAACGTGCCACCCGGTCGACCGGTCTGATATGGGTTTCGAGGCGGCGCGCGATACCAATCAGCAGTTCATCGCCAACTGCATGACCTAAACTGTCGTTAACGTTCTTGAAACGGTCGAGATCCAGGAAGAGAACCGCAAAAAGATAAGGGTCCTTCTTCTTGGCCCGCTGCACCGCCAGCATCAAATGCTCCTTGAATAATGCGCGGTTCGGAAGTCCGGTGAGCGCGTCATGAAAGGCATCGTGAATCAGCTTTTCTTCAATCAGTTTACGCGCGCTTATATCTCTGGCAACGACCTGCACCGCCGGCTCATTCTCATAGATGAAGGGAACAGCACCCACTTCTACTTGAATCTCTACCCCGTCTACCCGGACAAACTTCTCCTCGGCAAAAGGAACTTCTATATTCTCATGAAGGGTTTGATCGATTCTTTTGCGCACGCTCTCACGATAGTCGGCATGCACAAAGTTAATGATCGGTTTCCCGATTAATTCAGCACTCGACGTAGCAGCCAGCAACCGCACGCCAGCGCCGTTGACGAAAACTATGCTGCCTTCCGTATGAACAATGATGGCGTCAGGCGACAGTTCGACCAACCGGTGATAACGTTCCTCGCTCTCCCGAAGCGACTGGGAGGTCTTCGAGCGTTCCATTGCATAGCGGATCGACCGTGCTAACAAAGCGGAGGTTAGTTGGCCCTTGATAAGGTAATCTGCAGCGCCCTCCTTCATTGCCTCGATGTCAACAAGTTCATCTCCCTGTCCTGTTAGTAAGATCATTGGCGACTGAGGACTCTTTCCTCCGGCACGACGCAGAATGTCTAACCCACTCCGCTCGCCAAGACGATAGTCCAGCAGATAGACCGCGTGCTCACGACGCTCAATTGCTTCGATTGCCTTCTCGTAGTCAAAAACCCAATCGAGTTGAAACGCACCAGTGCCGGCCTCGGAAAGCAACTCCCGGGTCATAACATAGTCGTCTTCGTCGTCATCAACGAGAAGCACTCTGATTGGCCGTTCAGTCATTAAACTTTCTTTCAGGCCGGCAGTTCCACAATCTCAAACCAATACTTACCTAATGCTCGCATCACACCTACCAATGAATCGAAGTTTACGGGCTTCGTGATAAAGGAATTTACACCCAGATCATAGGTGCGATAAATATCTTCTTCGGCCTTCGAAGTCGTCAAGACGATGACTGGGATGGTCCGCAGATTTGGCTCGGCCTTTATCTCACGCAATGCTTCCCTGCCGTCCTTCCTTGGCATGTTCAGGTCCAGCAAAATAAGTCCCGGTCGCGGAGCCGCGGCGGGGTCTGAATACTTGCCGCGTCTACGCAGGTAATCCATCAGTTCTTCGCCGTCTTCTACGAACCTCACGTCATTGGCCAACCTGCTCTCCTCCAGCGCATCGGCAGCCATCATTCGGTCGTCCGCATCGTCATCAGCCAGCAAAATTGTGATCGATTTTCTACTCATTGGCTTGCTCCTTTAGGTTGGTTGACGGGTAATTTGACTAGGAAGGTTGCGCCGCGACCAGGCTGACTTCTCGCGGTAATGCTGCCATTGTGTCGTTCGACGATGCGCCTGCATACTGCCAGGCCTACACCAGTACCTTCATAAGTGTTTCGTCCGTGCAAACGTTGAAACACGGTGAATATGCGATCCAGGTATTTCTCATCAAAACCGATTCCGTTGTCAGCAACTGAAAGTTGCAATACTTCGGAGGTGGATAATGTCCAGGTGGCTCCTTCGGCCGAGTTTGAGTGAGACTCCGAGAAAATTTTGATGACCGGCCCCTGGTCCGCTTTTTGAAACTTCAACGCATTGGCGATCAGATTCTGAAGTAGTTGACGCATTTGCAAAGGGTCGGCATCGATAACAGGCAAGTCTGAGAGTTCAACAGTTGCTCCTGTTTGTTCAATTCGCACTTCAAGGTCGGAAAGAACCTCACGAGCGACTAATGTCAGATCAACTCTTGAAAACGGTTGAGCCTTCGTTGTCACGCGAGAGAAGGTGAGCAGATCGTTAATTAACGTCTGCATGCGCTGAGCGGCGTTCAACATCCGTTCTAAATAGTCGTGGCCATCATCACCCAATTGCTGTTCGTACTTACTTTTTAACCGATCACCGAACGCCTGTATCTTGCGGAGGGGCTCCTGTAGGTCGTGCGAAGCCACCGAGGCAAAGTCCTGTAGCTCACGATTACTTCTTGACAACATGGCAGCCGTTCTCTCCATCTGGTCCTGTGCCCTCTGCCGTTGAATGGTCATGGCAATCTGACTTCCGACTGAGGTGAGGAGCTCGATGTCTTTTGGACTGAACGCTGCTGAATCGACGTAACTCTTGACGACCAGCGCGCCAATGGGGCCGTTGGGAGTACACAATGGGATACCAAGCCACGATGCTGACACTGTACCCATGACCTGCGCCTCAGCCCGGGCTATCATTTGTCGTTGTTGTTTGTCAGTCAGCAAGAGAGGACAGTTTCTTTTCAGCAGGAGGCTGGTTAGATCATCGCCTGGCGGCCGTGGTTGCGGCACTTGATCGCGCTCGTCGACATAAAACTCAAAGTGCAACAGCCCCGTGACCTCATCCAACAGAGCAACGTAACAGTTCTTGGCATAGACAACCTCCCCGATTGCCTCATGAATTAGCTGCAACTGGTCAGCGAGTTTGTCTGTCAGGCTTACCCCTTGCATAATGCGAAGGAGCACCTGGCGTTCGAGCTCAGAATACTTGCGTTCCGTGATATCTCTGGAAATTCCCGCGATGCCTAACACTTCGCCATCGCGATTTATCATCGGAACCTTCGTGGCAGAAACCCACCGAAATTCACCGTCAGCGCGTCGGATTCTTTCGACCTTGTCAATCACGGGTTCGCGAGTTTCGATAAGATGTTGTTCGTCATCAAACGCGTCTTGGGCATGTTCGCGGGTAAAGAAGTCAAAATCCGTCTTGCCTATCGCCTCTTCCGGAGATTCAAGACCGAGGGTTGTTGCCTGTGCATTGTTAATGCAGATGAAGCGAGAAGCGCTATCTTTGAAGTAAATGGTATCCGGAATACCCTTCATCAGCGCGTTTAAGAGGTCAGCACCCTCAAGGCCTAATGTAGTTTTTGGCCTTTTGCTGATTTCTTCGACTGTGCCGTCATAAAACAATACTTGTCCTGCCTCGTCCCGAACGGTGCGCACGTTCTCACGCGTCAAAAAAAGCCGACCATCTCTCAGTGACCAATCTGATTCGAATCCCATGATCTCGTCATCCTGGTTTAATCGATCCATGAGTTCCCGACGTTGGCATATAAGCTGAAAGCCAAGCTCATCGAAGATCGCGTTCAACTCTTCGGACGAGACACAACCGAACATTCGGACGAGCGTGTTGTTCGCTGAAAGGAGCCGGCCATTGTATGCGGCGCGATAAACTCCAATGGGGAGCTCGCTAAACAAGTCGTCAGGGTGAAGATCGGGTTTATGAGAGGAAGGCAAAACCTCGAATAGATCGCTTGAGGTTACATCTGTCACTTTTGTGCTCATATGGTTCACCTTTGCGCCAAGTTTCGTATCGGCTCTTAGCGAACTCTAAGGAAAGCTGCAATTCTTCTGGCTAGCTGACCAGCGGTAATGAGGCTTGATTTTTAAAGCACGGAGCTTTGTTTAGCTAGTGAACTAAGTAGGATTGACTAACCGGGCTTTAGGCTGGACTAAAGAAGGCGGGGAATCAACCCCGTGCCTAGTAGGCCATACTTAGACTAGTAAAGATATTGGATTTCTGCAAGCAGTTTTTTTGGCGCCTTTTCCGGGTACTGTCAGGTTAACGGATAAAGAGAAAAGAAGACGATTCTGCTTAACAACCCAAGAAGTAAAGGCCTAAACGTTCAGGAGATGCTCCCGCTTCACGGGAGCGTCCTGGGCCAGGCGGAACCCCATAACACCGTCACGGTAGTCGAAGTTACTTATCATAAATGACTATAACCGTTCAGGAACGCATCTCTTCAGCGTTTGGCGACGATTAATGGCCGTCCTTCTGATTCGCGTCGGTAAAAGACTCGCGGCGTCTGTGTAACCCGCCGCTCCAAGTCCGGAACGCGTTCCTCGCCAGCGACGAAAGAAAGATTGAGGCCCACGCCACGTGCCTGCTTCATTTTGTCGAGTTGCATGTTGGGCACTCGCGTGCTCGCGTAGTCGAACCATTCACGCACCCACACTTCACCGTCTTTAGGGTCACTATCTGCCGCGGCCTGCTTCAATCCTTCCTCGACGAGCGCATAGGTCAACAGCCCGTGCCCCAGTTGTGATGCTTCCTGTGCCGCCTGATAACTTTGCGCCGCGGTCAGGATGTACATCCCCTTCTCGTAAGCCAGTTGTGCCAAACCTTTGGAATTCATTGGACCACGCCGCTGCTCCTCGGCTTCTAGTGCCTGCCCGGAGTTGCAAGCATCGATGACCATCAGGAACTTGTCCGCATCGATTCCTTCAACTGCCAGCCCCAACTCCTCATCCGAGATGCCATGTTCGAGGATAATTTGCAAACCCGCGGCGTCTAGCCTCGTTCGCTCCCCGGTGTAGCCCAAGTCGTGCGGCAATAAATAAAACCGCTGCCCCTGAGCGGTTCCGTGCCCCGCGAAGTAGATGAAGACTGCATCTTCCGGCTGGGTAGCCTTCAGCTTTTCGAGTGCCGCAGGTGCATCTGGGTCCAGGGCTTCCTGGATTCCGGCAAGCCGTTTTAATGCCCTTAAGATGTTTACTTTCGTAGCCTGTTCGTCCAGCAGCGATGCGACTTCAATATGCTCGTAGTTTGCAATCTGCTGCTGTTGGCGTCGCACCTCTTCGGCAAACGCCGTTGCGTCCGCGACGGCATACTTGAGATT
>WNFR01004570.1_pt1 | contig 14215 bp, 10 predicted proteins | sample 5400221 | NCBI WGS metagenome assembly WNFR01 (sample SAMN13153357, study PRJNA577476) | soil metagenome | isolation source: 40 cm soil under Madrone tree | place: USA:California | collected 2016-06-14 | reverse complement strand
TAACTGATATGGTTTATTCGCTCACCAGGGACTGAGAGACCGACGAAAGCCGGGTTTCTGTGTGCCAACTGTGCCGGATAGCTCTTCGGGACCGCAGCACTCAAACACTGTTTTTTATTATGGTCACATTCTCCGATGGGAGAGGGTGATTACTTTTCTTGCGGCGTTATCCAGGAAGGCGTTCGTTCCTCACTGTCCTTGGGCTATGGTCGTGGCGTCCCTGACGGGACTTCAGTTTGGCGGTGTTGTTCCTGCCGGGAGGGAAGTCTATCGCCAATGAGGAGGCCCTCACCCGTCCCTCTCCCATCCGACGGGTATCTGTTTAGCGTCTTTGAACGGAACCTTTCAGGGTTCAAGTTCAACGGTCCTCCAACCCAGGGTAGCTCGTTCCTCGCAACCCTGGGCTAGAGGACGCAATCCCTTTGGGATTGGAAAGGCGCCAAACACATACCTGATGGGAGAGGGTGATTACTTTTCTTGCGGCGTTACCCAGGACGGCGTTCGTGCCTCACTTGTCCTGGGCTATTGTCGTGGCGTCCCTGACGGGACTTCAGTCCGTTAACATCAGCGCGCACGGTTGTTTCATCGATCGCGAAGGGTTGCTGAAAAAGCTGCGAACGCACGCCGAACGGAATCGGAAGACTTTTTTAGCGCGTGAACGTATTCTTCTCCTCGAATATCGCGGCCGGCAGATTGGCAAAGGCTGGCGGCTTGCGCGCAAACAGCTTCATCGTAATTTTCTAATTCGGGTATGAGCCGGGTCGGATCCGATCCGAGCCGGTTCAGCAACTTCTCAGCATAACCTCGCGCTGAGGTGAATTTCCCGTCGCCATCACCATCCAGCCAGATTGGGTTCGTCGCACCGATGACCCGTGGCTCCCACGCGATGGAAGAAGGCTGGAACGGGCGAGCAATTGGCCAATACAGCCCAGTGACACCCGGCCCCGAAGCAATGGCGACCAGATATACATCATGCGTAGGGCTCCGGATGCTCCAGGAGACTGTGCGACGCCAGGGCCTGCTTCCGGCTCGGGCATGTTTGTTAACCGAGTGTCCTTCGAATCGCGACTCTTGAATTTTAACTCCGTTCGCAAACAACTCTACGCGATCGGCTTCAATCCATGACGGCGCAAAAATTTCCACCTGAACCTTGATTGTTTTTCCGAGATCGGTGGCCAGATCACCAACTCCGAAACGGCCGTCCACCGTCATTCTGGTGAGCAGCCCCAGGCTGACCAGGACGCGGCCGCGCCGAATGCTCTCGCACGCTCGCGCCACATCAATATGCCCCGGATCGAAGTCATCTCCGGCCAGATACGTTCGACCTTGCCCTACAATGAACCGGCTAACATCGTGGGAATCACTTGTAGCGACCGCAGTGACACTGCACCCGTAATTTAACAAGGCGAACCAATCACGAAACGGCAGCATCCAGTCCGATTGCTGCGCGCCGGAATTGATAACTTCCAAAGCGTCAAACGTAAATTTGGGCCCGCGCAAGTTTTCGCCTGAGACAGAGTTGAAGTTGGCAGCGGCAAAGGGCTCAAAATTGGCGTGAGTATCCCGCGGATGGTTCAGCACCACAATCTGCGTTCCCGGGACCGCACGAATCGACTCCATTAACTTCGGCCAGTCACGAAGTTTGTGATCGGGCGGGGTGCTGCCTGGCTCGATGGGAAAAGCATTGAAATGGCCAAAGTCGGTCGTTACTTCGCAACCGACAACCGGAGTGAAAAATCCAGCGACCTTCATCCGCCGCGCCGGCTCAGAGAAATCGACCAGACGATTGTGCTCAGTGGAAATTGGCAATTCGATCCCTTCGCCGGCCAGGGTGAGCATGCGTTCCTCGATCGTTGCGTCACCATGGCGGGCGTAAGTGAAAGTATGGATATGGGTATCGCAAGCAATCCAACCCAAGGTTGGCACTTGACGCGCAATCTGCATCTGGATGCTTTTCGAATTTCCAACAGAGAGTCTTACCGCACGGGAATCCAGACCATACTCAAAACCTCTCGTGGCGTAGATAGTGTACTTGCCGGGAAGAACCCCAAGCCGCGCGTGTCCGTCTCCGGCGTAAACAACTCCTGGACGGACTGCCAACGCCTGGCCGGGCATTGGATAGAGCGGAACCAGGTAGCCTTGGGCGTCCACGATTGTGATCCGACATGGCAGAGGACTCCCTGATTCCTTATCGGTGACTCGCACCTCAAGATTGCACTTGTTGATGGCTTGCTCCGGTGGCCGCGCCTCAAGACAGATATCACCGATAATGATATCGTCGATCTGGTTCGGCGGGAGCACGGAAAGGACGTTTTCGCCCTCTCGCAAAAAGCCGACGGGAATCCGGAGCGTGTGCAGCAATGGCTCTTCCATCAAAAAAAGTGTCCCGAGCCTGTGTCCGTTCAACTGTACCGTCCAGTCGAGCTTTACATCCTGCTGGCGGAGGAACAGAGTCGCCTCCTGGCTATTTGTCTGCGCCGCAAAATGAATATCCAAACGATTGCTGTAAGGTGTCTGACCCTCAAACCATTGCCATTCAGGCTTTCCTTCCACTCCCAAATGGTACGTGTGGGCATCCAAAACTCGGAGTTGCGCCGAAGCACAGCATGCGAGGGCAAAGAGCGCCGCAGAAAACGTAGTTCCTGTCTTTAGCTGGGAGCGCAGACTATCATTGGTTCTTAGCTTAGAACGCGTCTGAAAATTCTCAGAAAGTTTAGAGCCCGCGCCAAAGGGCCTCCTCTCCCGGGCTCTCCTCCAAAGGAGGAGAGGGAGAGGATTTCTCAGACACGCTCTTAGCTCGACTTTATCCATTTTCGACCACCCAATTTAGCTTTTTTCTCCTAAAAATTTCTAGGTGGTTGGACAGCCTTTGTCCAAGGGGGTTTCTGACCATGCGAGCATGTTGTTTCATGCTCATGCTCCATTGGTGGGTCTGCTTCAGACCTTCGCCCCTTTGTTTTCCATTCGTGTTTGGCCTTATGCTCAGCAGTTGCTCCTGGGAGCCATTATGGCACCCGGCAAGCGGACGGTTAGTTCTATCCTGCGGGTGCTGGGCTTGAGCGCGGTGGTCCAGTTCCAGAATTACCATCGCGTGCTCAATCGAGCGCAGTGGTCGGCCCGCTCGGGAGCACGTCTTTTGTTCGATGAGTTGATCCTGGACTTCGGCCAATCCGGTCCTTTGGTCTTTGGGCTGGACGAAACGATTGAGCGGCGCTGGGGCCGGCGCATTGCCGCCCGGGGTATTTATCGCGATGCGGCTCGCTCCAGCAAGGCGGTGACCAACAAGACCAGTGGCCTGCGCTGGTTGAGCGTACAGCTTCTGGCCAAAGTCCCTTGGGCGCAGAGAATCTGGGCCCTCCCCTTCTTGAGCGTCTTGGCTCCCTCGGCCCGCTATTATACCAAGCGAGGTCGTCAGCCCAAAAAACTGACCGACTGGGCCAAGCAAGTCATCCTTCAAGTCAGGCGCTGGCAGCCGCACCGAACCTTGATTTTTCTGGGTGATAGCGCTTATGCGGTGCTGGGGCTTTTGGCTTGGTGCCAACGCCTGGACGTCATCTTGATTACGACTCTGCGTTTGGACGCCAATTTGTTTGCTCCCGCTCCAGAGCGACCCAAGCGCCAAAGGGGTCGTCCCCGGCTCAAGGGCCGGGCTTTGCCTAAGCTTTCGGCTCGGCTCAAAAGCCCCAAAACCAAATGGCAGCGGATCTGGATCAACTGGTACGGGAAAGGCAAAAGGAAAGTCGAAGTGGCGACCGGCATCGCCGTCTGGTATCACACCGGAAAAGCACCCGTTCCCATTCGCTGGGTCCTGGTGCGGGATCCCTTGGGCCAGTTTGAGAGCCGGGCGGTGCTTTCGACCTCTTTGAGCCAGTCGGCCCGAGAGATCGTCGAACTTTACACCCAACGCTGGCAAGTGGAAGTGACCTTCGAGGAAACCCGGGCCCATTTGGGATTCGAAACCCAGCGACAATGGAATCCCAAAGCCATCCAGAGAGCCACGCCAGTAATCCTGGGTTTGTTTTCTCTGATCACCTTGATGGCTCATCGGCTTCAGCAGCGCCAACCAGCTGCCTTGCAACCCCGAGCGGCGGCATGGTATCCCAAGAGCCAGATCAGCTTTTCCGATGCTCTGGGCTATGTGCGAGCGCATCTGTGGAAAGCGAATTTTTGCATGTCGAACCGAAAAACAGACAGCCGAAAATTCAAAAAGGCATGGCTGAATCACTTGGCAGATCTGTTGTGTCACCCTAACTAAAATGGATAAAGTCGAGCTAAGCTAAGCCTAAATGACATTCATCCCTGTAAGGCCGAAGTGGTTGGAGCCGGCCAGCAGGCGGCCGTCGTTCGAATAGATTTCTCTTAAACCCCTTTCGGCCGCAGAAGCAAGGTGCATCGCATCAGCGGCGCGCAACGGAACCGTGGCCGGCAAGCTGGCATATGCCTTAAGCACGCGGCCGACGACCGATGGCGAGAGAGGCAGCCATTCGTAAGCCAATGCGTCGCAATCAATCTCGAACTGCTGCACTGCCTGAACAAAACTCTTTTGGTTGAGCGCACCCTCGCGAAGCTTGCGGTGAAAGGCGCCCATCGCTTCCGCTTGGCCGTGCAGGGAGCACGCTATACGATCGGTCTTGGCAAGGCGCTGGACTTTTTCCCACCCTGGGTCGCCGATGTACAACCGGACAAGATAGCTGGTGTCAAAGTACAGCATCAGGCCCGGTCCTCGCGGTCCTCGGAAATGGCATTCGTGCTGTCGGTTCCTCCCCTGCCCAGCCGGCCGCTTTCAATGAGGCTTTTCATTCGCGCGCTGAGGTACTTGCGCCGGGTGAAGTAAGGGGCTTCGGTCGGCTCGGTTGCGGGCACTATCTTGGCAACTACGCGTCCATGGTCGGTTACCCGAATCTCGCCGTGGCGGAATGCATCCCGGACCAGCGCGCCGGTCCGGGTGTGAAGCTCTCGAATCGTGACCGTTTTCATGTGTCCCACTGTGACACGCTCGCAGCAGGGTTGTCAATACCCACATGCATCGCCAAGGCACCTGGGCTGCAGTTTGACGGTGAACTAATAGGCGCCAGGGTAACGAAGCCGCGCAGAAATCAGGTTTGTCCTCACCCATCTGCAAATCGTAACGAGCCTCATGGATCGCTTCGATGATGGGTTGCCAAATCAATGCGCCGAAGTCAGCACCAGCACCTGTTCCAAAGTCGAAATGCCGTCGCGCACACGGTCCAAGGCCACCATCCGGAGCGTGCGCATGCCTTGACCGATCGCAATCTTGCCCATCTCGCGCGTGTTGGCGCGCGCAATGACCAACTTGCGGATTTCATCTGAGATCGTCATGGCCTCGATAATGGCCAGCCGTCCCGCATAACCGGAATTCTTGCAACGATCACACCCACGGCCTCTGAACAAAGTGACGCCGTCAAAGATGCTCGGGTCGATGTTCAAGTCCGAATACATCTTGGCCGGATAGGTCACCGGCTCCTTGCAATGCGAACAGATGCGGCGCATGAGCCGCTGCGCGCAGGCAAGGATGACGGAAGAAGAAATGAGGAATGGCGCGATGCCCATGTCATCCAGCCGGGCAATCGCTCCCGGCGCATCATTGCAATGCATCGTGCTCAAAACCTGATGGCCGGTCAGCGCGGCTTCAATGGCGATTTCCGCGGTTTCGGTGTCGCGAATTTCACCAATCATGATGATGTCCGGGTCCTGGCGCAAAATCGAACGCAAGGCATTGGCGAACGTTAGTCCGATTTCCTTCTTCACCGGGACCTGGTTGATGCCCGGGATTTGGAACTCAACGGGATCTTCGACCGTGATGATGTTGTAGATTGGGTTGTTGAGTTCGTTGAGGGCGGAATAAAGAGTGGTCGTTTTGCCCGAGCCGGTCGGACCGGTGACCAGGATCAGACCATGAGGCGCATCGACCGCGATTTTGAATTGCTGGAACGTGTCCGAGTCCAACCCCAGCTTGTCGATGCTGGCCGAGAGGTTGCCTTTATCCAACAGCCGGAGCACGATCTTCTCGCCATGCACCGTCGGCATGATCGAGACACGCAGATCGTAATCTTTGCCGCCCACGCGAATGCGCATGCGGCCGTCCTGCGGCAGGCGGCGCTCAGCAATATCCAAACTGCTCATGATTTTGAAGCGCGAGGCCAGTGCTAATTGCATCTGTTTGGGCGGCGGCGTGGCATCCATCAGCACACCGTCAATGCGATAACGCAGGCGCAAACCCTTCTCGAATGGCTCGATGTGGACGTCACTGGCACGGTCCTTTACTGCCTGCACCAGGATCAGGTTGGCGAGTTTGATGACGGGCGCTTCTTCACTTGAGGCCGCCAATTGATCGAGGTTGACTTCCTCGACCGTGTCTCGCGATATCTCGACGTTATCTGCCGTCTCGCTATCTGCTTCCCCCTGTTTGCGCACATCCTGGATGATGTCCTCCATGCTGCCGCTTTTTGCCGCGTCAATATTATTGAGTTTATCCAGGATGGATTTTTCGGGGGCAATGAGCGGCGCCACCTCAAGCTTGGTGATCCGCTTCACGTCGTCGATGGCCAGGACGTTGAGCGGGTCGGCCATGGCCAGGAACAACTTGTTCTCCAGCCGCGACACGGCGACTATTTTATGATTGTGCGCCAATTCTCGCGGCAGCAGTTCGGAAATCTCCAACGGGATAGCGATGCGCGCCAGGTTAATGGGCGGGGTATTGAGAACGCGGCCCATGGAAACTGCCATGTCCTGCTCGCTGACATAGGCTTTTTCCAGGATCAACTTAAATAGCCGCGTCCCCTCCTTCTTTTGCTGTTGCAGCAATTCCTCCACCTGGCCGGCGCTCAGCAGGCCGTCTTCGACGAGTGCGTCGGCAATTCTTTCACCAAATGTTTTTACTGGCGGGGGCATGAGATTACCGGAAGACCTTGCGGATGTGTTTGACCAGTTCCGTCGGCGAGACAAGATACCACAACAGCCGGTTGGCGGTGGCAGCCGCCAGTTCTTTTGCCGCCTGCTGATTGAACGGGTTGGACGTGGCCACGAGAATCGATTTGCTCATGCGATCGAAAGGCAGGATGCACCAGCGCTGGCAAATGGCCGCTGGGAAACTTCGGGCCAGATCCATATCCATGTCGTATTGATTCAGTGGCAAAAAGGCAATTCGTGTCTTGTCGGTCAGAATTCTCAAGGACTTGTCCACCGAGAAAATTCCTTTGTCGGCCAATATCTGGATGAAAGGCTCGATCACCCCGTTGGGTGAGGCAGTCAGATCCGGCGTGGACCAGCACAGATCAAAATCGCCCGAGCTAATGAGTTTCGCTTCGACGAAAATCTTGTGCATGGCGCGCCGGCCATCCTCGATGTCCGCTGGCGGTGGTTTGGTTTTGGCGGCAGGGCTGGCACTTTTGGCGTTTGGGACCGCAGGTTTGGGCACTGGCGGCGGTTCGGGGGGTATGGATTCGCTCGGGAAATTCTCGGCCTTGCTTTCGATTTGCCGCAAGGCTGTCTGGACCTCGGGGTCATCCGGGTATCGTTGGAGAATTGTCTCGTACTCTAGAATGGCCGAAGAAAGTTGCCCCATCTGGACGTAGGCCTGCGCTATGCGCTTCGAGGCCCCCACCACATCTTTTTCGCGCCCGAGCTTCGAATAGGCTTCCTTTAAGATCTCCAGTGACTGGTAATCATGGGGTTGCGACTGAGTGATGACCTCAAACATCTCAATCGTTTGCGCCAACTGCGCCTCTTCACCCGGATTTAATGTGCTCGGCATTCGTTTGACAGGGCCCAGCTAGTCCTTTGGCCGAAGATACTTCGGTCGGCCAGGCACCCTGATGTAGCAATCTGATGGCCAATTTAGCAAAGTTCGGGACGCCAAATCAACCCTGCTTTATTGTCAGTGCCATTAATTATGGCTGGCTGGTGATCCGCGACCACTCGCGGTCCTGCGAAGCGGCATAAATGGCGAAGGATTTTTCGTTTTGAATGAGTACAGCCCGGACGACGCTGGAATCATCGGCGCGGCCCAGGTGCAGGACTGTATCAGGAATGATGCCAACTTTCTTGTGCGAGTAAATGAGGGCGAAAACCGCCTGGGCAAAAGCCACATAAGGCAGGTCTCGATAGGCTCCTTCAGCCGCATCCTCGACGGAATCGGCCAAAAATTCGAGTTGATCCACCAGGTGCGGAAACAGCGGCTCATAAATTTGGGTGAATTCCAGTTTCCACTGAGGCAAATGCCGAAGCAATTTGTCCACAATGGCCGGTGTAATCGACCCGGCCCCGCGATTCACAAAATCCACAATCTCCGCCATGGTCCGGATTCTATCGCAAAACCCTCCGCACGCAAAAACAAAATGGAAGCATTGCCTGGACAGCAGCTTTCCTTTGCCCGCCCCGCAGCCACCGGCTATGGTGGGCGGATGAGCACCGCCGCACTTAGCTCGCTTGCGCTGATCTGCGCAGCCGGCTTGACGGCGTGCCGGAAGGAATTGACCAGACCCCAACCCATCAACAACGTGAAGACCCAATCGTCCGTTTCCACTCACACCCATACCAACCGACTGGCGCGCCAGAAATCACCTTACTTGCTGCAGCATCAGTTCAACCCGGTGGACTGGTTCCCATGGGGCGAGGAAGCGTTCGCCAAAGCCCGTCAAGAGAACAAACCTATTTTCGTCAGTATTGGATACTCGACTTGCCATTGGTGCCATGTAATGGAACGCGAGTCCTTCGAGAGCGAAGAAGTAGCGAGGTTCCTGAACGAGCATTTCATCAGCATCAAGGTGGACCGCGAGGAGCGGCCTGACGTGGACAAGATTTATATGACCTTTGTGCAGGCGACATCCGGTTCTGGCGGTTGGCCGCTCAATGTATTTCTGACGCCCGACCTCAAACCGTTCTTTGGCGGAACCTATTTTCCGCCGGACCAACGCTATGGCCGGCCCAGCTTCCTGCAATTGCTTCAGCAGATTGCGCAGATGTGGCAGACGCGCCATGCCGAGTTGGTCAATTCCGCCGGCGATATTCACGCGCGGCTGGAGCAGGTGGGAACCAACCAGCCATTATCGGAGCTGGTGTTAACGCCTGAGGTCCTGCGTCAAGCCGGCGCACAGTTCAAGAAATCTTACGACCCGCGAAGCGGCGGATTTGGCGATGCACCCAAGTTCCCACAACCGAGCCAGCCTCAATTTCTGCTGCGCTACGCCAAACGGTTCCATGATGAAGATGCCATCCGGATGGTGCTGCACACTTGCGAGCGCATGGCGGCAGGAGGCATCCACGATCAACTCGGCGGCGGTTTTGCGCGTTACTCAGTGGATGGCCAATGGCTGGTGCCGCATTTCGAAAAAATGCTTTATGACAATGCGCAGTTGGCGCAGTTGTACCTCGATGCCTATCTGGTGAGCGGCGAGGCGCGCCATGCGGACACTGCGCGAGATATCCTCGCTTATGTGCTGCGGGACATGCGGCATCCGGAGGGTGGCTTCTATTCCGCCGAAGATGCCGATAGCGAGGGGCACGAAGGCAAGTTCTATTGTTGGACCAGGGCGGAGCTGTCGCAGTTATTGACGCCGGAGGAATTCAAAGTTGCCGTCCGCTACTTTGGCATCACCGAGAAGGGAAATTTCGTTGATCACAGCCATCCCACTCCGTTGCCGAATCAAAACGTGCTCAGCATTGTGGATCCCAGGCTTTCCGAGATCGAGCAATCTCTGCTGGCATCGGCCAGGAAGAAGATGTTGGACGTGCGGGTTAAGCGCGTGCGACCACATCTGGATGATAAAGTGCTCGCGTCCTGGAATGGTCTGATGCTCGGCGCGATGGCGCGCGCCTATGCCGTCCTGGGTGAGGAGAAATACAGGAAGGCGGCGGAAAAGAATGCCGCGTTTCTACAAACCAAGCTCTGGGAACCGGCGGCAAAAACGGGCGGCGCGACGGCGTCCTCACGCTGCGGAACACTTTATCATCGCTGGCGCGATGGCCAACGCGACAATGTGCAGTTGCTCGAAGGCTACGCTTTCTTGCTCTCGGGCATGATTGATCTGTATGAGACAACCCTCGAACCCCGGCATCTGGACTTCACCATCGCGTTGGCTGAAGCCATGGTGTCGAAATTCTACGATGCAGAGAATGGCGGTTTTTGGCAGAGCGCTGCCGAAGCCAAAGACCTGATTCTGCGCATCAAAGAGGATTACGACGGCGCTGAGCCTTCGGGAAACTCCGTTGCGGTTATGAGCTTGTTGAGGCTGGGCAAGATCACCGACCGCAAGGATTTCACTGAGGCGGCGGAAAAATCCCTGCGGCTGTTTGCCAATCGTCTCCAGCAAATGCCCCAGGCAGTCCCGTACATGCTTCAGGCGCTGGATTTTTCCCTTAATGAACCCAAACGAGTCGTGGTCGCCGGAAATCCGAGCAGCGCCGAGGCTCACGGACTTCTGCACGCGATTCATTCGGTATATCAGCCGCAGAAAGTAGTTCTTGGGAATGCCGGCGGCGTCGAACCATTCGCAAAAACGTTACCGGCCAAGGACGGTCCGGTGGTTTATCTGTGTACCGGCACTTCCTGCCAGCCACCGACCAATGACGCGGGCCAGGTGCGCAGGATGTTGCAATGATCAGCCATCCACAATCTGGACAATAATTGCCCACGTTCAAGGCAATCTAAAACAGGGCTTGATTGTCTTTCCGGTTTTGCCGCGAATCCAATTGGCACGGTCCATGCGCTTCCCAAGTCGCCATAGTTTTCGAAAGGTGAAAGCTCGTGAAATTCGCAGTGGAAATTGGAGAAAACGAAAGAAATCGCCTCGAGTACCACTTCAACCAACTCCTTGGAAGTTTGCTGATCAAGGTCAACAACCGCCCAATCAAAAAATCGTTGAGGCTGTTTAATGAACCGGTCCTCGAAGTGCACGTCGTAGTCCTGGGTAAGAACGAGAAGTCAACTGTGCGTATTGAAAAGGAACGCAAGCCCTTACTGGGCCATCGAAACCGGCTTTATGTAAACAACCGGCTGGTGAAGGTTTTCGGAGCCGGTTAACAATCCTTGAACTCCAGTAGCCGCCGACGTCAGGAGGCGGATTTCTCTCGAAATCGCACCCTTCGCCTCCTTACGCCGGCGGCTGCGGTTATTTCGCAAAGCCCTGCGCCTTGAGCCAAAAAATCAAATCCTTCGTCCAGGGATGCCACTGGGCTGGATCGTAGCTGTTGCTGCCTAAGCCCAGTCCGTGCGCGCCTTTTTGATAGACGTGCAAATCAAAAGGTACGCCGGCTTTCCGCAAAGCCTCGGCAAATTGCAGACTGTTCTCCACCGGGACGCCTTTGTCTTCATACGTGTGCCAGATAAAGCACGGAGGCGTCTCCTTCGTTACTTGCAGCTCATTCGAGAGATCGCGTACCAGGTCGGGAGAGGGATCTTTGCCCAATAAATTATTTTTCGATCCTTGGTGTGTGAACTGGCCCATGCTGATCACCGCATAACAGAGAATGCCAATGTCCGGACGGGAACTCTGGCGCTCAACCGAGTCCTGCGAGTCGGCCTTGCCCGCATCGAAATGCGTGAGCAGCGTGGAGGTGAGATGTCCTCCCGCGGATGATCCCATGATCCCGACGCGTTTTGGATCCAGCTTCCATTCCCCGGCGCGGGCGCGAACCGTGCGCACAGCGCGGGCCGCATCTTGCAACATAATCGGATGGCGGTAGCCTCCCGAGCCGAGCCGGTATTTTAGCACGAACCCTGCGACGCCAAGCTCGTTGAGGAAGCGCGCATAATGCTCGCCCTCATGATTGGCCAGTCCGCCGTACCCTCCGCCGGGGCAGATCACCACGGCCGCTCCGGTCGCGCTCGCCGGCTCGGGCAGATAAGCTGTCAGTGTGGGAATGTCTTTGTCTGCTTTGCCCAAAGCGCCAGGTGCGCCATCGGGCCACAGCGGAAATGAATTACTCGGTTGGGCTTGCGCCAATGTGAAGCATCCAAAAGAAGCGAGAAGAACGAAAAGGGTTTTCATTTCCTGGAACATAGCCGACACGAACGCGGCATGCCACTGCGAATACCTCCCTGCGGGTCACTGGCCAACGTGGCCGGTATGTTTGACTCTCTATGCGGCCAACCGCTAAGCTGCGAGATGCAAACAAATTTCCTCGTTCGTGGCTTCGTCCTGACAATTGCTTTTGCCGTGGTGGGCCCGGCCCGGACGGCGCAAGCAGATTTCTCGGCGGGCAAGCTCACTCCGACTGAACGGCTGAAGACCGTGCATCTTAAGGCCGCACATGAGGATGCCGAGCGCCTCCAGCAAACGCGAACAGTGCTGCCGCCGCTGCCGGGCCTTCACGATTACAAGTCCATCCTCCACGCTCATGCCGAAGATTCGACTCATACGGGCGGCACGCGTCCGGAAATGCTCGCGGATGCAAGAAAGGCGGGCGTGCAGGTCATCATGCTGACGGATCATTTGCGCCCGCCGCGTGATTTCATGGACAGTTGGCGCGGGCTGCACGATGGGGTGCTGTTCATCCCTGGCTCAGAAGCCAAAGGATTTCTGGTCTATCCCTTCAGTTCGATTATGGACCGAATCGACCGGCCTGAGCAGGAGTTGATCCCGGCTGTGACAGCGAGTAACGGCTTGATTTTTCTCTCTCACATCGAAGAGCGAAAGGATCATCCCATGGACGGGTTGACCGGCATGGAAATCTACAACCGGCATTTCGATGCCAAGAAGGATATGGCGGGCCTGATTGCCCTGGCCATGAGGCTGCTTGATCCGGCACAACTGGCCGAACTCCACGAAAATCTGCGCCTATATCCGGACGAACTGCTGGCCGCGCAGGTTACTTATGAGGCTGAGTACATCACTAAATGGGACGCCGAAACGCAAGCCCGCCGACTCACGGGCGTCGCCGCTAATGACTGCCATCATAATCAGATCATGGTGGTCAAGATGATCGATGAAAATACCGTCCGGATTGGCACGAACGTCGATAAGGATGAAGATATGCGCCGCGTCACCGCCGACTCGCGTCCGGGCATCCGTGAATTGACCAAAGGGCATAAGGCCGGCGACGTGCTGGCTCGCGCGGACTTCGACCCCTATTATCGGTCTTTTCGAGACGCGACGACTCATATCCTCGCGCCGGAGTTGACGGAGAGCGCTATCCGTTCGGCCCTACAACAGGGCCACGCATTTGTGAGTCACGACTGGATGTGCGATGCCACGGGGTTCAATGTCATTTTGCAAACCGCGGAATCGGCGGGAAGCGGGAAAGCGGTTCCGGCAATGATGGGAGACGAAGTGAAATTTGCCACGGTCAAAGGCGGAAAACTGCTGGCGCATTTCCCGGTGAGCTGCCACGCCCGTCTGCTGCGGGACGGAAAAGTAGCCGCTGAGGCTGATCGTGACCAGTTCGAATACATAGTCGAGAGTGCCGGCGTGTATCGCCTGGAAGGCTGGCTCAAAATTGACGGCGAGGATCGCCCGTGGATTTACGCGAATCCGATTTACGTGCGGTGAAACCTGAGAACCCAGTTGAAGAAATCTGGCGCATGAGGGACCAGCATCAACTGATTTGTGCAATCAGGGCGGGCGGGTCCGCCAATTGAGCGGAGGCAGTTCATTCAGATCAATCAGCGCCACGGTTTCGTGCGTGCGGCCGGTGTGAAACTGCACATAACGGCCGAGCCGGTCGAAGGAAGCGTGGGCGTGGACAGCGTGGACCGCGTCACGAATGCCAGTAGCCAGCAGCCGTTTGTTGCCGGTCGCGGTTTCCATGAGCCAAAGCCGGCCACGACTATCATCGAGCACCAGGAATTTCCCATCGGGCCGCGCGGCGGCATGCCAAAAATCGCCCTCACTAATCATCCGGGCGCCGCCATCTTTGGCGACCATCATCACCCCGACTTTGTCATTGATCATCGTCATCTCGCCGGTGTCCTTCACCCAAGCCTCGTGCGTAACCCATTCTTTCAGCGGGGTGAACCAGGTCTTTGGATCCGTGCGCGCATAGAACGGGCGGTTGCCCGTGCCGTCATCGTTGACGAGCCAGGATCGTTGCGGCGCATAGCCGCTGGTTTCCCAGGCATAAAAGATTACCGGATCGGTCGGGCTGTGCTGCACATGGGTGAGGCGAAATCCCTGGGTGATGACCGTGCGATAAGCGCCAGTGGCCGTGTCCATCAAACCAATTTCCCAGTTGGCCTCGTCCCGTTGTTTTGAAAGCG
>WNFR01004569.1_pt1 | contig 14216 bp, 15 predicted proteins | sample 5400221 | NCBI WGS metagenome assembly WNFR01 (sample SAMN13153357, study PRJNA577476) | soil metagenome | isolation source: 40 cm soil under Madrone tree | place: USA:California | collected 2016-06-14 | reverse complement strand
CGAGGGAGACGTTGCCGCCCTTCGGCACCGCGAGATCGGAGCCGCCGAGGAAGCCCGGCATTGCCTTGCCCGCGGTGTGGCTCGGCATCACGAACTGAGCCGTAGTCGCCTTGTACTTCGCACCGACGCAGCAGCTGAACCAGCCCGGGCCGATGATCGCGCCTGCACCGCCCTGCGAGTACGCGTCGTACGGCGCAGGATGATTCTCGTCGCTCGTCTTGCTCGCCTTCGACGCCGCGGTGAAGAAGTTCTTCCACGCGGTGAGGCCTGCGACGGACTGCGGGCTATTGAGGTTGCCGTACCACTGGCCGGCGTGCGTGCGGGCGATCGACCCACCGAAGTCGTAGACGAACGCCATCGCGAAGTACCAGTCGGTGCCGGCGAAGTAGACGGGCGAGAAGCCCTTCACGCCACTGTTCGTCTTGGCGAGCTTCGCCGCATCGGCCGTGAACGTTGCAAGGCTTGTCGGGAGCGTCTTGATCCCGGCCTTGCTGAACAGGTCGGTGCGATAAGTCACCACGCGCGAGCCCGCGTAATACGGGACGCCGTAGAGATGGCCACCGAACGTCCCCGACGCAGCGAGGCCCTTGAGCCACGTGCCGGAGTTGTCGAACGTGCCCTTCATCGACGAGATGTCGGAGAAGGCACCGGCTGCCATGTACTTCGTCATCTCGGTGTTACCCATCTCGATGACGTCCGGCGTGTTGCCGCCTGCAAGCGTTGCGTCGAACTTCTGCAGGTGGTCGCCCCAGTTCTGATACTGCACGTCGACTGAATAACCGGGGTGGTCCTTCGCGAACTGTGCATTCGCTGCTGCAACGGCATCCGGCCAGCCGGACTGCGCGTCGACCTGCAGCCATACCGTGATCTTGTTGGCCTGGTGCTTCTGGCCGCTCGCGCTCGCCGTCGCCGCGACGACTCCGAGCGCAACGGCTGCCAGCACCGCCACGAAGACTCGTGTTCTCATCCAGTTCTCCTCGAGCCGGCGGCGAGTGACCTCGGCGCTGAATTACCGCAGTGGCCGGCGGGAACGCGCGCGATGGTCGATACGCCGAATTGGTCTTTACCAATGGCCACGGCGCTGACACTCGCACACCAGACCGGTCCTGTCAAGAGCCGCGCGCTCGAGGCGCGGGAATCAGCTCGCGCGCGGGCTGAGCTCGGTCACGATCCGGTAGCGGTCGCCCCGGTAGACCGACTGCACGAATTCGACCGTTCGACCGAACTCGTCGCGGCTCGTGCGCTCGAACAGGAAGGCAGGCGAGTGCAGCGGCACGCCGAGCGCCGCCGACTCCTCCTCGTTCGTCACCGTCGGCTCGATCGCCTGCGTGCCGCCGGCGATCGCCACGCCGTACCGGTCGCGGAGCAACTCGTAGAAGGAGCCGTTGAGCGCCTTCGGTGTCAGCCCCGGGACGAGCGACTCCGGAATGTGCAGCGTCTCGATCGCCATGGTCTCGCCGTCGGCGAGCCGAAGCCGCTTCACGACTACGATTTGCTCGGACGGCGAGACGTTGAGGAAGCGGCCGAGCCGGGCTCCCGCGGAGATCGTCGCCATCGAGAGCGTCCGGCTGCCGGGCTCCATCCCGCGCCGGCGCATGTCGTCGCTGAACGAGGTGATCGTCAGCTCCTGGGAGATCTTCCGGTGCTGGACGTACGTCCCGCTGCCCCGGCGGCGGACGAGATAGCCCTCCCGCGCGAGGTCGTCGAGCGCCGCGCGGAGCGTCAGGCGGGACACACCGAGGTCGGCGCTGAGCTGCCGCTCGGACGGAATCGCCGTCCCGACACCAAGCTGCTCGATCAGATCGAGCACCTGCTGTCGCGTGTGGCTCTGCTTCGTGACCTTCGGCGGGGCGCTCATCGGGTCGCCCGACTATACCCCAGTGGTTCGAAATTGGTCAATGCCATTGATCTTTCTGTAACCGTCCGGTATTACTTTCGGTCCGGTGTCGGGGATTGTTCTAGAGCACGTCAGCAAGACCTTCGCGGGCGGCGTCACCGCCGTCGACGACGTGTCGATCGAGATCGCGAGCGGCGAGTTCCTCGTGCTCGTCGGCCCATCGGGCTGCGGGAAGTCCACGCTGCTGCGGATGATCGCAGGGCTGGAGGAGGTCACCGACGGCTCGATCGCGATCGGCGACCGCGACGTGACTGATCTTCCGCCGCGCGCGCGCGACATCGCGATGGTCTTCCAGACCTATGCGCTCTATCCGCACATGACCGTGCGCGAGAACCTCGGCTACGGCCTGAAGGTGCGCAAGACGCAGAAGAACGAGATCGGCAAGCGCGTCGACGAGGTCGCCGAGATGCTCGGCCTCGAGCAGCTGCTCGAGCGCCGTCCGGCGGCGCTGTCCGGCGGCCAGCGCCAGCGGGTAGCGATGGGCCGCGCGATCGTCCGCGAGCCGAAGGCGTTCCTGATGGACGAGCCGCTTTCGAATCTCGACGCGAAGCTGCGCGTCAGCATGCGCGCACAGCTGTCGAGCCTGCACGCGCGGCTCGGCACGACGACGATCTACGTCACGCACGACCAGGTCGAGGCGATGACGCTCGGTCACCGTGTCGCGGTGATGCGCGACGGTCGGATCCTGCAGATGGACACGCCGCAGGCGCTGTACAACCGGCCGCTCAACCTCTACGTCGCCGCGTTCATCGGCTCGCCCGCGATGAATCTGGTCGAGGCGACCCTTGCGGACGGCGCGGTCGAATTCGCCGGACTCAAGCTCCCGCTTCCCCCGAACAACCGGCTGCCCGGAGCGCCGCCGCGTGTCGTCGTCGGCGTCCGGCCGGAAGCGTTCGAGGACGCGAGCCTCGCCGATCCGTCCCTCCCCCAGTTCGACGTACAGGTCGACGTCGTCGAGGATCTCGGGCCGGACACGCACGTCATCTTCGCGATCGACGCTCCGCCGATCGACGTGACGGAGGTGCGCGAGGCCGCGGGCGACGAGGACGCATTGCTGCAGACGGACAAGGCGACGTTCACGGCGCGTGTCGACCCGCAGACGACCGCGCGGCCCGGTCGCACGTTGCGGCTTGCGGTCGACCCCGGGCGGTTCCACTTCTTCGATCCCGCGACCGGCCTGCGCCTCGAGCATGCGGCCGCTCCTACGCTGGCTCGCGCTTAGCGCGCTCCTGCTCGCGGCGCCGGCGCCCGCAACGGCGGCCGTCTCGCTGCAGCGGATCGTCGGCTCGACGGTGATGACTGCGCTCGCCGGACCGCCGGGCGCCTCGTTCCTCGCGCGGGTCCGCGCCGGCGAGGTCGGCGGCGTGATCCTCGTCGGGCACTGGCAGTCGACGGCGCAGATGGCGCGCGTCACGCACACGTTGCAGGCTGCGGCGTGCGAGCGCGGCGGGCCGCTGTTGATCGGCGTCGACCAGGAAGGAGGCTGGGCGAGGCGACTGCCATGGGCGGCGCCGGCCGAGACGGCGGGCGAGCTCGGCAGCGGCAGCGCGGAGCACGCCGAGAGCGAGGCGCGCGCGGCTGCGGCGGCGTTGCGCCGCGCCGGCATCGACATCGACTTCGCCCCGGTCACGGACACGCGCCTCGTACAGAACACGTTCCTCGGCAGCCGCTCGTTCTCGAGCGATCCGTCCGTCGTCGGCCGGCTGGCCGCGGCGTTCGTGCGCGGCCTCCAGACCGGCGGCGTCGCGGCGACCGTGAAGCATTTCCCGGGCCTCGGTGCGGCGACGCTCAACACGGACGATCACGCCGTGATCGTGCGCGACACGCGGCTCGAGCCCTTCCGCAGCGCGATCGACGCCGGCGCACAGCTCGTGATGGTGTCCAACGCGTCGTATCCGCGACTCGACGGAAGCGGCCGGCCGGCGGTGTTCTCGCACACGATCGTCACCGGCCTCTTGCGCGGGACGCTCGGTTTCCAGGGCGTCGTCGTCACCGACGCACTCGACGCGCCGACGCCGGCGGCGACACCGCATGCCCCCACGCGCGCGATCCAGGCGGGCGTCGACCTGCTGCTCTACACCTCCGGCGCAGCCGCCGACCGTGGCTACGCCAGCCTCTACGCCGACGCGGCCGGCAGCGCACGCCTGCGCGCGCAGGTCGCAACCGCCTCCGCGCGGATTCAGACGCTGAAGGACTGGCTCGGGATGGGCTGCAGCTAGAGACCGAGCCGCTCGAGGGTCGCTTCGTTGCGACGCCAGTGCGGGCGCACCTTGACCATCAGCTCGAGGAAGACCGGGTGTCCGAGCAGCGCCTCGACCTCAGGGCGTGCGCGCGTGCCGATGTCCTTCACCATCGCGCCGGCCTTGCCGACGAGGATCTGCTTCTGCGAGTCGGTCTCGACGAGGATGTGCGCGCGCACGAACTTTTCGCCGAGCTCCTCGACCTCGACCGAGATCGCGTGCGGCACCTCGTCGCGCGTGAGCTGCAGCGCCTTCTCGCGCACGAGCTCGGCGATCTGCGTCTCGAGGGAGAGGTCGGTGCGCTGGTCCGCGGGAAAATAGAGCGGGCCTTCGGGTAACAGCGCGACGAGCTCGTCGCGCAGGTCTCCGATGCCGTCGCCGGTCTTCGCGCTCACAGGATGCAGCGCGTGGAAGTTGCCGAGTCGCGCGGCTGACGTCATTTGCTGCGCGATATGGCCGCCCTTCAACCGGTCGACCTTGTTCAGCGCGATCACGACGGGAACGCCGAGGCTGAAGACACGCTGGGCGATGAAGCGGTCGCCCGCCCCGATCCGCTCCCGCGCCGAAAGCACGAAGAGGACGCCGTCGACCTCTTCGAAGGCGTGGTCGACGGTGTGCTGCATGCGCTCTGTGAGGGCGTCGAGCGGCCGCTGGAATCCCGGCAGGTCGACCAGCACGAGCTGGTGGTCTTCCCCGTTCGCGATCCCGAAGATGCGCTGCCGCGTCGTCTGTGGCTTGTCGGAGACGATCGCGACCTTGCCGCCCGCGAGGGCGTTTACGAGCGTCGACTTCCCGACGTTCGGGCGGCCGGCGACGGCGATGAAGCCCGACTTCATCGGTCCGGCAAGGTCCACGTGTCGGGCAGGAGTCCTGCGGCGCTGTGCTCGGCGATCGAGCCGTCCTCGCGGCGGAATGCGACGCGCTCGAAACGCCACTCGTGCAGCCACTGGCGGCAGCCGCCGCACGGAGACGCGCTGATCCCGATCGCAGCGAAGTCGCCGGGGCGCACGCCCTCGCTCGCCGCCTTCGAGATGACGGTGCGCTCGGCGCAGACGCCGAGCGGGTAGGCGGCATTCTCGACGTTGCACCCGTCGAAGAGGCGCCCGTCCTTGGTCACCGCAAAGGCGCCGACGAAGTAGTTCGAGTACGGCGCGTACGCGTTCGCGGCCGCCGCCTCGGCGCGCAGGACGAGCTCTTCGGCGGTCATGACACCACCTGGAACACCACGAGCGTGATCAACGCGCCGAGCGCGCCGCCGTAGACGACCTCGAGCGCGGAGTGCACACCCGACTCGACGCGCGTCTGTGCGACGAGCAGGGCCATGAGGAACGTCAGTGACGAAACGAGGAAGCGGTGCTGGTCGCCGATCACGTACGTCGCGGCCATCCAGCCGGCGAACGCGAGCGCCGCATGACCCGACGGCAGGCCGCCGCGCAACGGTGTGCCGCGGCCGGTCATCGCCTTTGTCGCGATCACGACGAGCATGACGAGCAGGAGCGCCGCAAGCGTGACCTCGGCCGGTGCATCGCGGATCCGGTCGAGCACGCGGGCGCTGCGATGGGCCGCTGCGTGCGCGAAGACGAGATAACCGATCGCGACGGCAGCGGCCGACGAGATCAGCACCGCGCCGGCGGCGATGTCCTTCGCGAGCTTCGCGTTCGGGTCGAACGACGTCGTCGAGACGTCGATCGCGCCCTCGATCGCCGAGTTCACCATCTCCGCGACGAGGACGAACGCGATTGCGAGCAGCAGCACGATCAGCTCGATCCGGTCGACGCCGAGTGCCGCGGCGGCCGCGATCACGACGATCGCGATCAGGAAGTGGATGCGCAGGTTCCGCTGGGTGCGGAGAACGTGGATGATCCCTTCGAACGCGTAGTTGAAGCTGTCGAGGATCGTCGGCGCGCGACCGGGTGACGGCGGCGCCGGGCTGCGCGTCCTGGTGGTGAGGATGCTCATCGGTGCAGCGCCTCGCGCGCTTCCATCACGTCGCCGTGGTCGTAGCCGACGAGGTGGAGCACGGCGTGCACGAGCGGCGCCTGCCAGTCGTCGCCGACGACCTGCGGACACACGACGATGTCGCCCAGCTGGCGCGGCAGCCCGTCCGGGAGCTCGTCGAGCGCGTCGAGCGGGAACGCGAGCGCGTCCGTCGCTTCGTCGATGCCGAGATGCTCGAGCTTGAGAGCGCGGCTCTCGTCGGGTCCGACGAACGAGAGCCCAAGCTCGCCGGTCTCGACTCCCTCTGCTGCAAGAACACGGCGCGCGAGCTCGATCGCGGCTGCTTCGTCGACCGTCGCGCCCGACCTGTTCTCGACCTCGACTTCGATCACCGCCGGCGCTCGGTTCCGGTCTCCTCGGAGTGCCGCTTGTACGCCTCGACGATGCGCTGTACGAGCTTGTGGCGTACGACGTCCTGATGGTTGAAGTGCACGAACTCGATCCCGTCGATCGACTCGAGGATGCCCTGCACCTGGATGAGCCCGGATGCCTGCTCGCGCGGGAGGTCGATCTGCGTGATGTCGCCGGTGACGACGACCTTCGAGCCGAAGCCGAGCCGCGTCAGAAACATCTGCATCTGCTCCGGCGATGTGTTCTGCGCCTCGTCGAGGATGATGAAGCTGTCGTTCAGCGTCCGTCCGCGCATGAATGCGAGCGGCGCGACCTCGATCGTGCCGCGCTCGATGTACGCGTTCAGCTTCTCCGGATCCATGGTGTCGTACAGCGCGTCGAAGAGCGGCCGCATGTACGGGTCGACCTTCGCGGCGACATCGCCGGGGAGGAAGCCGAGCCGCTCGCCCGCCTCGACGGCCGGGCGCGTGAGGATGAGGCGGCCGACCTGGCGCTCAGAGAGCGCGGCGACGGCGAGTGCGATTGCGAGATAGGTCTTGCCGGTGCCAGCGGGCCCGATGCCGAACGTCACGGTGCGGTCGCGGATCGCGTCGACATAGCGCTTCTGCGTCACGGTCTTCGGGGTGATCCGCTTGCCGCGATGCGACCAGACGACGTCCTCGAAGATCTCGCGCACGTCCTCGGCGTGGTCGAGTGCCGTCACGACGGTGTCGACCATGCCGGCGCCGATCTCCTGACCACCCGCGACGAGCTCGGCGAGCTCCTCGATCACGGCGCGGGCCTCGGCGACCTTGCCCGCGTCGCCCTCGAGGGTGACGCGGTTGCCGCGGAGGTTGACCTTGCAGCCCAGGCGCTCGCGGAGCGCGGTCAGGACGCCGTCGCCGATCCCGGCGAGCTCGGCGGCGACCTCGTTCGGTACGTCGAGGACTTCTTGCACAGGGGTCAGTGTAGGAGCACGGCCTCCCGACGGGGTTAGGGCTCCTAGCCGCGGATCGCGGCCGGACGGCCGGGATTCCCGGCCTCGTCGACCGCCGCGACCGTGATCTTCTTGCCGTGCGCCTGCGCGAGCGGCACGGATGCCGTAGCGGCGCGGACGAGCAGCGGCTTCAGCCCGGTCACTGTGATGCGATAGCCATTGAGGCCGATCGGATCGGACACCGGCGCCCACCGGAGGACGAGCGTCTTGCCGGAACGCGACGCTCGCAGCCCCGTCACGCCGGCGGGTGCGACCGTGTCCTTCGTGACGGTTCCTTGCGCGTCGACGATCCCGTAGCCGACCTTGAAGCGCAGCGTCGTCGGCGGACCGAGAAAGCCGCCTGTGTCCTCGGTCCGGATCGTCCACGTGAGCGTCTGCCCGGGAGACCCGTTCGCGGTGAGGCTCGTCGTCGCGTCCTCGCTCACGATCTGCCCGTCCGCGTCGTACAGGCGATAGACGAGCGACGTGTCGTGTGTGGTGGAAGCCCACTTCGCCTGGACGACGGCGCCGATGTTCGTCGCGGTCGCGGTCACCGGCGGCGCCGGAGGGAGGCTGAGATCGAGCTCGTAGAGGAGTCCGCTGTCCTGTACGTCGAACCAATTGCCGGAGTGGCCGTAGTAGTCGTCGCGCCCGGCGTCGAGCACCGCGGTCGCGAGGGATTCGCCGTCGGTCGCCACGGCCTTCATCAGGTCGTTCGGGCTGTCGCATACGTGGCCGTTGTCGCAGTAGTGCGGCGCGTCCGGTTCGACGGCCCCCATGCCGTGCACCATCTCGTGCACAGCCGTCTCGGCGCGATAGTCGTCGCTCGAGGTCTGGAAGCACGCCTGCAGGTAGACGACCGAGTACGCCCACGGGCCGTCCGTCACGGCGCCCTGGCCGCAGACGCCGTACTCGTCGCTCACGTTCAGCGAGCCGTCGTAATAGACGAGGTAGCCCTTGTCGACGCTCGCGAAGCCCTGCGCACGCAGGTCGTTCTCGATCTGCGTGAAGGACTCGTCGGCGTTCGCGTGCGGCAGGTGCGCGACCGTGATGTCGACGCGCTGGAACTCGCTCGCGCAGCCCGGCTTGTCGGTGACGTCGAAGCGCGGACGGCGCGTCGAGTCCTGCCCGATCCACCAGTTGCTCAAGGCCGCCACGTCGCCGGCGATTCGCGGCGCGAAGTACGCGAAGCGGTCCTGGCCGTTCAACGGGATCGCATAGATGACATGCCACTCGAACGCACTCACCGCGTCGGGCAGATCGGTGGACGGCTCGCCGCTGCCGCACCACGGCAGCGGCGAGGCACCTGCGCTCGAGGCAGACGCCAGTACGACAATCGTCAGCGCAAACAGAGCGAGCGGTGCCACGACGAGGCAGCGCCGGCGCGACATGTCAGGCGAGCTTCTCGCGGACGATCTGGCTGACGCTGGAGCCGTCCGCCCGGCCGGCGATCTGCGGCATGACGTCGGCCATCACGCGGCCGAGGTCGGCCATGCTCGTCGCCCCGACCTCCGCAATCGCGTCGTCGATGATCTCCTCGATCTCCTCCTCGGAGAGCGGCTCGGGCATGAACTCCTCGAGGATCGCGAGCTCGCGCTCCTCGGTTGCCGCCTGCTCCTCCCGGCCGCCGTTGCGGAACGCGTCTGCTGCCTCGATGCGCTTCTTGCGCTCGCGCTGGAGCACCTGGAGCTCCTCGTCCTCGGAGAGGGGCCGCTGCAGTTCCTTTTCGGAGCCCTTGAGCGCGTTGACGATCAGGCGGAGCGCGTCGCGCCGTTCGGCGTCGCGCGACTTCATCGCCTCCTTGATCTCCTCCTCGATCGTCACGATCAGGGTCACGCCATCCTCCCCGTCAGTCCTCCGCTCAACACATGCCAGTGCAGGTGGAAGATCGTCTGCCCGGCCCCCGCACCGGCATTCACGACGACACGGTAGTCCGTCAGCCCGTTTTCTGCAGCGACTTCGGCGATGAAGTCGAGCATCCGCTTGTCCTCGTCAGCGGAGAACTCGGCGATCTGATGGAACGAGGCGATGTGGCGCTCGGGGATGACGAGCAAGTGGGTGGTCGCCTGCGGATTGATGTCGCGGATCGCGACGAAGCCTTCCGTGGCCGCGACGTGCTCCCCCTCGCGGTAGAGCTTGCAGAAGAGGCAGTCCTCGTTCACGCGGCCAGCACTCCCTCGTCCAACACGTCCGCGCCGCGCACGGGCACGAGCGCGCCGACCGGACTCGCCTCGTCGACGAGCCAGGGCGTGTAGTCGTCGCCGTAGCCGCGCCCGGGACGGTCGACGAGCACGAGGTCGTCTCGGCCGATCTTCCCACGCCAGTGCTCGAGGCACGCCGCATGCGACGCCGCGCGCAGCCGGGCGCCGCGCTCCTTCTTCTCCCGCGGGGAGACCGAGTCGTCCGCCGCGGTGGCGGTGCCCGGTCGCGGCGAGTACGGGAAGACGTGCACCTTCGTCAGCCCGGCGTCGCGCACCGTTGCGAGCGTCGACGCGAAGGCGCGCTCGTCCTCGGCCGGGAAGCCGACGATGACGTCGCTCGTCAGGTTGAACTCGCCCTGAAGCGGCGCCAGCCTGCGGAGATACGTCGCGACGGTGTAACGGCGCCCCATCGCACGGAGCACGCCGTCGTCGCCGGACTGGAGCGGGACGTGCAGGTGCGGGCTCACGGTCGGTGTGTCGCGCAGGGCGCCGACGAGCGCGTCGTTCACGTGGTTGATCTCGATCGACGAGAGGCGGAGCCGCTCGAGCCCGGGTGTCGCGCCGGCCTCGCGCACGAGCCGCGGCAGGTCGTAGCCGGCCCCCCGGTCGCGGTAGCAGCCGAGGTTGATGCCGGTGAGCACGACCTCGCGATGCCCCTGATCCACGCGGCGGGCGATCTCGGCAAGTACCGCGTCCGCACCGCGGCTGCGCGAAGAGCCGCGGACGAGCGGGATCACGCAGAAGTTGCACGAGAAGCTGCAGCCGTCCTGCACCTTGACGAACGCGCGCACCCGGTCGAGACGCGCGTCCGCCTGGACGCAGCCGATCGCGCCGACGTCGCCGGCGACGAACGCCGGTGTTTCCTCGCTGCGGCGCGCGACGACGATGACGTTGTTCGGCAGCCCTGCGAAGGCGTCGGCGGCGAGGTTGGCACCGCAACCGGTGACGTAGACGCGCTCGTGCGTGCGCGCCGCGCGCGCCGCCTGCTTGCGCGACTTGGCAACGGCCTCGTGCGTGACGCAGCACGTGTTGACGATCGCGACGTCCGCCCCGTCGTCGAGCTCCACGTGGCCGTCGGCGAGCAGGCGCTCGCGCACGTCGTGCGCGTCGACGTGCGAGACCTTGCAGCCCAGGAAGTGGACCGAGAACGAGGCCACAGTCCTGGAAGACTAATCAGGCACGCTCGTACAGGTCGGCTGCCCAGCCTTCCCGGTCGTTGCGCTCGAGCCGGCGCCAGCCGGTGACCTTGGGATCGTCGCGCTCGAGGTACCCGGACGTGATGGCGAGACGTGCGTCGAGCCGCGGCAGCAGCCGCTCGACGACGTCGAGCGCGACGTTCGCGACGACCACGTCCGCAGGCGGAAGGTCGTCCGCGAGGGCGTCCGAGCGATAGGCGTCGAGCTCCACGCCGTTGACGCGGGCGTTCGCGAGCGTGATGTCGACCGCGTCGTCGTCGATGTCGATTGCGACGATCGGGCGGAAGCCGAGCTTCGCCGCGGCGATCGACAGCACGCCGGAGCCACAGCCGACGTCGAGCAGGCTGCCGGGTCCGGTCTTCTGGAGCAGCTCGAGCGTCAGCCGCGTCGTCGCGTGTGCGCCGGTGCCGAACGCCCGGCCCGGATCGATCACGACCGGCTCGACGTCGTCGGTGGCCTCCTCCCACGGCGGGCCGATCCAGAAGCGGCCGACGACGATGCCGTGGTGGAACTCGCGCCACGCTTCTTCCCAGCCTTCCGCGAACGACTGCGACGTGACGTCGTAGATCTTGCGCAGCGCGAGCTCGCCGGCGTCGTCGGTGTACACGGCGAACCCGCCGTCGACCTCCTCGACGCCGCCGGGAAACCTGTCGAGCAGCTGCGCGAGCTCGAGCTCGCCTCCGGGAATGACGACGCGTCTCAGCGGAACGCGCTCTTCAGCTTGTCGAAGAAGCCTTCGTCCGTCTTGTACGTGCGCTCGTCCGCGTGCGAGTCGAACTCCTCGAGCAGCCGCCGCTGCTCGTCGCTGAGGTGCCGTGGCACGACGACGTTGACGAGCACGCGATGGTCGCCGCGCCCGAAGCCCTGCAGCACCGGCATGCCGCGGCCGCGCAGGAGCACGATCTGACCCGGCTGCGTGCCGGCGCCGAACTCGAGCCCTTCGTCGCCGTCGAGTGTCGGGATCGAAAGCGACGTGCCGAGCGACGCCTGCGTCATCGTCAGGTCGACGGTCGAGAAGATGTCGTTACCCTCGCGCACGAAGCGCGGATCGGGACGCACGTGCACCTGCACGTACGCGTCGCCGGCACGCATGCCGAGCGAACCCGCGTGGCCTTCACCCGTCAGCCAGATCTGCTGGCCGTCGTGAATGCCCGCCGGGATGTCGACCTCGAGCCGCCGCTCCTCGATCACGCGCCCGGCGCCCTGGCAGACGGTGCAGGGCTGCTCGATCTTGCGGCCGGAGCCGGCGCACGTCGGGCACGTCTGCGTGCGCACGAACTCGCCGAAGACGCTGCGCGACACATGCTGCAGACGGCCCGCGCCGCCGCAGGTCGGACAGACGGTGACCTCGCTCCCCGGCTCGGCGCCGTCGCCGTTGCAATGCGGACAGGCGACCGCGACCTCGAAGGGAACCTCGCGCTTCACGCCGCGCGCGGCCTCGACGAGCTCGATCTCGACCACCGAGACGAGATCGGCACCGCGCCCGCGGCCGCTTCGGCCGGTGAGCAGGTCGTCGCCGAAGAACGCCGAGAAGAGATCGGACAGGCTGCCGAAGTCGAAGTGGCCGGGCTGGAAGCCGCCGCCTCGCAGACCCGCGTGCCCGTAGCGGTCGTACAGCTCGCGCGTCTCCGACTTGGAGAGCACCTCGTACGCCTCGACGACCTCGCGGAATCGCTCCTGCGCGTCCGGCGCGTCGGAGACGTCGGGGTGCAGCTCGCGCGCGAGGCCGCGAAACGCCTTCTTGATCTCCGGCTCCGTCGCGTCGCGCGCGACGCCGAGGAGCTCGTAGTAGTCGCGCTCGGTCGTCGCCATCGGCTCAGGCTAGCGACCGGGCTACCGCTCGTCGTAGACCGACTCGACGAAGCGCGACAGCTCGGACGCTGCGGAGCGCACGGCACCGACGGCCTTCTCGTAGTCCATCCGCACAGGGCCGACGAGGCTGACCGCGCCGAGTGCACGGTGCATGAGCCCGTAGCAGGCGCCCACGAGGGCGACGTCTCGCAGCGCCGGATGCACGAGCTCGGCGCCGACCCGGACGAACGGCCGCCTCGGCTCGGACTGCGGGTCACCGAGCACTTCGAGGAACGCAGCGCGCTTCTCGACGAGGTCGAACAGACTGCGGTACGCATCGAGCTCCTCGGCGCGCACCTCGCCGAGGAGGTCCGCGGCGCCGCCGACGTACAGGCGCTGCGCCGCCGAGACGAGCTCGGTGAACGCCGGCCGGAGCGCGGCGAGGAACTGCCGCTCGTGCGGGCCGAGCGCGGGCTCGTCGAAGCGGCGCCGCAGCAGCGACGTGCCGAGCTGGAGGCCCGAGACGGTCTCGTTCAGATATTCGCCCGCCCATTGTGCGAGCCCGGGGTCGACCGGATCGTCGAACTGGAAGAGCCGCTTCGTGACGCCGCCCGCCGACGTGATCACGACGACCATTACGACCTCCGGTTGGAGGAGCAGCACCTCGACGTGCACGACCGTCGTCGATTCGAGCGGCGGCGCGGAGACGAGCGCGAGCAGCCGCGTCACCTGCGAGAGCATGTCGGTGGTGGCCTGGAGCGCCGCCTCGACCTCGGTGCGCGTCGTGTGCAGGTCGAGCGGAAACTTCGCCGGCTGCGGGTCGAGCCGGCCGAGCAGCTCGTCGGCGTAGTAGCGGTAGCCGCGCTCGGTCGGCACGCGCCCCGCGGAGGTGTGGGGATGCGTGAGCAGTCCGCGCGTCTCGAGCTCGGCGAGGTCGGCGCGGACGGTGGACGGCGCGGCCGTGAGCCCGGCGGTCTCGACGAGCGTCTTCGAGCCGACCGGCTGGCCCGTGGCGACGAACTCCTCGACGACGCGGCGGAGGATCTCCTGCTGGCGGGACGTCAGTGCAGGCCCCGTTGGCGACTGGGCGCTCATTTGCAGGGAATTTTAGCCGCGCAGGCGGACCGTGCCGAGACTCCGAACCGTCCTATGGAGGCTTGATGCGAATCACCGAGCCTCCGGCCGCGAATGCGGCCGCTTCAGGGGTCTCGCGCGTGTCGGAATCCGCGCTAGCGGATTCCGACGCTTGCGCCGACTATCAGCCCGCGAGCAGCTCGGCCGTGACGCCGCCGCCGAGGAAGCGGCCGCGCTCGGTCAGCGACAACGCGCCCTCCGACTGCTCCGCGAGTCCGAGCTCCTCGACTCGTGCAAGACCGGCCGGATCGAGGGCGTGCCGGAGGCCCGCGAGCGGCAGCGGCTCGTCGAGGCGGAGCCCGAGCATCACGCGTTCGCGCGCCTTCACGTCGCCGTCGAGCGGCTCGAGCTCGCGCTCCGGCGTACGCCCGGCCGCGAGCGCCTCCAGGTAGCGCCCGAGCTTCGGCGTGTTCCGCCACCGCCTGCTCTCGATTGTCGAAACCGCGCCGATCC
>WNFR01004567.1_pt1 | contig 14217 bp, 14 predicted proteins | sample 5400221 | NCBI WGS metagenome assembly WNFR01 (sample SAMN13153357, study PRJNA577476) | soil metagenome | isolation source: 40 cm soil under Madrone tree | place: USA:California | collected 2016-06-14 | reverse complement strand
CAAGACGAGCTGGTCGACACCATCGCCGAGCGCATTCAGCTTCTCGGCGGCATCAGCCTCGCTATGGCTGCCGACGTCGCGGAAACCACCATCATTCCGCGGCCGCCGCGCGGGCGCGAGGAAGTCCCCGTGCAAATTTCACGCCTGCTGGAAGCGCACGAGTTCATTCTGAAGGAAGCCCGCACCATGGCCAAACAGGCCGTTGAAGCCGGGGATGACGGAACGAATGACTTGCTGGTCAGCGACGTGATCCGCACCAACGAATTGCAGGCTTGGTTTGTTGCCGAGCACGTTGTAGACGTGCCACTAGTCCGCGCCGCGGGCGCATGATTGCATCGGCCGCGCCCAGCGAGGATCGTCCCAACTACAGTTCGATGCGTGTTCCGAGGACTGCAAGAAACTTGCTGAGCCATGCAGGGTGCGCCGGCCACGCCGGTGCTGTGACCAGGTTGCCGTCCGCCACAGCCTCAGTGATCCCGATGTCCGCGAACGTGCCTCCGGCGCTGGTCACATCCGGGCCCACGGCCGGATAGGCGCTGCATTGCCGGCCCTTCAACACGCCGGCCGCAGCCAAAATCTGCGCCGCGTGGCAAATCGCCGCGATTGGTTTTTTCGTGTTGGCGAAGTGCCGCACGATTTCCAGAACGCGCGGATTCAGCCGAATGTATTCGGGAGCCCTTCCGCCCGGCAAAACCAGCGCGTCATATTCTTGCTCCTTAATCTGGTCGAACGTCGCATTGAGGGCAAAATTGTGCCCGCGCTTTTCGGAATAAGTCTGATCGCCCTCGAAGTCATGGATGGCCGTGCGCACCGATTCGCCTGATTTCTTGCCCGGACAGACCGCATGCACCGTGTGCCCGACCATCAGCAGCGCCTGAAACGGCACCATCACTTCGTAATCTTCAACGTAATCGCCCACCAGCATCAGTATCGATTTTTTGGGCATTCGGCCTCCGCGGAAGTTCACAAAAAGAATAGCAGAATGCAAAGGCCGGGCTGTAGCCCGGCCTCTACGCGAAAACGACGGCATTCAAGCATGGATTTGCGGTTAGTGCGGGTGGACCGCTACTGGCACAGTGGAGTCCTGGATCGTGAGCATGTCCGTCCGGGTCTTGTCCCACTCGCGCAGCGTGAGCCCATAGCTCGCAAACATGCGTCGAATGCGCGCGGAGTCCCACCGCATAACCTCTTCGAGCACCGGCACCAGCACGCTCATGGTGTTGTCGCTGAGCACGGTGCGCCGCGCCACGCGCGTGATGTACTTGGCCTCGGACACCGCAATGGTCAACCCGTCGTGCTGGTTTACATGCATCATCACCGGCAAGTCCGAGCTGCCGTCGCCCATATAGATGATGTGGTCGTGGCTGATGCCCAGCGTCGCGCGAATCTCTTCCAGCACGGTGATCTTGCCCCATCCCGCCGATGCACGGATGATGGATTCCACTTCCCCGGTGGAATCGTTGTAGCGGAAGCGCGTCCCGATAATGTGGTCTGCGGGAACAATGCCCTCCAGCGCCGACTGGATAATTTCCTGCGGCGAGGCGGAGATGACGTAAAACGAAAATTTGTAGTCATCCGCTAGGTTCTCGAGAGCGCGCGCAAACAGCGCCACGTCATGTTTCAGGCGAATGCGCTTGCCGGTCTCGATCAAATTGTCGCGCCGCACGCGGCGGAACTCCGGATCGTGCAAAATCAAGTAGCTGAGCTCCGCTCCCTGCTGCACGAGGTTCATTTGCGACAATCCGGCCACTTTGTCGTGAAAGCCGTGAAAGCCGATGAGTTCGCTCAGAACGACCCCGGAGTCGTTAAAGCTGAGCGTCTGGTCGAAGTCGCTGGCCAGAAGAAACTGCTTTACCATGTTCTAGTACTCCTCTTTCTTAGCCTACAACTACACCTTAACCGCATTCTGGGCCGGGCACCCTACGAATTATTTTAATGGGTGCTATGCGTATTAGGCGTGAATGTTTTGTAGACTCTTGATTAGATGCGCATGGCAGGTAACCGGTTATAAGGAAAGGGGTTGCGCCCCTAAAGCCTGTGCCCAGAAGCACATAAAAGCGCCCGCTTTGGGGCGAATACAAGGAGAAAGCGGCTTTCCGGCCGCTCCTCGCCGAGTCATTCTAGTGCTCTCTATCACCATCCGGGTTTCCGGTGGCTAATCCGCCTCCTGTTGCGCCGCGAACCGCTCCGCCAACGCCCGAATCTCCGCATTCTCTACAACGCGCTGTCGTAGATTCTCTTGAGTGGCCTCCAACATCGCTCGTCCCAAATCTTGTCCCGCCACATACAGGGAACGGAACGGTTTCAATGCTCTCAAAAAGGGGCCCAGCACTGCATACAGTTTCGGCAAGCTCCCCGAGGGCTTCGCATCGATGAACGCGGGCCTCCAGCAGATGGCTCCGACTTGCTCCATCAATTCGTTCTCGGTTTGTCCCTTCACCAGCGACCAGAACGTGCGGCTTTCCGCGCGCGTTCCCTGTCCGCTGATATAGTGAAAAGCCGCTGCGGGGCTCTCGGCTTTCAATTTCTTCGCGGCCGCAATCGCGTAATCATGTGAAATCGTCCGGAATTCCTCTTTGCTCACCTGCGTCATGGAAATCCCCAGGCAGAACAAGCACGCGTCCACCGACCTGAACGGTTCCGTCACCGCCCCGTACTCCACGTAATCCTTATGCACGAACTCCCGCAGCTTCGCCTCCGTCCGCTCCAGACTCCTCCGCACGACTACCCGCACTTCTTCGACGACCCGCGCGTTTAGGCACGCCTGCAACACCGCGCCGCCCGCAGTTCCACTCGCGCCAAACAGCAACACTTTCATGGGTTCAACTCCGCTACGCTGGTTCGATGCCGGATAACACCATTCCCGTTGCGCCCAAGGTTCACCGGGGCCGGCTGACATCGAAGTATCCGATCCTAAGGCGAACTCATCGAACCACTAAACACCTTAAAGAGGCAGGGGCCATGGAAAAAAGACTTTTGGGAAGAAATGGACCGGAGATATCCGCTCTGGGCCTCGGCTGCATGGGCATGTCGGAGTTCTACGGCGCCCGCGACGACGCGGAATCCATCGCCACGATGCACCGCTCCATCGAACTGGGCATCACGTTTCTGGACACTGCCGATATTTACGGGCACGGCGACAATGAGATTCTGTTGGGCAAAGCAATTCGCGGAATGCGCGACAAAGTTTTTCTGGCTACCAAATTCGGCATCGTTCGCAGCAAGACCGATCCCAACGTGCGCGGCGTGAACGGCAGCGCCGCCTACATTCGTTCGGCCTGTGACGCCAGCCTGAAGCGGCTTGGTGTCGATGTCATCGACCTTTATTACCAGCATCGTGTCGATCCCAACGTCTCGATGGAAGAGACTGTCGGCGCGATGGCCGAATTGATCCGCGCCGGCAAGGTACGCCACCTCGGATTGTCCGAAGCTTCGCCGCAAACCATTCGCCGCGCTCACAAAGTGCATCCCATCGCCGCGCTACAGACCGAGTATTCACTGTGGACCCGGGACCCCGAAGACGAAGTGCTGCCCACCGCTCGGGAGCTGGGCATTGCTTTTGTCGCGTATTCTCCGCTCGGTCGCGGCTTTCTGACCGGTCAGATAAAGCGTTTCGAGGATTTCGATGCCGACGACTATCGGCGAAACTCCCCGCGCTTCCAGGGTGAAAATTTTCAGAAGAACCTGGATTCGGTCGCCCGCGTGGAAGCCATTGCCCGGGAAAAGAAATGCAGCGCCTCCCAACTCGCATTGGCATGGCTGCTAGCCCAGGGCAGCGACATCATTCCCATCCCGGGCACCAAGCGCCGCAAATACCTCGAAGAAAACGCCGGGGCTATGCAAGTAAAGCTGACCCCGGAGGATTTGCAACGCATCGATGAAGTCGCACCGCACGGCGCCGCCGCTGGAGGCCGCTACCCCGAATCGATGATGGCCATGGTCAACCGCTGACCGCAGCCGCGTGTGAGAGGAAGGCGCTCAGCGCGTGGGCGTCAGCGAGCCGACTTCGCTGCGCGCCTGCATCACTCGCAGGATGGAATCGCGCGTGATCATGCCGATGATGTGCGCGCCGTCATTTTCCGTATCGCTGACTACCGGCATCTGATTCACATCCGCGGTGACCAGCCGCTCCAGCAAAGCCAGCAACGGCTCTTCCGGACGAGCCCACAAGACTTTCTCGCGCGGAATCATCGCGCCCTGCACGGACATGTGCGCCCACTCATTGCGCGGAACGGAATTGAGCGCGTGCACATTGATCATGCCCACCAACCGGTCCTCGGTCACTACCAAGTGACATCGGCGTCCTGTGCGCGCCACTTCCTGCCCGTATTCTTCCAGCGAAATGTCGCGCGGCACGGTCGGCACTTCGTGGCTCATCACATCGGCCGCGTGCAAACCACTCAGCGCTTCGCGAATGGCCACCTGCGCTACGCTCTCCTGCGCCGCGTTCAGTAAGAACCAGCCGATGAACGCCAGCCATAGGCCGGAAGTCCATTGGCCCTTCATCGCGTACCATGCCCCGAAAACAATCATTCCGTAAGCGACCACTTTTCCGCTCGTGCCAGCAACTTTGGTTGCGCGCGAGAAATCTTTGGTTACACCCCAAACGATGGCGCGGAAAATTCTGCCTCCGTCCAGCGGAAACCCTGGCAGGAGATTAAAGAGTGCTAGCGCCCCGTTGGTTTGTGCCAACCATAAAGCGAGCGCACCGGTCATCTGGGCGTAAGGGAAAAACAGGGTCAAGCTGTAGAAACCCAAAGCCAGGAAAAGACTCGCGAGCGGGCCGGCGATCGCAATGTTGAATTCCTGAATGGCTTTGCTGGGTTCGCGCCCGATTCGCGCCACGCCGCCAAACACGAACAACGTGATGGAGACCACGCGAATTTTGTAGAAGCGCGCCACAACGCTGTGTGCCAGCTCGTGAAAGAGCACGGAAGCAAAAAACAGCAGGCTCGTCGCGATGCCCACCGACCAGTGCTGCACAGAAGTCCACTGCGGATGCTCCTGTGCAAACTGCACCGCCAGCGACATGGTGATCAGCACAAAAATGATCATCCAGCTCGCGTGCACGTAGATCGGTATCCCGAGGATGCGTCCGATGCGAAGTCCTGGGCTAATCGGCATTCTGCGTTTCGACCTCGTTTACTTTCGGCGCCACGCTTGCGCGGCGGTATCTCGTCGCCAACGATGCTTTCAACTTTGACGTATACACTACCTCTGATTCGCGGCGGAGCCAAACAGACGCGCCGCCTCGCCGCGTCCTCCCAGCCACGCCGTGTTCCGCGTACCACAAATTAGCAGTCATCGCCATCACGTAACCCCTTCATTTTCAGCGTCTTTCGGCTGGCGCGCTATGTGCAATCTACAACTGCGCGGCGCCGTGGCGTCGCACGGGAGGCGCTCCATGTGGAGTCTGGTGAATGTGGCGATGTTGGTTTTCGCGACGCTGATCGCGGGTGCGGCGGCGGTCGCGGCGTACTGGCTCCTTCTGCGCGCCACGCTGGAGTTGATGCGGCCGGCAGCCGTCCGTCCGGTTCCGGTGAGGGCAGAACTCGCTCGCGGGACCGCGGAACTGGTGCGCGCGTTCACGTCGCGTCGTCGCGAAGAATAAAGCCGTACCCGCGCTTGATTGCGCTCGCCGCCAGCGAAGCGTGCAGCAAGGATTTGCCCGGCTTAGCGGATGCGGCGGAAACCGGGACAGTTCCAAACCGCTGCAACGCCCCGGGCACGGAAAGAAGGGAGCAACACCATGCTGGTCCTGAGATATTTGCTGGTGATTCTGGGGATAGGTTTGCTAGGCAGTTCGGGCGCGCTGGTTGTTTACGACATTTATCTTTCTTCGCAGTTGCGGCGATTGCTGGGCCGCCGCCGGGATGAAACCGCGGGCGAAACGGAGCTCGAGGCAGGCGCGGAGATTCACCGCCCTTTAAGGCCGGTCCGCTGGGGGCTGGCCCAGCGGCTCGCGTTAGCGGGAGTGCTGCCGCTGTTGATGGCGTTCACCATCGCGGTGGTGCCGGATGGATTTGCCGGAGTGCGCGTCAGCCAGATCTGGGGAGCGCGTCCCGGCACGCTATATCCCGGCGTGCATCTCATCACCCCGCTGGTCGACAGCGTGGAGCTGTATGACACCCGCGAGCAGGTGTACACCACCGCGGCCAGCCATTTTCCCAAAACAGAGAATGAAGTGCTGACCGTCCAGGCGCGGGAAGGATTGAACATCGGGCTCGCCGTGAGCGTGCGCTATCGCCTGGACCCCCAGCGGCTGGGTTACATTCACGCGAATTTGCCGCGCGCGGTGGGAGATGAAGTGGTGGCGCCGACGGTCGCGACGATTTACCGGCAACTGGCGCCGAATTACATCACGCGCGAAATCTTTGCGACCAAGCGCGAAGAGTTGCGGCTGGCAGCGGCGACCGCGATCACCACGCGGCTGGCCAGCGACGGGATCATCGTGCGCGAAGTGCTGCTCCCGGATTTGAAGCTGCCGGAGGAGTACGCGAAAGGATTGGAAGGATTGCTGCTGAAGGAACAAGAGAACGAGAGACTGGGCACGGAGACGGAGATCAAGCAAAAGCAGGTGAAAATCGCGGAGCTGGAAGCCGAGGCGCAGAAGTCTCGCGACGTGAAGCAGGCGGAAGCACAAGCGCAGGTGCGCGTGCTGCAGGCCAAAGCGGAATCCGACTCCATGCAATACACGCTGCCGCTGAAGCAGAAGCAGATCGAGCAGACCAAGCTGGAGGCGCAAGCGCGCAAGGAAGCCACGCTGCAGAATGCGGAGGCCGCGGCGCAAGCTAAAATCATAGACAGCAAGGCGGAAGTGGAGCGGCAGAGAAATCTTTCGGAGGCGGAGTCCAACCGCATTCGCGTGACCGCCGCCGCGGATGCCGAGCGCATGAAATTCGAGGCCGCGGTACTGAAGCAGAATCTGATGCTCATTCAGAAAATTATTGCCGAGCGGTTGTCGGACAAATTACAAATCATGATGGTGCCGATCGACGGAAAGAATTTTTTTGCGAACGACGTGCTGCGCTCCGCGTTTTCGAGCGCGAGCGGAAGCGCGTCAGCAGATGATCCGGAGGAAGGGACGCCGGTGGCGGCGACGCAGAAGCGGTCTGGACGGCGGCCGTAGGGCCAGCGACTTTGATCGAGAATCACAGGCTGAAGCCCGTGCCGCTGGCCGCTGGCGTTTTCGGACCCGCAACTTCGATTTCGGCAGGACTTGGAGTCCTGCCAACTGATTGGTTGGCACAGACAAGAGCATCTGCGCTACTGGCCGCGGCCAAAACCCCTGCGGGTGGCTCGGTGTGCGTCGCTGGAAGAGAGAACACAGGTAGCGGTGACCGCAAATGCGGTGATCGAACGAGGGCATGCACCGCCGGCTTGACCTCATCGTTCGCCGGTATTCTCGGGAGCCAGCGCCGCGCACTGGGCCACCCGGCTAGCGGCGCCCACTCCATCCCTGATGCTGGCCAAAGAGGCTCGATTTTGGTTGCCAGCAGAGGGTCAAATTATTTCAGAGGCATCGGCTTCTGTAGACTACTGAAATGATAGGGCTTGGGTCTCTTAACGGCCTTTGACCCTGACAAATTCGTTCGGTTTTTCTTGCCGGTTCTGCACACTTCGTCCCACCGCAATCTGACTGAACAATTCCCTATTCCAGGCTTCACCTACACTGTCACGGATTAGATTCACCTGGTCGACGGGCCCGGGCTCGAAGGCCTGGGAGTTATCAGCGCTACGCTCACTGCGCCACGATCACCGACATACCTCAATACCAATTTGGAACGACAGATTCCCATTTTGCGAATTCAGCCCAACCGAGCGATGGCGAAGACCTGATTAGGCCTACCCCTTCTTATCTCATCGCTGCGAGTTTCCTCATTCTCACGATTTTCTGTTCTGGCGGTTATTTCTTGGCTCTAGTACTTGCCGCTTGCCAGGTTTTTCCACCATCTGTCGCGATCTCTCTCTTACGAGATTGCGTTGTCGCCGAATGCGCCCTGGGGGCCGTTGCAGCACGCCGTTTGCATCGACGCAACCATTGGGGAAGATCTTGCCTCGGGGATTGATCTCGACGCCGGCGGAAGAGCGTCGCTAAGGCTACCAGATGGTTCTGATATGCCTGGAGACGCGGATTTTGGCGTCTTTAGTGACTAGGGGGATGGCTTCCGCCAAGGCGGTAGCGCCGATGAGGCGGTCGCAGGGGTCGCTTGGGTAGTTTCCAGGTAATTGATTGGCCAGTGCGGCTATCTTCGCAGTGATTGGGCGAATGGCCACACGTGCAGTGATTTCTTCGAGGTAGGCCTCTACGGTTCCGGTGATTTGCAGGCGGCCGTGCGTGGCGAGCCAAGCCAACTCCCACAAGGTGATTGCGGCCACAGCGATGCCGCCTTCCCGAGTTGCTCGTCGGATGGCCTCGGAGGCTAACCGGGATAATCTGGCGGGCTCCGCAGTGGCCCAAATCAGAGCGTGGGTGTCCAGCAGGATCATTCTTCGTTGCTCCCCCATTCCACCGGGATGGGAGATTCGATATCGCCAATGATCTTGACCTCGCCAGCCATGCATCCGAGCAGGCCGGGCGTTTCTTTTTCCGCTGGAACGAGTTTCACGAGGGGCTTTCCACGCTTGGTGACAATGACAGGCTCGCCGGTGACGGCTACATCTTTCATCACGGCTAGGCAACGAGCCTTGAAAGCTCCAGCAGCGATACACTTCATGGTAGTCTCCAAAAGTTCATAGTCATTATAACATGACCAATCACTGAAAACACCTGGCTGAAGGCTTTCTCGCAACGAAGGGCTGACTGAGCGCTCAGCAGCATCGCCAGGGAAACTGCCGATACCAGAAGTAAGCGTACCTGCATCTTGGTCATCGCGCCCTCTCCAAGTCTTTAGGATTTCGGGTTACGGTGAGCCGCGGGGAAAATCGCACACCCCGGCGTCAATCGAGCCGCGCTAGTCCTGTTAGAGCCGGGGTATCATTACTCTGCACGAAGGGTTTCGCCAAGCAAATTTTGGCTGTCCACCAAGAAGCAGGTGTTGTTCAGGAGGCAAGCCGATTCCGAAGGGGGCCTTTTGCTGGTGTCACTATCAGGTTATGCTTCCTTGTATAACGTGAACACCGACCTTCAGCTTTTTGGCAGTGCGCGCCACACGGCGATGCAAGACCCCACCGTGGGAGCGCGCCGATGAGCTTTCGTTCGAAGCTCTTTCTGATTTTCCTGGTCACCGTGTTGGCCTCGGTCTCCGTGGTCGCCTACGGCGTGGCGCGCTACACGCGCGCGGCTTTTGAGGAAATGGACGCGGAAAGGACGGAAGCGCTGGTCGCGCAGTTCAACAAGGAATTCGAGCAGCGCGGGAGCGAGGTGGTGCAGCAAGTCGAAAACGTGGCGAATGGTGAGATTACGCTGCGAGTGGCCATGGACCTGGCGCGGCCGAACGCGGACCAGTCGCTGTACGTGCACGACGCCATCGGCGTTTCCCAAGATCATGGCATGGATTTTGTGGAGTTCGTGAGTTGGGATGGCACGATCATTTCTTCGGCGCAGTATCCGGCGCGCGTGGGCTACAAGAACGACTGGGTTACGGTGACGAAGGACTGGCACGGGTCGCCGGCATTTCTGAAACGGGAAGAGCTGCCGGATGGCGTGGCGTTGTCGATGACGGTGGTGCGGACGGTCTCGGGCGGAAATGACAAACATCTTTACATCATCGGCGGGAAGCGGCTGGATCAGAACTTTCTTGCGTCGCTCGTGCTCCCGGCGGGAATGCGCGCGCTACTGTATCGCAACTTGGAGCCGGCGTTTGTGTCGAGGGCGCTGACCGACGTCAACGGAAGCGCGGACGAGCCGGAGCGGTTCCGTCCGCTGGTTGAGCAGGTTCAGAGGAAGCCGCAAACCGCGGTGCAAACGATCAATTGGAAGGCTGACGCGGCTTCCGCAGAAAGTTTCCACGCGATGCCTCTGTCGGGACGGTCCAATGAACTCCTCGGTGTGCTTTTGGTCGGCAGCTCGCGAAAGGAACTGGTGCTGCTGACGCGGCGCATCGTGACGATCGCGGCGGTGGTGGCGGCGGCGGCCATCCTTATCGGGTTGCTGGTGAGCTTGTGGGTGGCGTCGCGCATCACGCGCCCTGTGGAAGAACTTGCGGAAGGCGCCCGCGAAGTCGCCACGGGGCGCTGGGATACGCGCATCGATGTTCGGGGCACGGACGAAATCGGGCAACTGGCGACTGCGTTCAACGACATGACGCGCACCCTGGCGACGCAGAAGGAGAAGCTGCTGCAGACCGAGCGCGTGGCGGCGTGGCGCGAGTTGGCGCGACGCCTGGCGCACGAGTTGCGGAACCCGCTGTTCCCCATGCAAATCACGCTGGAAAACATGCAGCGGGCCAAGCAACTGGAGACCAAGCAATTTTTGGAGGTTTTCAACGAATCGACAGCCACGCTGAGAACCGAGCTGGCGAACCTGAACTCGATTGTGCGGAGGTTCAGCGACTTTTCAACGATGCCGACGCCGCAGTTTGCGAAAGTGAATGTGAACGAGGCCTTGCGCAGCGCGGTGCGCCTGTTTGAGGCGCAGTTCAACGCCGTGGGTAAGCCTACGATTACCACCGAGGTTTTTCTGACCGAGCCTTTGCCGGAAATCGATGCCGACGCGGATCTGTTGCACCGCGCGTTTCAGAATTTGGTGCTGAATGCCCTGGACGCCATGCCGGCGGGTGGTACGCTGACACTGCGCACCTTTGAGCGCGATAGAAACATTCGCATTGAGGTTGCGGACACCGGCAAGGGTCTGACGCCGGAAGAGTGCTCGCGCCTGTTCACGCCCTATTACACGACCAAGCAGCAAGGAACCGGCCTGGGCTTGGCCATCGTACAGTCGGTTGTGAGCGATCACCACGGCACGATTAGCGTTTCCAGCGATGAAGGGCGCGGCACCTCTTTCAAGATTGACCTTCCGCAGCGGCAGTCGGGCGTGCGCACCGCTCCCGCGCAAGATGCCTCCGCCGCGCCGAATTCCACAAAAACTTTGGCCGCGGCCAGCGACTGACGCGGCGCAAAGGACCGATGCTTGCCGCGCAAAGCTCACCTGCTCCTCGTTGATGACGACCCAAACACTCTGGCTTCTCTGTCGCGCGCGTTTCGTCTGGCCGGACACGAAGCGACGGTATGCGACAACGCGGGGCGTGCGCTGGAGCTTCTGCGCACGGAAGCATTTGATTTGATCCTTTCCGACGTGGTGATGCCCGGAAAAAGCGGGATCGAGTTGCTCGAAGATTTGAAGAAGAACGGTGTGAAAACGCCCATCGTGCTGATTTCCGGGCAGGCCAATATTGAGATGGCGGTGCGCGCGACGAAGCTGGGCGCGCTGGACTTTCTAGAGAAGCCGCTTTCCACCGACAAATTGCTGGTCACCGTGGAGAACGCGCTGCGGCTTAGCCGGCTGGAAGAGGAAAATCGCGAGCTGCGCCACCGGCTGGGCAAACATGAACTCGTCGGTTCCGGGCCGGCCATGACCCGGCTGCTGGCGCAAATCGAGCGCGTGGCGGCGAGCGAAACGCGCGTGTGCATTCTAGGCGAAACCGGCACAGGGAAGGAGTTGGTGGCGCGGGCCATCCATGAAAAATCGCCGCGGCATGAAAATGCTTTTGTGACGCTGAACTGCGCGGCGGTGCCGGCGGAGCTGATCGAGTCGGAGTTATTCGGTCACGAGAAGGGCGCGTTCACCGGAGCGGCCGTCAAGCATCTCGGAAAATTTGAGCAAGCGGACGGCGGGACGCTGTTTCTGGACGAAATCGGCGACATGCCGCTGGCGATGCAAGCCAAGCTGCTGCGCGTGTTGGAGGAAGGGGAAGTCGAGCGCGTGGGCGGAGACAAGCCGATACGCGTGAATGTGCGCGTGCTGGTGGCCACGCACCGAAATCTGGAAGAGTTGGTGAAGCAGAATGCGTTTCGGCGGGACCTGTTTCACCGCGTCTATGTGTTTCCGCTGGCGCTGCCGGCGTTGCGCGAGCGGCCGGAGGATTTTCCGGCGCTGGCGGAGCATTTCGCGCGGCAAGTGGCGGCGCAAAATGGATGGAAAGAAAGAGTTATTGCGGACGACGCCATCGCGGAAATGCGGCGTTACGGCTGGCCGGGAAATGTGCGCGAGCTGCGCAACGTGGTCGAGCGATTGGTGCTGCTGGCGGACGAAGGGCCGGTTGGGGCTGCGGAGGTGCGCATGGTGCTGCCCAGTTCGGACGGCGCAGCGGAGAGAGGCGGCGGTGCGAGCGGGGAATTTTCGGGAACGCTGGCGGAGCGCACCGAAGCATTTGAACGGGAAGTGCTGTTGGCGGAGATTCGTCGTCACAATTTCCATATGACGAATGTGGCCCGGGCGCTCGGCCTGGAGCGCAGCCACTTGTATAAGAAGTGCCAGCAACTGGGAATCGATCTGCAATCCTTGCGTAAGCCTGAATAAACCAAACCCCATTCTGGAAGGTCTGTAAGTTCAAGAAAACAAGGCAAATTTTGTGCTTGACACGATATCGCTATTTGCGATATACACCTTGCATATTGCAATAGAGAGGTGCCGCTCATGACTCTAGGCGACAAACTCCGTTCCTTGCGTTCCCTGGAAGGTTCGCTGCGCGGCTTTGGCCGGCCCATGACCCAGTTTGAGCTGGCGACGGCCATGAAACGCGAAGTGGGCCGCGGGTTGAGCCAGGCCTACCTCTCGCAGATTGAAAGCGGCGCGCGGCCGCACCTTACGCACACGACGCGCGAGCTGCTGGCGCGCTTTTTCAAGGTTTATCCCGGCTTTTTGGTGGACGATCCGGAAGGGTATACGGCGACGTTGCAGTCCGAGCTGCGCGCGGAAGACGCCAAGATCGATTCGTTGCTTTTTGCGGGCGTCGAGCAGTTTTCCGCCGATCCCGCGCTCAGCAAAGCGCTGTTGACCATTGCCGAGGTGGAGGATTCGCGGCACGCGCTTTTGCTGTTGGGCGAAATTCTTCGTACGCCGGGGCTGGCGGAGCGGCTGAGCGAAGTGCTGCAGCCTGGCGCCGTTTCTGGCAAAGGCGGGCAGCAGCGCAGCGGACAGCCGCCGCCGTCAGCGAATTAAATGCAAGCAAATTAACCAACGGTCCGCGTACCGGATTCCAGCTCGCGCACGGGTGGTCCGCTCGAGGTGCCCTATGACCTGGTCTGATTTTTACCTGTTCTGCTTCATCGTGGGTTTTGCGCTCAGCGTGCTGTCGTTTTTCGCGGGCGCGCTCCACATCCATCTTCCCTTCAAGATGCACCTGCCCTTTCACTTGGGGCACCACGGCGGAGTCGGCGGAGATGTGCGCGGCGCGTTCCGAGGTGGAGCGCATGTCTCGTGGTTCAACGCCTCGACCGCCATGGCGTTTCTGGCGTGGTTTGGCGGAACCGGTTACTTGTTGACGCGGCACGCGCATCTGGTCGCGCTGGTGTCGCTGGCGATTTCTACGATCGCCGGCCTTATTGCCGGTGGGGTCGTTTTCAAGTTCATGGTGAAGCTGATGCATTCGGACCCGCCGTTGAAGAGTGAGGATTACCGGATCGAAGGCAGCCTGGGCACGTTGAGCATGCCGATTCGCCAAAACGGAACCGGCGAAATTATTTTCTCCATGGGAGGCGCGCGGCGCTGTGCGGGAGCGCGCTGCGAGGACGGCAGGCCCCTCGAAAAGGGCGAAGAGGTCGTGATCGAGCGGTATGAGAAGGGCATTGCCTACGTCAAGCGGTGGGACGAGTTCACGAAGTGAACGATTTTGGACTGACGTTCAACACAAACAGTCCACGCGGATAGAAAAGGAGGCTTTTATGTTTGGGTTGCCAATGGAAGTGGTCGTGGGTGCCGGGCTACTGGTCCTTGTGCTCCTGATGGTGATGATTGTCGTCGCCAGAATGTATCGCAAGGCGGGGCCCCACGAAGCGCTGATTGTGTACGGAATGGGAGGCACGCATGTCTATACCGGAAGAGGCGCCATCATTTTTCCGATGGTGCAGACGTGCAAAGACCTGTCATTGGAGTTGATGTCGTTTGACGTCGCTCCGCAGCAGAACCTTTACACCAACCAGGGCGTGGCCGTCACCGTGGAAGCAGTGGCACAAATTAAGGTGAAATCGGACAAGGAGTCGATCCTCACCGCCGCCGAGCAATTCCTTACCAAGCGCCCGGAGCAACGCGAGGCCTTGATTCGCCTTGTGATGGAA
>WNFR01017309.1_pt1 | contig 14219 bp, 16 predicted proteins | sample 5400221 | NCBI WGS metagenome assembly WNFR01 (sample SAMN13153357, study PRJNA577476) | soil metagenome | isolation source: 40 cm soil under Madrone tree | place: USA:California | collected 2016-06-14 | reverse complement strand
CAAAGACTTGCAACAGGTGGAAGACCTTCTAAATAATCGGCCTCGTAAGACCCTTGGATACCGGACCCCAAACGAGGTATTTTTCAAAGAACGTTCTGTTGCACTTCAAATCTGAATTCGCGAATGGTAAATGGCAAATCGGTGGCCTTAACAACCTCTTTAAGGACAACTAAGATAAAACGTGCTAATTGAATCATCCGCCCCAACTCGTGTCGATCTTGCCGGCGGCACGATCGACATCTGGCCGCTCTATCTCTTTCATCCCGGCGCGGCCACGGTCAACTTCGCCACCTCACTACGCGCTCATTGCTCGATAAAGACTCGCGACGACGGCCGCATTGTGCTGGAATCGCGCGACCGAAAAGTTGCGTTTGAAACTCGGCTGGCCGCCATCGAGGATCTGGCGCGCGAAGAACGGCTGGAACTCATTTCGAAGCTGGTTCATTTTTTCCAGCCGACAACTGGTTTTCATTTGATTGCCAACAGCGAAGCGCCGGCAGGAGCCGGTTTGGCTGGTTCGTCAGCACTGGCCATTGCCTGCATCGGGGCGCTGAATCGCCTGGTGGGAAATCGTTATGAAGCGCGCAAATTTATTTCTATTGCCGCGAATATCGAAACCACCGTGATTCGCGTGCCGGCTGGCTTTCAGGATTACTACTCGGCACAATTCGGCTCGACTTCCTGCGTGCATTTCCGCGCTGACGGTATCGAACGAGAAAAACTCGAAGTCGATGAGACAAAACTTCAGGACCGCATCGCCATCTGCTACGCCGGCGAGCCGCGACTTTCGGGGACCAACAACTGGGAAATCTTCAAGAAGCATATCGATGGCGATCCGCAACTCTTCGGGATCTTCGATGGCATACGCGACTCGGCATTGCTCATGCGACAAGCGCTGTTGGCGGACGATTGGGATGCGGTGCGCGAAACAATGCGTGCCGCGTACCCCAACCGGAAACGGCTGGCGCCGGCAGTGACCACTCCGCAGATGGACCACCTGGTGGAAAAAGCGTTGGCTAACGGCGCGGAAGCAGCAAAAGTTTGCGGCGCCGGCGGTGGCGGTTGTATTGCCTTTCTTTGTGCCGAGGGGCGTAAGGCGGAGGTGGAGCGCACTCTCCGTGGGGAAGCAGGCGCCGAAATTCTTGACTGGAAATTCTCACGCGAAGGCTTGGTAGTTAGGGAATCTTAACCTTCTTCCCTACGGCTGTTTCAGTCGTCCGCTTCAGGGACGTTGTCGCGAATACCTCTTTTCTCAACAACAAATCGCTGGGCTGTTGTCAGCCGTCGGCTAAGCGCGGACTGGGCGCGAAGATACCTTTTTTCCAAAGTCCTAAAGCATCTTGATCTGCTAAACTACGCATTCATGCCAAGGATGATTTGGATCGGGCTCGCTGGTTTCGCGGGAACACTCTTGCGCTACTGGCTATCGGGCGCGATCGCCAGGCGTTACGGCGAAACCTTTCCCTATGGAACGCTGGCCGTGAATGCGGCTGGGTGTTTGTTCGCCGGGGCGTTGTTCTATTTGATGTATGAACGTTTTCTTACTAGTCCAACCCTGCGGAGCATGGTTTTCGTTGGTCTTTTAGGCGGGTTTACAACATTTTCTTCTTATGGCCTGCAAACTTTTACGCTGCTTCGTGATGGTGAAGTGCTGCTCGCGCTAGTTAATGTCGCTGCGTCGAATGTTGCCGGCTTGTTTCTGGTTTGGGCTGGCTACCGGCTGGCAAGTTTATTCTGATGAACATTCCGGAAGAAGGTTATCTGCTGCGCATCTTCGTCGGGGAAAGTGATCGCTGCGGCCACCGGCCGCTTTATGAAGAGATTGTTTTGAAAGCTCGCGAAGCGGGCCTTGCCGGCGCGACGGTGCTGCGTGGCGTAATGGGTTTTGGGCGCAACAGCATTTTACACACCGCAAAAATTCTGCGGCTGTCTGAGGATTTGCCGATGGTGGTGGAGATTGTTGACAGTCTAGAAAAAGTGAAGGCGTTTATGCCGCAGTTGGATGAGATGATCAAAGACGGCCTGGTTACGCTGGAAGAAGTTAAAGTGATTCACTACAAATCGTCCCGATAGGATCTCTCAACACAGCCAATGGCAGAAAACGACGCAACAAAACGAACCTCATGCCGGCTGTTTCAAGCGCATCCCTGGCATGGCCTGACGCCGGGCAAGGACGCGCCGGAGATGGTTAACGCCTACATTGAAATTGTGCCGACTGATGCGGTGAAGTATGAACTCGATAAGCAGTCGGGACACCTGCACGTCGATCGCCCGCAGCGATTTTCTTCAATGTGCCCGTCGCTATATGGCTTCATTCCGCAAACTTTCTGCGGCGACGAAGTGGCGCGGCTGTGTGCTGAGCGCACCGGAATCAGCGACATCAAAGGCGACGGCGATCCGATGGACATCTGTGTCTTGACCGAAAAAACTTTTGCGCAGGGTAATTTCTTTTTAAACGCAAAACCAATCGGTGGCTTGCGCATGATCGATGGCGAGCAGGCCGACGACAAGATCATTTCCATACTTGAGTCGGACCTTGCTTACGGTCACATTCGCGACATCGGCGAGACTCCGAAAGCGCTGGTCGATCGGCTGAAGCATTACTTTCTCAGCTATAAACAACTGCCCGGTGACGCGCCGCGCCGGGTGGAGATTGTTGATGTGTACGACGCGGAAGAGGCGCTCGATGTAATTCGTCGCAGCCTGATTGATTACCGGAATAATTTTGCTGATGCAGCCAGCCGGGACTAGTCGTTGCCAAGTTAGTTCAATAAAGAACCACCGCCCGTAAGCGTTTCCTCAATTCCACAACGCCGGCAAGTTAAACCTTGACGCGATGAGTCGATCCAACTTGCCAGCGGCAGACCTGAATTTACATTTCCATCCGAATGCGAAGTAGAGCGTGGCGGAGTCTGGATTTGTTGCCGGCGCTCGGCATCTTCGGCGCTGCAATGTTTCCAGAGCCAGCCGTAACCGAGATTGAAGAAGTGGTTGGTTTGATCCATGGGAAGGGTGTGGGGCGTAGGGCGTAGGGTGTAGAGCCAACACCCTACACCCGACCCCCTACACCCTACCTTTTAGCGGCGCCTTGTATCCGGCGTTTCTGTCAGGCGCACCGGCACTGAAGTGCGACGGCCATTACGGATTACTTGCACTTGCACCAGATCGCCAATCGCGTGCTTGTCGAGAATGCGATAGAGATCATCTGTATTAATGATCTTTTGGCTATCAATTCCAACGATGATGTCGCCAATTTCGAAGTCACCGTTCTCTGTTTGAGCTATACCTCGCAGACCCGCGTTGGCCGCTGGTCCACCTGGCAGGACTTGCAAAATTACGACGCCCTCGGACGTCGGAAGTTCAACCTGGTTTTTTAGTAACTCCACATCGCGTGAGCCAATCCCCAGCTTCGGCCGGCGAATTTCACCGGAGCGAACAAGTTCGGGCACGATGCGCTTGGCAATATTCACCGGAACAGCAAAACCAACGCCCGCCGACGCGCCTGAAGGCGAAAGAATCTGTGAGTTGATGCCGATCATGCGACCGTGTGAATCGAGTAATGGACCACCTGAGTTTCCCGGATTGATGGAAGCGTCGGTTTGAATTGCGCCTTCGATAGGCCGGCCGTTGCGGGCGCGAATTGGACGTTGCAAGCCGCTGATGACGCCGGTCGTCAAGGTGCGATCCAGACCAAACGGATTGCCGATGGCCAGGACCTTCTGGCCCACTTCCAGTTTGTCAGAATCGCCAAGAGGCACAATTGTTAATGGCTCCTTTGGCGTTTCGATCAATTTGATCACGGCCAGGTCTGTGTCCGGATCACCGCCTACCACTTTCGCGGCATAGTTTTTCTGTCCCCCAAAGCTCACGGCCAACTTCTGGGCCCCTTCTATCACGTGATAGTTGGTAAGAATATCGCCATTCTGATCGATGATCGATCCGGAACCTGAGCCTTCCTGAGGTTCGACGAAGCCGAAGAAATCGCGAGCGTAGGAAGTTGAATGAACGTTAACGACCCCTGGAGACAAGGTGCGATAGATCTCGATGTTGTTTTGTTCGTCAGTGGCTGTTGCTGGATCCGTTACGCCGCTGGGCGACTTTTCGGAATACGCCGCACGCGCCGGTTGCAACCGGTTCGACACTCGATCCACGACCGCAATTGCGCCCGCCGCAAACAGTCCCGAAATTAAGGCAATCACAAGGATTTGACGTGCTGAAAGTCTATACATGGCTTAGTTCTCTCTTACTCATTAGTTTGTTCCGCTGGTTATGATTCGTGTTCTTACGATGCCAAAGCTGCGATGGCAGGTTGCGCGCTTCTTCTTCATCTGATTGGGTAGTTGCTCTGCCATAGCGACAAATCTAGGCTTTCCTTAAAACCTATGCAAGCCGCAGAAACACGGCTGGCTGCTCTCCGCAGACAAGCATTCTTCACACGTTCCCCATGGGTCTGCGTTCCTTCTTAATTGAAAGATTCTGAGCGCTGCGAAAAAGCGAAATGGTAGGGATGCGAAAGAATCTTACCAGGCGAAGATAGCGAAGAAGGTTTTAGGTAAGCTAACAAAATAAGTGAGCACAGTAGCGGGGGCATGCCAACCAAGAGCCGAAAAACCGGTGGCTACATGAACAAACATAAGGAGCAGGTAGATACCCAGCACTAGTTTCATCCCACGGCGGGCAATAGGAATATCGGCGCAACGGTAAAGTGTGTAGGCGGCCAGGGCGCCGATGGTAAGTTTTACTGATAGGAAAGAACCTTCGCTGTGATTGAGCAGGTGGGCCATGAAGCCGTTTCCTTCGGTGGCGATGTTTAGGCGCACCCAAAGAATGGTCAACTGGGCGTCGAGCCAGTTAAGGGAGAATAACAAAATCGCTTTGGAAAGTGCGCCCACCCTTGCTCCTCAGAGAAACGTTGTTAAACTCACCACTCCTTTTTTACGCCAGAACCTCCACAACCGAAATGGCCGGGAGGTCCTGTCGTATACGGGAGGAACGAGACTCGTACCGTGGTGCTAACAGGAAACTTCCAATAAGGTTTCTGTTCCCAAAATGGGCAAAGCGCCGCACCCCGATAGAGCTAAAAAATTTGCCTGAATTACTTGAGGCTTATTATAAGGCGGATCGGCGAAGAACCAAACGTTATCCCGGTGGGAACTTGCAATGGGCACCTCGATAGCAGAAGCGATCCTTCACGGCGCCAACAACCTTCGCAAGGCGGGCGTGCCGGAAGAACGGCGCGAAGCCGGTTCGTTGTTAATGCATGTTCTGGATCGAGATCGTGCGCACATCATCGCCCACGCGGAAGACCAACTCAGCGACCAACAAGTTGAAGCGTTTAGCGAGTCGCTCGACGCACGTGCCCAGGGCAAGCCATTGCAATACATCACCGGGCGCCAGGAATTTTTTGAGCTCGAGTTTGAAGTGAATACCGACGTATTGATTCCGCGGCCCGAAACTGAGTTGCTGGTTGAAGCGGCGTTGTCAATCGTTTCGCCAAACGAGACGCCCTTCATTTGCGACGTCGGCACCGGCTCAGGTTGCATTGTCGTCACATTGCTGCAAAAGCTTCCACGCGCCTGCGGAATCGCACTCGACATTTCAGCAGCAGCGTTGGCAGTTGCGGAGCGAAACGCAAATCGTCACGGCGTTCAGGAACGGCTTTCGTTCGTCGCTTCTGATTGCTTTGCGGGTCTTGGACCAGACTTTGGTGCTAGCTTCGATTTGATTGTTTCGAATCCGCCTTATGTTGCTGAACGCGCAGTTGACGGTCTGCAAAGAGAAGTGCGCGATTTTGAGCCGCGCGTTGCGCTGACCGCGGGTGCGGACGGTTTGTCAGTCATCAGGCGGTTATTGATTGAGGCCCGCGCCTATCTCAAGAGCGGCGGTTTCCTTATCTTTGAAATGGGCTTTGACCAGCACGATGCTGTCAAAGAGCTTATCGACGAAAACGCATGGAAACTGCTCGAAATTTATGATGACCTTCAGGGCATTCCCCGCACCGTTGCTTTGATGAAACGTGATTAGGCCAATCCGCCCACAATAACTTGCCACAATTCCCCGCACCACGGTGTTTAGTCGTCAGAACCGCGCAAAGAACAATCTGGTAAAACTAAATAACCGTGAGGAGACACACATGAACAAGTGGCTACGACGCAGTGCGTTCATTTTCATGCTGACAATTGTGACCGCATTATCAGCGTTTGCGGATCAAGACAAAGCATCAATGGGTTGCCGCGATAAATGGGAGAACGATCGCTTCACTCACTGTGAAATCCAGGAACAAACATTGGCGCCGGGCGGCACTCTTTCCGTGGACGCGCGCCAGAACGGCGGCGTGTCCGTGAAGGGCTGGGATCGCAATGAGATTTTAGTAAGAGCGCGCATCCAGGCATCCGGAGCGTCCCAGGCGGACGCTGACGACCTGGCAAAACAGGTGCACATTGAAACCGCGGGATCGAAGATTTTTGCGACCGGCCCCGAAAGCCGCAGAGAGGCTTACTGGAGTGTCAGCTACGAAATTTTTGTGCCGCGCAGATCAGATCTCTCACTCGTATCGCACAATGGCGGCATCTCGATCGTTGACGTGCAGGGCCGGCTTGATTTCACGGCAGTGAATGGCGGCGTCTCGTTAAGGCACGTCGGCGGTGCAGTGCATGGAGGCACGACTAACGGCGGTCTATCCATAGAACTGACGGGTGACCGTTGGGACGGCGAAGAGATGGATGTGAGGACAACCAACGGCGGCATCAACATGTCAGTGCCGGAAAATTATTCAGCGCATCTGGAAACCGGCACAGTGAATGGAAATCTGAGCATTGATTTTCCCGTCACCGTGCAGGGACGAATAACACGCGAGATCGCGGTCAACCTTGGCTCTGGCGGGCCGACAATCCGCGCCATGACCACCAATGGTGGCGTGCGCGTGAAACGCGGCGGAGGCAACTAGTACCTGACCTGGATTTACTTTCAAACATAACGCGGCGTTCTTTATTGAGCGCCGCGTTATTTTGTTTAGAACTTACGTTCCCTAGATTCGCAGAGTGGCCCGCAGGACCTGCTTACAGCCCAGGAAAAAGGAGTGGACCCACCTTGGACTGGCGCCCTTTTGCACCTTGGCCTGCACTTATGCAAAAATCCTTGTATAGACTCCCGTGTTGATTTATTGTTTGTCGTTGGGTGGGCTTATCTTCGTCAGCCTACCTCCGGCCTGATCCGAGTTACCCCAAAATCGCGTCTCGTATGTCTGCTAAATTCACGACTACTACAGCACCCGGGTCTAATGGTGTGCGCGCCGACTTGGCGTTTCAGGTTATCAATCAAATGGTGGCTGATGGCGTTATCGAGGATTACGCTATAGGGGGCGCGACTGCCGCGTTTTTCTACATTGAGCCAGACACCACTTATGATGTCGATATTTTCTGCGTTCTCATTTAGCTATCAAGGTGTGCAGGTACGTGTGATGAAACCGGAACACCTGATAGCGATAATGTTGCAAACAGCAAGATCGAAAGATTATGTTCGCGTCGCCCGCTTTTTGGAGGCTGGCGCGTTCGACGCTGAAACCTTGCGCCAAACTCTTGATAGACATCACCTCAAAAGAGAGTGGGACAAGTTAGGCGTTCTAGAACGGAGACTCGCAAGATGAAAAAATATCCAGACATGACAAAGCTCTTCGCAATGAAAGAGGAGCGACGTCGCAGACTTGCAAGTTTACCTATCACGGAGAAGATGGAGATTGCGCAACGCTTGCAGGAGATTGGACGCCACGCCCCCGGACACGTGAAATCCAAGAGGAGAAGAGCAAGAATGAGCGTTGCGGCCTCACAACCTAAGAAACAGCGAGTCGCGTGATCGGGAACAACGAAGTCGCCTTAGCAACTCTCAACTCGTTACCAGCTCCTGTGCGGGGTAATCCGAATCTTACGCGGATCTGTACCTTCCATTTGGCCACTGTCAGCCAGCACGCCCGCTTTAACGTTTTTGCGTTTTAATCTAATCTGTTGGCGTGGATAGATTTCGCATCAGCGGCGGTAGTGGCGCCAAGAATTCGGCGCTGCCGTGCATGGCCGCTGCGTTGCTGAGTGCTGAAACAGTCACGCTGCATAACCTGCCTTACGTTCGCGACATCATTACGCAGCGTCGCCTGCTCGAAGACCTTGGCGCGACTGTACTGACGCCGGAACTTCGCACTCACAAGATAAGCGCAAACCACATAGAAATATTTGAAGCTCCTTATGAGCTGGTAAGAACGATGCGCGCGTCGGTGCTGGCGCTTGGGCCGTTGCTGGCGCGGTTTGGTAAAGCCAAAGTTTCGCTGCCCGGCGGTTGCGCGATTGGCACGCGACCGATTGATCTTCATTTGAAAGCGTTTGAGAAGTTGGGCGCCGAAGTTCGGCTTGAGGCCGGCAACGTGATCGCGCGCGCGCCCAAAGCCGGGCGCTTAATTGGGGCTGAAATTCATTTCGATAAAGTGACCGTCACGGGCACGGAAAATTTGTTGATGGCGGCGACATTGGCGAGCGGTACAACTGTAATGCATAACGCAGCTTGCGAGCCTGAGATTGGCGATCTGGCTGACCTGCTCAACAAAATGGGCGCACGCATTAGCGGGGCCGGAACCAGCACGATAACGATTGCAGGCGTAGAAGCGCTTGGCCCTGGCGAGCATACAATCATCCCTGATCGAATTGAGACTGGGACATTCATTGCGGCCGCGGCCATCACGCGAGGTGAACTGGAAATAACCGATTGCCGGCCTGATCATCTCGGCGCCGTGATTGATAAGTTTCGCGAAGTTGGCGTGGAGATCGAGGAACATGGAGCCACTACGCTGCGCGTCTCCGGCCGGAATGATCTGACCGCGAAAGCAGTTACCACGCAACCGTATCCGAAGTTTCCCACTGACATGCAGGCCCAGTACATGGCACTGATGACGCAGGCAAAGGGCAACGCGATTATTGAAGAGACTGTTTTCGAGAATCGCTTTATGCACGCGTCAGAAATGCAACGCATGGGCGCGAACATTTCCATCGATGGGCGCAGCGCTACCGTCAGCGGCCCGACCGGGTTGAATGGAGCGCCATTGATTGCTTCCGATCTGCGCGCGTCAGCATCATTAGTGCTTGCGGGCCTGGTGGCCAAAGGCGAAACGATGATCGATCGCGTCTATCACATCGATCGCGGTTATGAAAAAATCGAAGCAAAGCTGCGCGCTGTGGGCGCAGACATCGAACGCATTCGCGAGTCGGTGACGGCGCCACTGTCACAGGCCGCTCATTCCGAAATCGTCTCGGATACGGCGTAGAAGTTTAGAGTACAAGCTTTAGCTTGCCGCTCCTTAATCAGCAACCTAAAGGTTGTACTCTGAACTTCTTTCCGCTTCCGTTAGCAATAGTTGCGTTGCAGGTATCGAAAACATATGTCAGAACCAGGTTGCTTATTCTGTCGCATCATTGCCCGCGAGATTCCCGCCGAATTCGTCCGCGAAGACGATCGCGCGGTAGTTATCAGTGATATCAATCCGCAGGCGCCAACTCACCTATTGGTTATTCCGCGCGAGCACCTCGACTCGCTTGAGGATGCTTCACAAAAGGATGAAGCACTGCTCGGCCACCTGTTGCGAGTCGCGGCACAGGTTGCAAACGCCGCCGGTCTTGACGAGAGCGGTTATCGCGCAGTCATAAATACCGGCGCCGGTGCAGGTCAATCAGTTTTCCATCTTCATGTGCATGTGCTGGGCGGACGGCCTATGAACTGGCCTCCGGGATAGGTAGGACAGACATTCCTGTCTGTCGCTTTTCACTTATTTAGAGGTGTAGTGTATAGAGGTTTATAAAGGAAGGACAGACAGGAATGTCTGTCCTACTTATCTCAGAGCCGGCAGATGAGCAATTCGCGTTCGTAGACCATCTCTGGCGGTAGGCGATCGTGTAAATCCAAGAAAAGCTCCTCGTGTCCGAGCACTTCCTGGCGCCAGGCGTCGCGATCGAACGCCTGCAATTCTGCAAACTTCTCTTTTGAAAAATCGAGACCGCTCCACTCGATGTCTTCGTAGTGCGGCATCCAGCCAATGGGAGTTTCGCGAGCCAGCGCGCGGCCGCGTGCGCGATCAACGATCCATTTCAGCACGCGCATGTTCTCGCCAAATCCCGGCCACATGAATTTTCCGTCCTTGTCTTTGCGGAACCAGTTCACATGAAAAATCCTTGGCGTCTCGCTCAGTGAGCGCTGCATGCGGATCCAGTGCCGAAAATAATCGCCCATGTGATAGCCGCAGAACGGCAGCATGGCCATCGGGTCGCGACGCACCTTTCCGATCGTGCCGGCTGCGGCCGCAGTCATTTCTGAACCCATGGTCGCGCCAATGTAAACCCCCGAGCTCCAGTTGAACGACTGATACACGAGCGGCATGGTCGTGGCACGACGTCCGCCAAAAATGATGGCGTTGATGGGCACGCCGTTTGGGTTTTCCCAATCCGGATCAATCGTCGGACACTGCGAGGCAGGAGCAGTGAAGCGCGCGTTTGGATGCGCTGCTTTTGCGCCCGTCTCTTTTGCGATTTGCGGTGTCCACTTTTGCCCGCGCCAGTCCAGGCATTCGGCGGGCGGTTCGTCGGTCATGCCTTCCCACCACACGCCACCTTCCGGCGTCAGGGCAACGTTGGTGAAAATAGAATTCGTGGCCAGCGTCGCCATAGCATTGGGATTTGTTTTGACCGACGTGCCGGGCGCGACTCCGAAAAAACCGGCTTCAGGATTGATAGCACGCAAGCGTCCGTTCTCGTCCGGCTTGATCCAGGCGATGTCGTCACCGACGGTCCACACTTTCCAGCCTTCGAAACCTGGCGGCGGAATCAGCATGGCAAAATTAGTCTTGCCACAAGCGCTGGGAAAGGCGGCAGTCACATAAGTCTTTTCACCTTGCGGATCTTCAACGCCGACGATCAGCATGTGCTCGGCGAGCCAGCCTTCATCGCGCGCGATGTTTGAGGCGATGCGCAGGGCAAAACATTTCTTACCAAGCAACGCGTTGCCGCCATAGCCGGAACCGTACGACCAGATCTCCCGCGTCTCGGGAAAGTGGACAATGTATTTCTCTTTGTTACAGGGCCAGGGTACATCGGTCTGGCCGGCCGCCAGCGGCGCGCCAACGGAATGCATGCAGGGCACGACCCGTTTATAGTCCTTATCGATCTCCGCATAAACCGGCAAACCAATGCGTGCCATGATGCGCATGTTGACGACTACGTAAGGAGAATCTGTAAGCTGAACTCCAATCTGAGACATGGGCGATCCGATTGGCCCCATGCTGAACGGCAACACGTACATGGTGCGGCCGCGCATCGAGCCGTCGAAAAGTTCTTTCAGCTTACGGCGCATCTGAAACGGCTCTTCCCAGTTATTGGTGGGTCCCGCAGCATCTTTTGAAAGCGAACAAATAAACGTGCGGTCCTCGACCCGAGCAACGTCGCTCGCGTCCGAGCGCGCGTAATAACAACCGGGCCACAGTTCTTCGTTGAGCTTGGTGAAGGTGCCGCCGGCCACCATCTGAGCTTTAAGCGCCGCGTCCTCTTCCTGCGAGCCATCCACCCAATGAGTGACATCAGGCTTAGTCAGGTTTGCCATCTTATCGACCCAATTAAGGAGGTGAGCGTTCGTGCTCAATGGCACTGCCGGGTTCCGATTACCGAAGGACGCGCTCGCGTTTTTGTCAGTGGTTGCAGTACGAATTGAAGTCATGGGCATCTCCAAAGGTTGAAAGTAAAGCAGGCGACGGAATCATTTCGAGCGGACGAGCTATTCAGCCGCGTTTTGAGCGCTGCGACGTTCGTGCGCCAACTCGCGCAAGGCAACTGAAAGGTCACGAGCGGCCCGTTCGATACGATCGGCGATGGCTTCAAGCGAATCGACCTCACTACTCGATCGGACAGTAACGATTGCAAGCGCAGCTTCGATTAGTTCAATCAAACGCGTCGCTTCCGTTTCGGTTTCCTGCTCGCCGCGCGTCAGCGGGCGAACCGCGGTCTTTGGTTCCATGCTTGAGATATTTGGCCCTTTAATTGGATTCGTTAAGCTAAACTCTTACATCACGGAGGCCGTCGGAAGCAAGCGTACCGAGGTCTTCGACGAGACCGATGAATTCAGCACCGGCGCGGCAATCATTTACCAGGAAAGAACGGCAACTTATCGAGTCGCTCGATACTCCCGCGCGCGTGCAGCGGTTTTTCAGTCTGATGCCATATAACTGGGAGAAAAACGGCGGCACGATGCGATCATTTCGCGAAGTTATGAAGCGCAACCAGGCACATTGTCTGGAGGCAGCAGTAGGCGCGGCCGTGATGCTCGAGCAGCATGGCTACCCGCCGCTGTTGCTGGACATTGAGTCGGTAGATTTATTGGATCACGTGATTTTTGTTTTTCAGCAGGACGGTCTTTGGGGATCGATTGGGCGGTCGCGCGATATTGGATTACACGGACGCAAGCCACTATTTCGATCGCTGCGAGACTTGACGTGGAGTTACTTCGATCCGTATGTGGATTTTTCAGGCCGCATCAAAGGCTATGGCCTGGCGAACCTATATGATCTGGGAAACTATGATTGGCGTTTCTCGGCAAGGAACATGTCGAAGATCGAGGACTATCTACGCGAGCTGCCGCATCACCGATTGCGCTCTTCAGACAAGCGCTATGAAAAACTACTGGCGCGCTATAAAAAATACAAACAGCGAAATCCGGATCGTTCGCCTGCGTACTATGAGAACCGGCGGCAATGGATGCTCTGATACAGTTGAATTTCTGATCCGTGATGGAAAGGCCCTCTTCGCAAGACATGTTTCTGCCGCCGGGCCGGTGTTACAATTGTCGCGCTTGCTGAGTTTTTGATTGAGCTGTCTTTTGTCCATGGCAACTGCTGAAGTTTTCCCCCAGTCCCGCGCTCAAGTCCTCTCGCTACGCTGGATTATCTCTGCGCGCGAGGATCTCGTCTGGTTCATTGGGTCAGTTGCGTCCAGCTACGCCTTGCTTATTTTGTATGTTGCCGGAGTGCTGCCACTAATTCCGATGGTGGCGTTATGGGCCATACTTATCGATGCGCCACACGTCTTTGGAACTTTTTCGCGCACCTATTTTGATCGCGCTGAGCGCCACAACCGCGCGCGCTTGTTGTGGGGCTCGCTGCTTTTCTTTGTAGTTGGCCCAATCATGGTTTTCGCCGGGCTGGGCCTGGTCTTTTTCTTTTTCGCCGCGCTCTGGGCTTATTACCATCTGGTCAAGCAGCACTACGGTTTCATGGTGCTCTACAAGAAAAAGAACAACGACCTCGCGCCGGTCGACAATGCTCTCGATCGCCTGTTGCTGTTGTTTGCTTTCAACTATCCGTTCGTCGCCTTCATCGCGCGCGATCCGGAAGCGATGACTCGCGTGCCTGCTTCTCTGCGATTCGGCGTGAACGGACTGGCAACAATTCTGCTCGCGGGAACGATCACTCTGTTTGTCGCCTGGCTATTGCGACAGATGCAGCGTTTTGTCGGTGGTGAAGCGCTAGACGTTCCTAAGTACTTGCTGTTAGCGGCCGCAATTCCGATGCACTGGATCGTCTTGCTTACGCCGATGCCGAATAAACCGATCGCAATCGTGGCAATACTGACGATCTATCACAACCTTCAGTACCACCGTCTGATCTGGTTTCATAACAAGAAGTATACGAGAAACTCGCCGGCTCTTACTGGGACCGCGGGCGTCTCGCCCGCCGCGATGCGGGAAAATGGACCGGCCATGAGTGCGGCCTTGTCAGCTGACCAGGATCCTCGACAAAAATTCGGCGCCGCTGAACTAATTAGTCGCCGCCTGCTTTACTACATCGCCTTTGGAATTCTTTTTGGAATCCTTTATCAGGGCCCGCGACAGTATCTCGGGTATATCAACCTGAAAAGCGGCGGCGGCCTGACAGGCGAACAATCATTCGCCATGCAGCTCGGCATTTCATTTCTCTGGGGCTACGCGTTTATTCATTACTATCTCGACTCGAAAATCTGGCGCGTCCGCCGCGACCCTTCGGTCGGCAAAGCCCTGAACATGAGTTAGTTTCAAATTTCAAGTTTCATGTTTCAGGCTTAGTTTTAGTTGGCCTTTCGCTGTCCTTAACAATCACTGGAAACTCGAAACCTGAAACTTGAAACTTGAAACTTGAAACTCGTCACGAACAGAACTCCGCTACCAGC
>WNFR01004566.1_pt1 | contig 14219 bp, 7 predicted proteins | sample 5400221 | NCBI WGS metagenome assembly WNFR01 (sample SAMN13153357, study PRJNA577476) | soil metagenome | isolation source: 40 cm soil under Madrone tree | place: USA:California | collected 2016-06-14 | reverse complement strand
AGAAATCAGCTCTACCCGCAATCCTGGCGCGGGCCGGTGGGTCTGCTGGTAAGTGACACGAACGCTTACTGTCGAAATTCCGGCAGAAGAACCCGCACTCATGGTGGTCGCCTGCTGTGCGGCACTCGCCCCGCAGAGAAAAGCAAGCGCCAGAGTCAGTAACCAAAGATGACTCGATTTCATGACTGTCCCTCCATCCTTTCTGAAAGAAAACCATCTCGCCGTTCGGGAAACATCTCTCCGCAGGCGAACGCTTCGGTAGCCACTAGCTCAGAGACGGGCAAATTATAGACCCGACTGGGAACCAGCGACAGTGATGATTTCGTGCCTCAAATGGCGCGCTACCGCTTGCTTTCCCGCTTGCCGGGAACCTCCAATGCCAGATCAGCCGTTCCAAACAATCCCGTGAGATTGTCGCGAACGCCGAGACGCAAAATGTATTTCCCCGGTGCGAGCCGGATGGGCACGTTCATGGGCAGCTCCTGCTTGCGCACCCGTTCGTAGGCCGGCTCCGGAAGGGATGCCTCCGCGGTCTGCACTTCCGCCTTCACCAGCTTGCGGCGAAATGCCTCCGGACTTTCCATCCCCTTGGTTCGCGAACCCTGCTCCCGGTGGAGCACCGGTTTCACTGCAACTTCCGATGCAAAACAATGGCCCCGGAAACTACACCGTCACCGTTATCGGCAGCAGCAGCCCCGTCACACACAGCGCATCGGCTACCTTGCAAGTCTGGGATTTCAGCGGATCTCTAGCTCCGGCAGCGCGACTGTAAAGGCGGGAGAATCGGCAAACTTCAACGTTACAATCGCGTCAGTCAACGGCTTTACCGGCAGCGTGAACTTCGGGTGCCAGCCCAGCACCCCGCTCATCTCATGTCTGTTCAACGCTGCCAGCTTCAACATCCCGGCCAACGGGAATGCCACCTTCGTACTGACTCTCACAGCAAGCTCTCAACTCAGGCCCGCAGCAGATCGTCGCCGAGCACGGCTGATGTTCCCTGCATCAAGCCTGCTGTTCTTGACCGGAGTCTTGTTCCTTGGTGTCCCGACTCCCTGGCGAAAATTGGCGAGTGCGCTCTTCCTGCTGTCAGCCTTGGCATTCATGATTTCTTGCGGTGGCAGTTCGGGCAGTGGTGGCGGTGGAGGAGGGGATGGCGGTGGGGGTGGTACATCGTACTCAATTGTTGTGCAAGTCAGCTCCGGTGTTGTGCAAGTCAGCTCCGGCAATTACGGTAAGGATGCCGGGACGATTACTCTTACCGTTAAATGAACGGAGAATTCGTCGAGGAACTGGTTTAACACGCGTGACACTCTAAGCCTGCAATCCAAACTGCAATCCGTTAGCTGGGCTAACGTTGCTTTTGGTGTACTTTTGTTCCATCCGTGGCCTTGCATGTTGTTGAATTTACGTTCTATTGCGGATTCGATTCCTTCCGCGCTCACCATCTTTTCAAGCCCTGAGCAGGCTCGGCCCGATGCTCTTCCCGCCGATTGTGCCCTTTGTGTGTCCTTACTGCACCCGATGGCTGGTCACCGCGGCCACCTCATCGATATCTTGGCGCTCCTACTTCATGGTTGTGCTTACGGCGTTGTGTCCCATGACGTTCATGACCGCGAACTATCGAAGGAAACGAATATCCTGGGGATCCATAAAAATACGGCGGTTCATTCCACGGCGAACTGGCTCTGCTCTGAAAGAGACGTATTCCGCACCATATCCTTGGCTACTACCTGCAGGGTAAAGCTGCCGGGGTGCAATGACTTCAGATCGTACTCCGCCAGTACCAATACCGAATTGGGAACCGGGCCGGAAAGGGACTGTACGTTTTCCGCCACTGCGGATTTCACGACGTCGTTGCCGGATTTCAATGTGAATGCCACTCCCAGCCGCGGCTTTTTTGTCTGCGGGTCGAGCAACAGCTCGCTGGCGGCAAAATAAACGATTAGCCGGCCGGAGGATGTGAACTTGGACGTGAGAGGTTGGAAGAGCCGTACGTTCATAAAGCAGAGAGAATCCGCGGTATCAGAGCAGGTGGCCTGTTCGGCTCGATTGGAGAGCAGGATGCTCGTTAACCGGAACCCCGATCCCGCTGCGTCTGGGATCTGGACCGTGGTGCCACCCCGCGCGAATGCGTTGCCCGACAGTTGAAGGATGGCCTCGATGTTGAGAGACTGCAGACCGGTGGTCTGCAGTTGGTCTCTAACTGTCACCGTCGTCTTCTCAAAGTCTCCTCGCTGGTTGTTATTGAACCGGACATTCCAGTCGCGTTGCGAAACCGACAACAAGTTTTCCCGGGAATCCCGGGCGACTAATATTAGAGTCATCCGCGCTTTGTATCCGTCGCCTTCTTTTTCTAACGGAATTCGATTCCCGGGAATTGAAACCGATATGGGGACGGAGTACTCTCCGCTGGGCGCCATGAGCAGGTTGGCATGCACATCGGGCGTGGACGATGACTTGAGAGATCCATTTTGAAAGCCCGCGATCAGTTGGGCAGCAGCCGGACTCATCGCGACTGCCTGGCCACGGGGAATTGCCCAATAACCCTTGCGATAGCGGAGTTGGTATGAGTGTTGTGGGGTCTCCACCTTGACGGCGCGAAACTTGCCGTCAAAATCTTTTTTTTCGGGCGCATACGACAGCGTGTAGTAGTCGCGCGCGTCATCCATTACTTTGTTGAATGCGGGAAGAAGATCGTTGGTGCGCTTGACCATGAATCCTCCCGTTGTGTCGGCCAGCCATTCCAATTGGTCGCCTCGGCTCAAGTTCCCTACGGCTTTAATCTTGTCGAATTTTGTTTCTCCTCCATGCTGGCTCTGGTTCGCACCGGGCGCGCCTGCGGCATTTATTTGTGACGTAATCGTATCGGTCGGACGGTCGCCAGCGCCATAGGGGTTGATTTCGATACCTTGGGGATCAATCACGTAAATAGACACATTGGCGCGGTTCGCCGCATCGGCGACTGCTTCCATTGCCGCTTTTGCATCGTCGGAGTACAAGAAGCCTTCCGAAAAGAGGACCACGTTTTTGCGTCCCGGCATATCGCGGTACGCCAGGCAGATGGCGCGCAGAGCTGCAAAGACTGCCCGTGCTTGAAACATGTTGGCCATCGTAAGATACGAGCGCATAGCGTCGATCTGGCGGTCCATAATCATGCTCATACTATTGGCCGGAGCAACCCCGCCGGAGCCAGGGCCACCGCTACTAGTCACTGCTGATTGGTCTCCCGCAAGGGCGCCGAGCTGCGTCTCGGGGTGCACTTGCCTGTAAAGATCGTTGATTTCGTTTTGCGTTGCGGCCCGGTCAGCCCCAGAAAACGTGCCCGTGGATCTGCGAGTTTCAATCTGCTGGATCGTCGCGCGAGCTTTTTGAAGATCATTCGTCAAGGGCAGAGCCATGTGAAGACCCTGGTCAATGTAGTAGATGGCTACGTAGTCGCCGCTGCCCAGGGTTTTGTCCAAATATCGGAGGACCGCGTCGGATGAGCTTTTGGTATTGGCCGACCGGTTGTCCGCCAAATCCAGTACCACCGTGAGCAGGTGCGGCTCGGGCGGTAAAGCAGACTGGCCTTGCTGCGCGGCCGTTTTCGGAAATTCATCCGCTTTTGCCACCGCCACCAGAGACGAAGTATTTGAAGTCGATCCCGACGACGGTGTAAATCCAATGATCTTCTGAGCAACTCCATCCTCGTAGACTGTGAAATCTGAGGCTGTCAGCCCCGGCACATGATGGCCGCGCCGGTCCGTCACGATCAGGTCTATGACCACGTTGACGCTTTGTACCTTAATAGCTGGTTCGGCAGTTTTTTCCTGAATGGCTGGTTCGGCAGTTGTTTCCTGCGCCAAAACGGAAGGCATTACCAAGAACTCAAACAGCGCCATTACGGCTATGGTTCGTACCAGGTTGTAAGTTCTCAGCATGTTATTCGCTCCCCTTAGTCATTCGAAGAAACCATGCAGATGATCCGGTATGTTGTTGCCATTTCAATTTCGGAGGTGGCCCATACTATACACCTGAACACCTTCTCTCGGAAAGATCGCTGGCAGGCGGCGTCGCCGCCGCGGCGAACGCAGCCGTCCTATGGCGCGTTGATGGCAAACTGCCAGCAAAATAGGGACTTACCTCTGCAATTGGGCGTACCGAAGAGGCACAGGGCCTTAAGTGAGTAGCGTCAATTCGGAACAACTGTTGGATTTGGAGTGTTTCGCTTAGAATCGTCTCGGGGGTAGGTAAATTGCTAATGCGTTTTTCCTGGTTCACCGGGTTGTGCGTCCTTCTGTTCTTCTGTGTCCCAGCTTTTCCCCAAAGCGTTTACCCTCATTTTCACGATGTCGCGCGCCAGTCAGGTCTGACGATTCCCCACATCTCGGGAGAGAAACGGTACATTCTCGAATCCATGAGCGGTGGTGTCGGCCTGTTCGATTGCGACAACGATGGCAAGCTGGACATCGTTGTGGTGAATGGCTCCACGGTGGATCGCTTCCGAAAAGGCGGGGACCCGCTGGTTACGCTTTATCATCAGGATGCGGATTTTCACTTGACCGACATTACAGAGCAGGCGGGCTTGACCCGTAAAGGCTGGGGAATGGGCGTCGCCGTCGCGGATTTCGACAACGACGGACGCCTGGATCTTTTTGTAACCGGCTATGGAGGCACCGCGCTCTATCACAATTTGGGCAACTGTAAATTTGAAGATGTGACCGAGCGCGCCGGGCTAAAGGTGGACGGTTTGACAACAGGTGCAGCATGGGCCGACTACGATCGCGACGGTAACGTTGATTTATTCGTCGCTCGCTATGTTCATGTGGACCTCAACAATCTGCCTGAGCCTGGCAGTGACCAGCACAATTGCCGTTATAAGGGTCTTCTGGTGCAGTGCGGGCCGCGGGGAATGGAGGGCGAGACCGACTTCTTATTCCACAATCGCGGAGATGGAACATTTGAAGACGTTTCCAAAAAAGCCGGGGTGAGCGACCCTAATAAACGCTTTGGGCTTGGGGTGGTTTGGGGTGACTATGATAATGACGGCTGGCCCGACCTTTACGTGGCGAATGATGCCGGTCCAAATTATCTCTATCATAACAAGCATGACGGTACTTTCGAAGAGACAGGCCTTATCTCAGGAGTGGCACTTAGTGGCGAAGGGCAGGAGTTAGGCTCCATGGGAGTGGATTTTGGTGACTTCGATCACGACGGCCTCTTGGATATTACCGTTACTAACTTCGCCGAACAGGTGGATGACTTATATCGCAACGAGGGACCGGGACAAGGATTCGTCGAACTGGGTTGGAGTTCGAAGATGGGTCAGCCTGTATACCCCTATGTCAAGTGGGGCACAGGCTTCGTGGACTTTGACAACGATGGCTGGCCCGATGTGTTTGTGGCCAGCGGCCACGTTTATCCGCAAGTGGATACCATCGTCAATAACAGCGCGGGATATCGGCAGCCGATGTTTTTGTTCCGGAACAAAGGCGATCGCACGTTTGAAGATATAACCGGCGCTGCGGGACTCGCTTCTCTTCCGTTGTCTAGCCGACGGGGTGCTGCTTTTGGAGATATAGGAAATGACGGCAACATGGACATTCTCCTGTTGAATGTGGGCGAGCCACCATCGCTTCTCGTGCAAGACATCCCAAGTCCAAGACATCGCGTCTTATTCCGCCTTATTGGCACAAAATCGAATCGCGCCGCCATCGGCGCTCGCGTCACAATTACCGGAGGAGGCATGACTCAGTTCGATGAAGTTCGCGGTGGCGGAAGTTACCTGTCACAGAACGACCTTCGGCTTCATTTTGGTCTCGGCGAGGCCAGGATCATGACTACGGTAACGATTCGCTGGCCAAACGGAAACGCTGAAACCCTGAGTAATGTTGCAGCGGACGCGATCTACACGATCACAGAGGGTCAGGGCATCACCAGTACCCAGAAGTTGCCGCCGCCTCAGCTGAAGTAGAACTCAGTTGAGTAGGCTAAGACATTCCCGCTGAATTATTTTTACAATCGCAAGAAAACTTGAAGCATCTCATCTGTGTTTAGCGAGGGAGAATAGACGGCTTGTTTTCTGTTTGAGGATCGCCGGAATTTGTGCCGTTGAGCTTGGCCTTGTCAGCAGCCGTCCGAAGTTTCTGAAACTCTGCCATTTGGACCTGCGCCTTGTCCCGAAAACCAAGACGGCTGTAGGCCAGACCTAACTGGTAGTGGTTCTCAGGCACATTAGGGCTAATTGAGACAGCTTGTTCAAGCGCTTGGCGCGCCCGATCGAGATCCCCCATTTGCAGCGATAGCGTGCCCAGTTCCACCTGACCAAGCACGTGTTGAGGATTGGCGCTTACAACGACTTCCATCTCCTTTAGTGCCCCCGGCAGATCGCCGTGCTGACGGGCAATCACACCTTTGTAGTAATGCGCTTCGGCTTCATTCGGATCTTTCTGGAGCGCGCGTTCTATCTGAAGCGATGCCCCTTCGATGTCGCCATCATTCATGAGAGTCATTCCAAGCATGACGTGGGCAGTGGCGTCATCGCGCACGGACACCAGCTTTTCCAGTACCGGCCGGGCTTCGTGCCATTCAGCGTGATTGACCAAGGCAGCTCCCAATAAATATATCGCGTCAGGGTCCTCGGGCCGCATTGAATAGAGGCGCCGGGCAACTGTGATTGCCGCCACTGCGTCATCGGAACGCATTTGGGCAAGTACCTGGTGACGAAGGGCTTCCACGTGGCCGGGTTGAATCCGGAGCGCTTTCTCCAGCAGGCTGGACTCTTTCTTATAATCCTTGGATTGTGATGCGAGCCGTGCTGATTGGAACCAGGCGTCGAACGAATCCGGATTAAGTTTGGCCACCTGAGCGAGCGTGCGCTCTGCCAGGGGGAGATTCCCTTGCCGCTCTTGGACACGAGCGAGCACCAGTAAATACTCAGGGGTTAACCTCTCATGAGGGGTTGCGGTGTTCAACAGTTCTTCGGCATCATCCGCAAAGCCATTCTCCACGAGAACGCGGGCAAATCGCGGGATCAGGGAGGGGTCGGACGCCGCGCCGTGACGCACCAGTGGCGCCAACGCGGCCACTTTGTCCGGCTGCTTCAGCGCGAGGTAATCCGAAGCCATGACCGGCAAAGCCGCGGGCGGACGCTGACTTAGGGGGATACTTTTTATGATATCTATGGAACGCTCGAACTCGCCGGTCTCCTCATAGATTGTCCCCAGGGCGAGACTTGTCTTCGCGTCGCGCGGGTCCAGTTCATGCACCTTCAGGTATGCAGCTTTAGCGTCTACGTTTCGTCCTTGAATCGCGTAAAGTTCTCCAAGATTACGATACGCACCGATAAAATCCGGCGCGATCGCCAGGACGCGCTTAAAGAGTGCCTCAGCTTCCGGAAAACGCTTCTGCCGCGTCCTGATGATCCCCAACAGATTAATCGCTGGAGCATTCTCCGGCTCGTGTATCACAATCTCCCAGAGTTGCTTTTCCGCCGCATCGACCTGTCCTCGGTCAACTAAACCCTGTATCTGCCTTATGCTTGCCGAGCTTGTGGCTCCTTGGGCAGCTGCGTATGCGGTCGCAGACATCGCGATCGCAGCCGCCAACAGGATTGGGCCAGGCAACATTCGCCGTAAGCATGTACCGGCGCCGGTCTTAGCGTGGTTTAACAGATTCGCTCTCACTGGGGGCTCGAGGTTTCTTCTCTTTGAGTTTCTCATATTGCCGCAGGGTTGTTTCCGCCTCTTGTGCACGGCCCTGACGGCGATACGCCAGACTCAGCTCGTAATAGGCATTTGGCTGACCGGGATCAAGGCGAACGGAGGTTTCCAGACGCTCGATGGCTGGCTTCACATCGCCTTTTTCCAGAAGAGCCTTTCCCAGCTCGTAATGAGCGTCCGCATCATTCGGTTTTTGCCGGACGACGTCCCCAAGCATCTCTATTGCTTCCGCCTGCTTCTGCTCGGCAAGCAGAATATAGCCGAGGCGGTACTCGGCAGAAGCATCGCCGGGATTGACCGCGAGTTCTGCGCGAAAATCGATTTCCGCCTGTTCCCGGTTGCCTAGGCGCAGATGGATCATTCCGGCGCTGTAATTCGCTTCCGGCAATTTGGGATTTAGCTCAAGAGCACGAGAAAATTCCTTGAGTGCTTCATCATCCTCTTTTTGCTCGGCATGGGCCTGTCCCAGAAACAGGTGGACCTCCGCCGCGTCGGGGTTCTGAACCAACATCCGGCGGAATATTTCGCTTGCGCCATTGGAGTCGCCGCTTTTTGCCAGCGCAATGCCAGCCGCATAAAGCAGACTGGGGTTATCGGGTAATGTCGGCAAAATGGGTCGAAATGTTGCTGCCGCCTTGGGAAAGTCGTCGGTCATGAAGTAACTCAGCGCCAACATCTGCCGCGCACTTGAATCCTGGGCATCCGCGAGTAAATGCCGCTCCAAGGGGGCGATTGCCATCTTGTATTGCTTCGCGCGAAAACTGGCGGTTCCCCAGTTTTTATCAAGCGCCTTGATATCCGGGCTCCATTTTGCCGCTTCCGCGAAGAGATTCGCCGCATCTTCATACTGGCTTGTCTGTGCAAGAATCACACCCACGTTGTGATACGCATTTCCAGTCGCTTCTTTCAAACCCGCAAGGTATTGGCTGGGAATCTTCTGCGCGCCGGCGTTAGGCACGGGAGGAATCAGCATGGCCCGGATTTCGTCGCCCGACTTCGGGCCTGCGGGCCAGCCACCATGTTCAGCTTTGCCACTCGAATTGCCGAGGCTGCGGGCGGTGTCCAATTCGCGCTGGGCCAGGTCGTGCTTTCCAAGCGCTTCCAGCGCCTTGGAATACGCCTCGTGCGCCGGCTGACCGGCTTTTGAGGCGCTTCCGTATAATTGAATCGCTTTCTCGAATTGCGTCAGGGAAGCCTGGCTGTTGCCGGCTTCCATCTGCGCCTGGCCCAGGTAGAAATAGGCTTCAGCGCTGTTCGGCTGAAGATTTATCGCTTTGTTCAACTCCCGCCCGGCCGCCCAGAGGTCATGCTGTTTAAACTGCACAACTCCCAGATGAAAGTGGCTGGAATAGTCGCTGGGGTTATGCACGAGTTCGGCTTCGAATTCGCCTTGGGCGTCCTTCAACGCCGCGTCACCCCGCCGGAGCAGATAAACCGTGCCTAGATCGGAATGCGCCCTGGCAACGGCCGGATTCATGGTCAGCGCCTTGCGAAACTCTTCGATGGCCAAGTCAAACTGGTTGCCCTCCTGATAAGCGCGGCCAATGAGCACGTGCAGTTCCGCGGAAGATCCCAGTGCCGTGAGCATCTCGTCAAAGACATTGGTTGCATTCGCGACTTGATTGAGTTTGAGATATGTGAGCGCCAGGCTGTAAGCGACATCGATATCGGAGTTATACACCAATGCAGCCTTAAGCTGATCGGCCGCAGCGGCGTAGTCGCCCTCCATAAATAAGATCTTGCCCAGCAGATTCTTCGCGGCGAGCTGATGTTCATCTTTGGCAAGGACAGATCGAAGTATCGTTTTTGCGTGCCCCAGATCGCCTGTACGGAAGTAGAGGGACGCCAGGCTCATCTGAGCCTCCAGGTCGGCAGGATCGGCCACAGTCGCGGATTGCAGAAAGGCAAGCGCCTGTGGAGTGTCTTGCGCCAGAACGCGAATGGCCGCCATCCGCTGCAGCGCAAGCGAAATGACGCGGCGATACTCCGTCTCGGCAGCCTTCAAGTCACCGGCCAATTGAAAGGTTTCTGCCGCCCGGTAATGTTCCTCGACAGGATCTTTCTGTACTTTTGACTCCGTTGCTACTGCCGGCTGCTTCTGGATCTGCTTGTGCGGTGCAGCTGGTTTTGTCGCGGGTTTCTCTTGTGCCGTTCCTGCCAGAGGAAAAAGGAAAAGGAGAAAAATTGAAACTGCGACGCGCCTGGAACGGACGGCGGAATGTCTCACGGAACCCTCAAGCGAACAGACTCAGTAGAAAAGCGGGGCTTGACTGTTGTCAAGCCCCACCAAACTATTTCTACCGTGAGGGTTGTCAGAAGATCAGCTTGAGAGCGTACTGAATCTCCCGGCCGCCGATGTTGCTCGACTGGTTAGCCACGCCGAAGGCGGTGTTGCTTGAAGTGCAGTCACTAGCGCCCCCGACTCCGCCGGCCTTACAACCAAAGGTATTATTCTGGACGATCCCTCCGCTAGTGTTGAAGTTAACGTTCGTGTTGATGAACATCGGGTGATTCAGCAGGTTAAAGAACTCCATCCGGAATTGAATTTTAGATTTCTCGCCGAAGTACTGGCTGCCATGGAACGGCAGACCCCAGTTCTTATTGATCGAGAAATCGACATCCGCGACGCTAGGGCCAGTGCAAGCTCCAGGTCCCGAATTGGGATAGCCACCCAGATGGAAGCCGTTCCAGTTATAGGCGTTAACATTCAGCCACTGCGTCCTGTCGCCGCCGGAAACATGGCAGGGCTGACTGAAGTCACGGTTGGGAGCAGAGCTAGCTAAAGAGGCGTTCGCCATACCCCACGGATTGCCGCTAAAGAACCCGTACTTGCCTGTATGTACGTTTGTAATTGGGTCGGTAAAGCAATCATTGGTGGTCCCTGTTGGATTCGTTATAACGTCGAGGTCACAGGCACCGTTCATGTTGCTCTGGTTGATGCGCAATGCCGCGCCGCTGAAGAAATTCATGATCGTGCTGGCTTCCCAACCACCCACGACCCCCTTGACAAAGGTGCTCTGTTGTTCCAGGGCGGGCAGATTGTAAATGAGGCTGGCATTGAAGATGTGACGGCGATCAAAATCCGCTGGGCCGCGACCAGCCCTTGGATTATAGGTGTCTAGCAGACCGGTGTTAGTGTCCACATATTTAAGCGTAGTGTCGGAAATATTCTTCGACCAGGTATAGCTCGCCTGGAATTGCGAGCGACGCGTAATCCTGCTCTGGAACATCGCCTGTAACGAGTGATACGTGGAATCCCCACGATGATTCCACTGGATCATAGCCGGAAGGGCGCTGGTAAAAGGCTTCAAAGCGCTTTGAGCAGCGCCGTCACCTAGCAGCCCGTCGTTGATGTAGGTGAGGCGGTCCTCTGGCTTAACCTCGTTGAGAGCAGCAGAGGAGTTCAGATGGATGCCGCGCAACGCCACCCAGCCGAGTTCCAGCTTCGCGTTTTTCCCGAGCTCCGTTTCCGTCGTGATGTTCCATTGCCAGTTATTGGCAATGTGGCTGTTATTTTCGAGGCCTTGCTTCGGCCCACCACCCGATCCCCAGTCGAACAGTACGCCAGTAGGATTGTTGACTGGGTCGAACGGGGTCAAATTTCCATCCAGTTGCCGCTCACCGCCCGGCGCAATAGCTTCAGGAGCGTTGTTGGATTCAATCCTCACGAGAATTCCCACGGGATCGCGCGAGAAAAACTGTCCAACACCGCCGCGCAGAGCAAATTTGCCGTTCCCGAAGACATCCCACGCGAAACCTAGACGGGGAGCGATCAGGTGATAGTTGCTGGGCACCAGGGAGCGATTCGAGCCGATCGTGCCACCTGTACCTGCCGGACAGGTGTTCGTGGCACCCTTGGGCAGTAGAATACCGTTGCAAGCCGCGCCCCCGAGATCCTTATTATAAAGATCGGGACGGAAACTGGAATAGTTGTTGAGAGCGTCGTATACGGCAGGCGTGAACGACCAGCGTACTCCGTATTCCAGGGTCAGGCGGGGCCGCGCCTTCCAGCTGTCTCCCACGTAAAACTCCAGGTCGCTCCAGCGTGCCCGTGCCTTACCATTTTTCACGTTTTCGCCATAGCCCCAGTTGATGCCCTGGACCAAATAGTTGCCGTATTCGCTGCCGGTAGTGCCATTCCACTGGGACGTTCCATGACCCGTAGCGCCCCACAGGCCACCATTGTCGGAGCCGGTCTCCTCATCTTTCTTGTTCTTGCTGTAATATACTCCGGCCTTCAGCGTGTGCCTTCCCATCACTTTGGAGAAGTCGTCCTTCCACGTATAGAGGTCTTGCCCGTTGGCCCAAGGTCCGAAGTGTCCCACGAAGTTGCTGGGACCGCCGCACCAGCATAGCGGCTCGGCAGTCGCCGCTCCATGCAGCTTTCCACTTTGGGGAAATACAGTTTGGAAGGCCTGCTTGATGGTGGCGTTTAAACCCGGGTCGTCCCCGCCAGTGGAGAGATTAATCCGGTTGGCGGACCAGGAGAAAGAAAAGTCATTGACTGCGCTGGTCCCTATCGTCGTCGTCAATTTCGCAATGGCCACCTTGCCCGGTTGATCCCACGAATCGCTAATCTTCGGGGAGGCCTGCTCACCCCAGAGGCCACCTTCGAAGTCAGAGTGTAGCGGATTTTTCCATGTGTCTTGGGTATAACGAAGAGTGAGCACGTTCTTCTTGGTTAGGTTCACATCACCGCGAACATTCTCTTCACGCCAGTAGACGGGAATGGTTACCCCTTGCACCCAGTTATTAATGCAGGGGTTGGAGCGATTGGGAGTAGCGAACTGAGAAAGGTAGGCTTGACCAGCGGGGCTTATGCGAGCCGGATCAATCACGTTGGTCTGGCCATTAAATGTGAATGCGGCATTTCCGTTAAAGGGATCGGTCGGTATCTGGTTTGTGCAACCGGCCGCAACCATGTCCGTATAGTCGCCACCCCGCTCAGCCAAAGTTGGGATTTGCAGGGAGCGTACCCGAGCGCGCTTCTCCTTATTCCATTCTTCTGACCAGAAGAAGAAAATCTTGTCTTTTTTGATTGGCCCGCCAAAGGTGTAGCCATAGTCATTGCGGCGCAGCAATTGCTTATGGTCGGTAGGGCCCAGGAGATAATTCTTGGAATTCAGTGCGTCGTTGCGGCCAAAATAGAAGGCGCTGCCATGGAAGTCATTTCCGCCGCCACGAGTTACGATATTGATCTGCGCCCCGCCCGCACCGCCGAATTCTGGTCCATAGCTGTTGCGCAGGACCTTAAATTCCTCGATCGCATCGATCGAGGGATAGATCAGGATGGTGCGCTGCGAACCGATGTCGTTATTGTTGGCTCCGTCTACGCGCCACTGGTTGGCGTTGGCCGGAGCACCGCTGAAGGAAATATCCACGCCCGCGAGCAGGCCTTTGTTCTTGGGGTCAAAGTTCTCTGCGGACGCCACGCCTGGCATCATGGTGGTCAATGCCACGAAGTTGCGCCCGTTCAAGGGCAGCTCCCGCACCTGCTCCCCGTTCACGACGGCGCCGACCGTGCCCGTCTGGGTTTCTACCTGGACGGCCGTCGCTTCCACCTCCACCATTTCTCCGACAGCGCCCACAGACAGCTTAATCGGGACATTGGAGATGTCGCTGACATGCAATGCGATATTCCTTTCCTCTACCTTCCTGAACCCCGGCTGCGTGACTGTAACGCTGTACACGCCCGGGTTCAGTTCCGGGAAGAAGAACGATCCTTCGGAGTTGGTTTCGCTCGTCCTGGTTGCCCCGGTTTGAGCTGCGGTGACGGTGACACTCGCACCCGCCACGACTGCGCCGCTATTATCGGTCACCGTCCCGGTAATCGTACCCGTGGTTTTTTGAGCAAATAGGGAAGGAGCAAAGGCGAGCACGGAGAGTAGCAACAGGGCAAGCTTCCACCGCATGGGAAGAACCTCCTAACAATATCGATCTTCTTGGATCACAATATCGTTTTTGTAAAATAGTACGAAAGTATTAACAGTCAAGAGGGGCTGTCTTGTCAAGAGGAAAATTAAATTCGGCGAGACTTATTTCAACGGTCGAAACAGTCTCCCGAAACTGGGAGATGCCAGATTACTTTTCTGTGAAAATTCATAGTTAACTTCGATCCGAAGATTCGTTTGCTGCATCTAGGAGTAGCATGGAGCCTTCTCGGAAGTTGGAACGCATGGCCGAAAAGAAACTCCAGCCCATCAAAACAGAAGAGAACGTCACACTGAAGACGGTCGCCGCGCATATTGGACTGACGCCCGGGACCGTCTCGGCTGTCCTCAATCAATCGACGGCTTCGAGGGCCATCCCCGCCCGAACCAAAGATCGCATTTGGGCGGCGGCGCGGGAATTAAATTACCGGCCCAACTTTTTCGCACGCAACCTGCGCAACCGAAAGACCTACACCATCGGAGTCATCGCGCAGGAACTTGGCGATGCCTATGGCTCGGTTGTCATTAGTGGTTCGGAGAGATACCTGCGCTCGCACAACTATTTCTTTATGACGGTTGCGCACCATCA
>WNFR01007160.1_pt1 | contig 14220 bp, 9 predicted proteins | sample 5400221 | NCBI WGS metagenome assembly WNFR01 (sample SAMN13153357, study PRJNA577476) | soil metagenome | isolation source: 40 cm soil under Madrone tree | place: USA:California | collected 2016-06-14 | reverse complement strand
GGCATCGAGATCGGCGGCGACGGCGGCGACGCGATCGGTGCCCGTCGGGTGCGCGCCGGTCATCGCGACCTCGCCGCCGAAGGCGCGGACCGCATCGGCAATGCGCGCGTCGTCGGTCGCGACCAGCGTCCGCGCGACGCCGCGGGCGCGGCGCGTGCGTTCGTAGACGTGCTGGATCATCGGCGTGCCGCCGATCGACGCCAGCGCCTTCCCCGGCAGACGCGTGGAGTCGTACCGCGCCGGAATGACGGCGACGACGTGTGGACGATCGCTGGACATGATGGGAGCACTCGCAAAAAAAACCGCGGCCGCGCGACCCGGTCGATCCGGAGCGCGACCACGGGGCTTCGTTATAGGAAGGCTCGTCGGACGCTGTCAAAGCGCGCCCGCGGCCGGGGCTCGGAACGCACCCCGCGGCCGCAGCGGGGTTCCAGCCGATGACACGCCCGCGGGCGTGTATGTGCATGATCGGCCACGTGCAATGGCGGATGCCATTCGATAGACATCGAGCCGCCGGAGGTAGGCCATGGCCGACGACACCCGGATCGAGCGTGACTCCATGGGCGAGATGCGCGTCCCGACGCACGCGCTCTACGGCGCGTCGACGCAGCGAGCGGTCGAGAACTTCCCGATCAGCGGCTACCGCTTCCCGCGCCGGTTTCTCCACGCGCTCGGCCTCATCAAGGAGGCGGCGGCGCTCGCGAATCAGGAGCTCGGGCTCCTCGATCCCGCGGTCGCGGGCGCCATCCGCGCCGTGGCGAACGAGGTGGCGAGCGGCGCGCTCGACGACCACTTCGTGGTCGACGTCTTCCAAACCGGTTCCGGCACCTCGACGAACATGAACGCCAACGAGGTGATCGCGACGCGCGCCACGACGCGCCTCGGCAGCGCCGTCCACCCGAACGACCACGTCAACATGGGGCAGTCGTCGAACGACGTCATCCCGACGGCGATGCACGTCGCGGCGCGCGCCGCGATCGAGGACGACCTCGTGCCCGCCCTCGGCAGCTTGCGCGACGCACTGGCGCACAAGGCGGTCGAATTCGACGACCTCGTGAAGATCGGGCGCACGCACCTGCAGGACGCGACGCCGATTCGTCTCGGTCAGGAGTTCGGCGGCTATGCGCGCCAGATCGAGCTCGCGATCGAGCGCGTGCGCGCCACCGTCCATGGTCTCGAAGAGCTCGCGCTCGGTGGCACCGCCGTCGGCACCGGCCTGAACACGCATCCGTCGTTCGCCGGGCGCGCGATCGCGGTCATCGCCGAGCGCACCGGCGTGCCGTTTCGCGAGGCGACGAACCACTTCGAGGCGCAGGCCGCGAAGGACGCGGTCGTGCAGCTGTCGGGCACGCTGAAGACCGTCGCTGTCAGCTGCACGAAGATCGCCAATGACGTGCGCTGGCTCGGATCGGGTCCGCGCTGCGGTCTGGGCGAGATCAACCTCCCGCCGACTCAGCCCGGGTCGTCGATCATGCCCGGCAAGGTGAACCCGGTGATGGCCGAGGCGCTCCTCCAAGCGGCGGCATTCGTCATCGGCGCCGACGCGACGATCACCGTCGCCGGGCAGGCGGGCAACTTCGAGCTCAACGTGATGATGCCGGTCATGGCCTACGAGCTCCTCGAGAGCATCCGCATCCTCGCCAACGCGGTGCGCGCGTTCGCCGATCGCTGCGTCACCGGCATCACCGCCAACCGCGAGCGCTGCGCGGCGACGATCGAGCAGAGCCTGGCGATGTGCACCGCGCTCGCGCCCGCGATCGGCTACGACGCGGCGGCGGCGATCGCCAAGGAGTCGTTCGCGACCGGCAAGACCGTCCGCGAGATCGCGCGCGAGCGCGGAGTGCTGCCGGAGGACGCGCTCGCACGCATCCTCGATCCGTTGCAGATGACGGTGCCGGGGATTCCCGAGTAGCGCTCCGAGCCGCGCGACCGGGTCGCTGAACGAAGACGTCCACGTGCCGGCGTCCGGGAGTGTCGTCGCCCGCACCCGACGTGCGCAAGAGGGTAGGTTTGCGCACCACGGGTGCAAGCGACGACACTCCCGGACGCCGGCGCGGGGCGCAGCACGTTCAGCGGCGCGGTGGCGCGCTGCCCGACGCCGTCACGAAGGCGGGAGCACCGGTTCCGGATCTCTCGGAACGCCGGCCTTCGGGAGCGGGCGCTCCGAGACGTGTCGCCTTAGCTATCCGGCGCTCTCGGGGGCGCCGGCGGCGCGGCGGCGGCCGCCGCGGCGGCCGCGGCCGCCGCGGCGGCGGGAGCGGCGCTTGGCGGCCGGCTTCGTAGCCGAAGCGGCGGGTGCGACTCCACCATTCGAAGCGGCTACTTTGCCGGCGGCCGCCGGTAGCGGCGGCGCGTCCGGAGTGCTGGCGGGTGCGGCGTCGTACGTACCCTCGACGGCGGCGGAGACGATCTCCGCGGTCTCGCCGACGAGACGGACGCGGCCGTTCGGCAGCATCTCGACGTCTTTGATCCGGCGCAGACGCGTCACCAAGCGCGGCGAGCCCGGCGGGCGCTGGAAGCCCTCGGCTTTGAGGGCGAGCGTCAGCGTGTCGAGGCTCACGCCGCGCGCCGGATCGGAGGCGGTGAGACGCGCGATCGCGGCGCGGATCTGATCGAGCGACGCCGAGTGGCGCTCTTCGTCACTCGCCAGTGGCGGCGCTGGCTGCTGCGCGTGGTGCGCGTGCGCCGCAGGCGCATGCGCTGCGTGCCCGCCGCCCTCGCCGTGCCGCCGCCGTCGTCGGCGCCGCTTGCCGCCGCCGTCCTCGGCGGTTGCACGCTCGGCGACCGCCGCGGCGGTGCGATAGGTGATGCGACGGAACTTCACCCCGAGGCGGGCCGCGGCGTCGCCGACGGCGTCGAAGGCGCGATCGCGGCGCGGCCGAGCCACATGCCGGCGGTCACTGCGATCCAGAGATCGCTCCAATCGGGAACGCGCGGCGCCGGGGCGCTGTGGACGAGGTGCGCGCCACGCTGCGCCAGCATCCGGCCGAGCTGCTGGCCGACGACGCGCCAGTTGCCGACGGCGGTGAGATCGGTTTTCGCGCGATCGATGTTCAGGTCCTCGAGGACGCGGACGAGATCGATCTCGCTACTCGTGTTCTCGACGTCGATGAAGACCGCGTAGCGCGGTCCGGAACGCGGCGCCGCCGGCGCACGAGTAGGTAGAAAGTCGAGGGAGATTTCCTCGCGACCCGTGTCCGCGGCCCGTGCCGTCTCCGCGACGTGTCCCGCAGCGCCCGACGCCACGCGCGGAGCGCGAGCGGCGACGCGTTTTTTCCCGTCGGTCTTCACGGTATTCGCGGACGTCGCGGCAGGGGTCTTGATGCCGCGCGCGGAGGCGACGGGTTTCGCGGGTGATTTCTTGGATCGTCTTGAAGGCAACTTGATCGAGCTTATGCCCCGCTTCTGGCGAATAGTCGAGGACCGCGGCGACGCCATCTCAGTATCGCCTCTTCCAGAAGACGTCGATACCGGTCTCGCCGACCGTGTCGCTCGAGCTCTCGACGCTCCAGTGCGGCCGAAAGCTGTACTCGACGCGGACCTCCTGAACGCCCTGCTTCGCGAAGCGGTGTGCAAGCGTGACGAAGACGTTCGGCGCGACGTACTTGCCGACCGATAGCGACGCACCTTGGACCCCTTGGCCGCCGGTCTGAAATTGCAGGACGTCGACGCCGAGCGCCCTCCCCACCGACTGGGTGAGACCCTTGGCGACGTAGCTGCTCGCAACGCCGATCGCCTGCTCGCGCAAGCCCGCCGACTCGCCCTTGCTGAGCTCGTTTGCCGGCTTGCCGAACAGCAGGACGGACAGGATGTCCGCCTGCTCGAGCGCCGGCTCGCTCTCGAGCGTCAGCGTCGGCTTCGCGAGCGTGCCGCCGATCTTGATCCGCACCGTGTAGTCGCCGGCGGTGTAGCGCGCGGTGAGCTCCAGGACGGGATTGAAATCCTGCCCGGTGAAGCTGACCCGACCCTCCTCGACGGTGAACGTCTTGCCTTGGAACGTGTACCACCCGCGCACCGTGTCGATGACGCCCGCGAGCGCGAGCTCCTGCTCTGGCTTCTTCCACGCCGTCATCCAGCCGCGCAGCTCGACGTCGGTGTCGGAGCGGCGGATCCACGCGTCGCGCGGGATGTCGATTTGGACGGTGATCGCGGCACGATCGTAGACACCGGGCTTCGGCGCCGCCGGCGCCGGCGGTGCGACGGGCTCGGTCGCGGCGATCGGCTGTGGGCTCGGCGCGGCGCCTGCGGCGACGACGGTGATCGTCGGATCGGGCGGCCGCACCGACCCGGGGAGCTGCTCGGGGACGAGGAGCACGAAACGGTTGGTCGTGAGCGAGCCCTCGACGACCGGCGCGGCGGTCGTGCCGGCGAGCCACACCCAGCCGCTCACGACGCCTTCGCCGTACTCGTTGGCGAAGAGCGGGAAGCGGTCGAGCTCGAAGCGGGCGTCCATCGCCGCGCCTTCGCTGCCCATCCGCGCGTTGCCACCGCCGCGCAGCGTGCCCTTGCGGCTCGTGATGCTGAGCGTGTCGATCGAGACCGCCGTGCCCTCGAGCGTGAGGCGCACCTCGACGGGATCGTACGTGAGGCCGGCGGGCACCACGTACGCGCGCCCGCCGGTGATCGCGAGTGGCCCGCGCGCCTCCGGCGCAGCGACGCTGCCGCCGAGCGCGAGGTCGGCGTTCAGCACGCCGGCGAGCTTCGAGACCTGCGGAAGGAACGGACCGAGAAACGTGAGGTCGATCGCATCGGCGCGCAGCGTACCGGCGAGGGCGCCGGACGCGGCGTAGGTGAACGGCGACAACGACAGACGAACCGGCGACGACGCATCGAGCGCGAGCTGGCGCGGGCCGGCCTGCACGACCCGCGCCGTCACCGCGGCGCGACCGCCGCCGATCGTCGCCTCGACCGCCGCGGACTCGTAGCGTGCGTGCTCGACGGTCGGCGCCGCGATCGTGACGTGCGCCTGCACGTCGGGCGCCGCGGCCGAGCCGCCGAGATGCGCCGTCGCCGACAGGCTGCCGCTCACCTTCGTTTGCAGGTTCTTCTCGAAGGTCGCGAGATCGAGACCCTCCAGACGCAGATCGAGATTCTGCGCGCCGGTCGTGCCCGCCTCGCCGTCGATGCGGACGAGACCGCGCGTCGAGCGCAGCGCCAGGCGATCGATGGCGACCCGCGTCCCTCGCTGCGTCACGACCGGCGTCCCCTCGGCGCGCCACGTGTCGTCGCCGAGATCGAGCCGCAGCGACGAGATCGTCACCCGCCGCTCCGAGGGGTCGAGCGCGGCGCTGAGCGCGACCTCGTGGAGATGCCGCGCGTCCTCCTGCGCCTGCAGTGTTGCAGTCGCCGTCGATCGTGTCGCCGTTTGCTGCTCCCAATGGCCGCGCGCGTCGAGGGTCGCGAAGTGGCGACCCGCAGCGTGCACGTCGTTCGCATGCGCGTCGACGTCGGCGCGGGCGCGGGCACCGCCGATGCCGTCGCCGGCGACGTGGCCGGCGAGCGTCCCGACGACGGCGCCGCCGACCGCGAGCTGCCGGCCGTCGATCGTCGCCCGCACGCCGAGATTCCCGAGGCCGCCGTTCGCGGTGCCCTCGACGGCGAGGCTGCCGGCGAGCGGCCCGGCGCCGACGATGCGACCGACGGGCGCGAGATCGGACGCGCGGACGCGGTACTGCAACGCGCCCGTCGCCGCCGTCGGCTGCGACCCGACGGCGACGGTGCCCGACGCCTCGAGCTGGACGGCGCTCGCGTCGACGCGCAGCGCATCGATCGCGAGCGTGCCGTTCGTCGCCCGGAGATCCGCCTTCGCGCTCGCGACCTCCACGTGCTCGATCGTGCTCCGGGTCATGGCGAGGTGCGCCTCGGCGCGGGCGGTGTCCGGCCGAAAGCCGGTGCCGGCGAGCGTCGCGGTCGCGCTCAGCTGCGCGTGCAGATCGGGGCGGCCGACGAGCGGCGCCGGATCGAGGGCGCGCGTCGTGAGGTGGAGATCGTAGCGCTCGTCGGCGAGACCGACCGTGCCGTGGGCCTCGGCCTCACCGCCGCCGAGCGCCGTCGCGGCGGTGAACGTGACCTGCCGCTCGGCGACGTCGCCGTCGACCGAGAGGCGCGAGATCGTCCGGTCGCTGATCGTCGAGTTCTCGAGCGCGACGGCGGCGCTCGCCGCGGCGTCTTCCAGCGTCGTGCCCTTCCCTTTCAACGTCACCGTGCCGTTCAGGTTCGTGATCGGGCGTGCGGGGCCGAGCAGGCCGGCGACGTTCAGGGCGGTGAGACGCGTCCGGAGGTCGTAGCTCGGCGGCGGCCCGAGCCCGGCGTTGCCGTCGAGCGCAATCTCACCGGCGTCGCTCGTGAGCGCGGCGTCGACGCTCGCCCACTCGGCGGGTCCGCGGACGTGCGCGCGGAGCCCGAGATCGGTCGCCGGCAGCGTCCCACGGACGAGCCGCCGTACCTCGGCTGCCGCGAGGTGGGGCACGTCGAGACTGACGTCGTAAGCGCCGCCGCTCTTGCCGGGCACGCGCGCGTCGGCATGGAGCTCCGAGGCGTCGGTGCGGAGGTGGACGCCGTCGGCGCGCAGCGCACCGTCGGCGGCGACGACGATCGTCCCGGTGAGCTCGGCGACGCGCACGTCGCGGCCGGGCAACGTCGCCGAGAGCGCGGCGAGCGTCAGCGCCTGTCCGCTCGGACCGAAGCGCGCCGCGCCGTCGCCGCGCAGGTCGCGAACGCGCCAGACGTCGGCGCGACGTACGACCTTGACCGACGCGTCGGCGAGGCGCGCGCGGTCGAGCACGACCTCGAGCGTGCTCGGCTGCTGCGGCTCTTGTACCGGCGGCGAGAGCCGCGCCACGTTCCAGCCGCGCTCGTCCTCGACGAGGTCGAGGGCGAGACCGGAGAGTTCGACGTCGCGCAGGACGAGGCCGCCGCCGGTGAGGAGTCGCACGAGATCGTAGCGCGCGGCCACGCGCCGCACCGCCAGCACGCGCCGCCCTTCCGACCGCAACCGCACGTCGGTGACGACGAGGCCCTGCACGAGGTTCCCCTCGAGTCGTCCGATCGTCACCTCCCCGTTCAGCCCGGCGTTGACGCGCGTCACGACCTGGCGGCGCAGCCAATCGCGGAACGTCGCCGTCTGCGACACCACCGCGGCGAGTGCGAGCAGCACGACGACGAGCGCCACGACGCCGACGAGTCCCCGGACCATGACGCGCCGGAGCCGCATCAGAACGCCTGCCCGATGCTGAAGTGGACCTGCCATCCCGCTTCCCCGCGCGGCCGTTCGAGGGGGAACCCGAGATCGACCCGGATCGGCCCGACGATCGTCTGGTAACGCAAGCCGAACCCGACGCCGAATTGTAGATCGGCGGTGTTGTAGCTGAAGGGTGGGATCCGCACCTCGCCGGCGTCGAAGAACACCACGCCGCCGAGTCCGCCGTAGAGCGGCGTGCGAAACTCGAGATTCCACTCGAGCAGACTCCGGCCGCCGATCGGATCGCCGCCCTGGGTCAGCGGCCCGACCTTGTAGCGGCCGTAGCCGCGGGTGCTGTTGATGCCGCCGGCGAAGAAGCGCCGGAAGATCTGCAGATCGCGGTCGTGTCCGAGACCGTCGCCGCCGCCGATCCGAAAGCGCCCGGCGATCACGCGCGTCGCGAACACCGGGACATACCGCTTCGCCTCGAAGACGACCCGGTAGAACGAGAAGTCGCCGCCCCACGGGCCCCCCGCCTGCTCACCCGTCAAGTTCAACACGCTGCCCGTGTGCGGGTCGAGCAGGTCGCCGGCCGTGTTGCGCTCGACGAATCCGGTCACGCTCGACACGATCCCCCTCGCCTTGAAACCCTCGATCGTCGCCTTGGTCTCGTGGGGGACGTTGGTGGTGTCGTCGTACTCGATGTTGTAGCCGAGCGCCGCCCGCAGCTCGGGAAGGAAGCGGCGCTCGATCCGTGGCGCGAGCCGAATGCGCTGCACCGTGAAGCCCGGCTCCTCTTCGCGCTCTTGCGTGAGCGGCACCACCAGCGACTGCTGCGGGTGCAGAAAGTACGGCTGGCGGAACTCGCCTTCGACGGCCTGGGTGATCAGCGATCCTTTCAGACGAAACCCGAGCTGGCGGCCGCCGCCGAGAAAATCGTAGTGCTGCCACCGCACCTCGCCGCGGGGGCCGTCTTCGAGACCGTACCCGACGCCGATCTTGACCTCGCGCGGCGGCCCTTCGCTGACGATGATCGCGATGTCGACGACGCCGCTCTCTGCCTCGAGGTTCGCCGGCTTCACCGCGACCGAGCGGAAGAGATGGAGTCCGAACACGCTCGCTTGCGTCTTCTCGACTTTGCGCGGGTCGTACGGATCGCCGGGCCGATACTGGAGCTCACGGGTGATGAGCACGGGATCGATCGTCTGCGTGCCGTTCACCGTCGTCGCGCCGAACACCGCCGGGATCGAGCGCCTGATCGTGTACGTGACGGTCGCCTCGTGCGCGGCGGCGTCGACGGTCGCCGCTTTGTCGACGCTCGCGTAGGCGTAGCCGCGCTGCTGGTAGTACGCCTCGAGACGGGCGCGGCTGTCGTCGTACTGCGCTTGGGTGAACGGCGCGTTCGCCTGCAACGTCAGCTCGCGGCGGAGCGGCGCCTCCTCGTCCGGCGACAGCGTGAAATCGGTCGTGACGAGGTTGACGACGCTGACGCGGGCGACCGGCCCCTCGTCGACGTGCAGCACGATCGTGATCGCCTCGCCGTCGAGCTCGAGCTCGTGGGTCACGCTCGCCTCGTAGTGCCCGGACTCGCGCAGCGCCGTCCGCACGCGGTCGAGGTCGGTGCGAAAGAGCTGCGGATTGAAGACGGTTTTCTTCCGCCACCGCTTCCACGGCTGGTACCACGGGGGACGTTGCGTCAGCATCGCGGCGCGCAGCGAACGCGCGGTGAGGAAGCTCACCCCCTCGATGCGGACCGCACGCACGGTGTAGACGCTGCCTGCGGGCAGCTCGTCGACGGTGAGCGCGGCGGCGGGATCAGCGATCAGCAGGGCGACCAGTCCCGCCCCGATCCCCCACGATCGCATCGCGGGGATTATCCCCTGCGTCCCGGCGACGGGCAAAAACCCGTCGGCGAGCCGGTGCCCACCTCGTCACGTCGATCGGCGCCGCGGCCGCGCCGCTCGAACTCGTTACGAGCTCGGCGACGGCGCGGCGTTGGCCGGGATGACGGTCGTCTCGGTGAGCGCGCGATACGCCGCCAGCACGCGATCGGCGTACGTCCGCGGGATCGGCTTGCCGCGTGCGAGCCGTCGCCGAACGCTCGTCGGTCCGAGATTGTATGCCGCCAGCGCCGTCGCGCGGTCGGGGAATTGGCGCTCCAAATGCCGCAGGTAGCGCAGCCCGACGGCGACATTCGTCTGCGGATCGCGCAGGTGCTCGGCGCAGACCGCGCGCCTCGTCGACCGCCTCGCGATCGTCCGCGCGACCCCCGGCTGCACTTGTAGTAATCCGATCGCGCCGCGCTTGGAGACGGCGTTCGCGCGGAAGTTGCTCTCGATCTTGATGAGCGCGAGCGCGTACAGTGGATCGAGGTGGAGCGCGCGCGTCTCGCTGTGCACGATCTGCGCGAGCTCGGCGGCGTCTACCGGCGCCGCGCCTTCCGCTTGCAGCACGCGGACGAGCGCGGCGATCTCCTGCGGCATCCAATGCACGCGATCACCCGAGCGCACGCGTGCCGGCAGCGCGGCGTTCAGGTTGGCGACGCGCGGGGTGATCGTCGCCAGGGCCGCGAGCCCGAGGGCGACGAGGAGAAGACGGAGCGACCGAATCACGCGCCAGCTTATACAGGCGCGCGACGCCGTCGGCGAACTGCCACCAACCGCCGCTCGGAGCGTCGTCGGCATGACGCTTTGTCGTTCTGATACGTCGATTTTACAGCGCGCGATCGTAAATAGCTGATTCTCCGAGCGCTCATTTCGCAGCGGACACGGCATCGCCCTTGCTTCATCCAGCGGGGGAAAATTGCGGGGGTCCTGTTCCTGGCAATGGTGAGAGATCGATTATCTGTTTGCCATGCGACTTCGCGATGATCTCGCACAAGTGCATGATATGGTTCGAGTTCTCAACACTGGCCGCCAAACTTTCTTCTTGACAAGGCAAACGCGGGGCTCTTATAGTCGCGGCGCATTCAGGAACAGCCGTCCGAGGTGCCGAGTCACAGTAGTCAATCACGTTTCTTGGTCGACACTTCTACTGTCTTTGCGTGTGCGCGATCGGGAGCGGGCAATCCTGGGAAGCTGAGCGCTGAACGAAAAGCCGATGGTGATCAAACGAACGTCTCTCCGGTGTGTCGTGGACCGCGCCAGCGTCCGTTCTGATCGCCATCCCCAACCACCCGTACGAAGGAGGGTACCCATGATTAGGCAGCTAGTAGGAGGCCTTGCCGCGGCCGCATTGGTCGTCGGCTTTTCGGCCAGCGCACACGCGCAGTGCGCGTTCCAACATCCGAAGAAGGCGGCAAAGTTCCAGAGCAACTTCGTCCAGGCTTTCGTCTCCTGCGGCAACGTCGGCGGCAACTCGCCGAACACGTTCGCGGGCGGCGGCGCCGCGCCGGCATGTAAGCCACCGGAGACCTTCAACCAGCAGGCCGGCAGCCCGCCGAACGGCTGGCTCTGGGGGCCAAAGAGCTCCTTGGCGGTTGCGTTCAAGGCCAAGAAGTCAAACGTCTTCACATCGACCACGCCGGCTGATCCGAACGCTGCGGACCTCTCCATCGCGCTGAAGGGCTCGGACATCGAGCTCGCTCCGGGCAACGGCAGCGTCACAGTCAATGGCAGCGGCACCCTGTCGACCGTCAGCCGCACTACCTTCAACGACCGCACCGTCGGCGACGTGACCGTCGTCGACTTCCCGGTCAACATCACGTTCACGGTGACGGGCGGTAAGATCAAGACGAAGACCTCTGCCAATCAGGCGCTGAACGCTGGTGGTCTCGCCGGTCTGCCTCACTGCACCAGCATCGAGACCGTGAAGGTCGTGGTCGTCGACGAGGCGGGTCACACCTTCGCCAACATCGGCTCGTTCCTGCCGTAAGCACTCAACGGCGAGAGACTTCTCGCCTGTACGTCCTCGCGAGGCCACCCGCCGTCCATGGCGGGTGGCCTCGTCGTTTGTGGCGCGCGAAAAATTCGGCATACTGACGCGGATGAGAGTCACGTTCCTCGTGCTGCTGTTCGCCGCGCTCGCAGCCTGTCAGCGCGCCGAGACACCTTCAGCCGCCGCACCCTCGCCCGCGCGCACGTCGGCGGCAGCGCCAAGCGTCGTCGCGCCGCCGCCTGCGGTGCCCGAAGGGCCGTCGCCGCAACCGTCCCCGCTCGCAACCGCGGCGGACGACGAGAGCGACGACGACAACGTGCCGATGGGTCCAGAGTACGAGATCGACGCCGACGCCAGCCGCTACTTCGCGTACCCCCCGGCGACGATCATGTTCGACGCCAGGCCGCTGAACGGCGAGCCGCCCTTCACGTACACCTGGGATTTTGCCGACGGGTCACCGCAGGAATCGGGGCCGCGCGTCGAGCACCGCTTCGACAACCTCGGCAACTACCACGTGTTGGTCAAAAGTAAGGACAAGAGCGGCGAGATGTCGCACGTCGAGCTGATCATCGACGTCGTCTCGCGCGAAGACTGGGCGCGCGTGAAGGGCGTCGATCCGGCGACGCTGCCGTCACCGGTACCCACGCGGTAGAGCCGCAGCGGCAGATCCCGCATCACTCCGATCGAGGGCGGGATGTCGGCCGGCGTATCGGGGACGAGGACGACGACATCGGGATCCGGCGGCAGCGGTTGCAGCGCGACGCCGCGCATGTCGCCGCGTGACCCGAGACGCTGGCCGATCCAGACCACCGGCCGCCCCGTCGCGGCGAGCGCGCGCATGACGTCGCGCCAGCGATTTCCTCCCTCGCTCAGCACCAGCGTTTCGCGGCCGGTCATCAGCCAGAGCGGCACCTGCAGCTGCGCGTCGGCGAGGTCGCTGTCGAACCCGACGATCGCATCCGCGGGCAATCGCTCGCCGAGCGCGGCAACGGCGGCGAAGCTCCCTTCGTAGTAGCTCCGTGCGCGTGCCGGCAGGATCGCCCGGCCCTCGAGGCAGAGGACGGCGAGTACCGTCACGGCCGCGAGCGCGCGCGCCGCGCGCCCGCGCGTCGCGAGCCACGTGAGCCCGGCGGCGCCGGCGATCGTGACTCCCGGAATGACGACCGGCAGAAAGCGACGGATCGCCCACGGCTGATACGCCGACACGCGGGGGTTCAAGCCGAAGACGACCGTCTCGAGCAGCCAGAGCACCGCGCCCACCCGCACCGCTTCGCCGTCGCGCCGCCATACCGCCGGTAGCGCGAGGACGGCCGCCGCGACGAGCGGCCACGAGCAATACGCCGCGAGCCACGACAGGTCGCGCAACGGAAACACGAGATTGCCGATGCGGACGTACACGACGACGGCGGCGAGAACAGCCAGCGGCGCGACGAACCGAAACACGCCGCGCACGACGCCGAGGCCGCTGCGCCGCCCGCGCACTGCCGCGACCACCACCAGCAGCAGCACGAGCGCGATGGCGGCTCGTACGGATCGGGGGTACGCGATCAGCCAGGGAACGATGGCGAGATAGTGGAGCACGAGGTCGTTACGCAGATACGCCAGGTGATGGCTCGGCGAGCGCTGGGCGACGAACACCGCGACGCCGACGAGGGGCGCGAGACCGGCCATGACTCCCGCGAGCGAGACGCGCATCCGCGTCCACGCCCAGGTGATCACGAGCGCGCTGCCGAGAAAGAGCAACGTCTCGTTGCGCGCCAGCCCCGCGATTCCGAAGACGGCCCCCGTCAGCACCGCGAGGCGCGCGTCGCGTCGCCGAGCGGCGCGCTGCAAGAGCACGAGGCCGCCCCAGAGCGCCGCCGCGGCGAGCGGCTCCGGCATCGTGAACTTCGCGTACCACCAGCACGCGAAGTTCGCGATCAGCATGGCGGCCGTCATGCATGCCGCGGCGAGCCCGAGCGTCTCCCCCGCAAAGAGCACGATCGCCCACACGGCGAGCGCGGAGAAGAGCGGCGCCACGAGCACGCTCGACGTCGCGCCGCCCGCCGCGCCGAGGATTCCCGTCCAGATCGACAGCAATGGAAAGAACGCGGGCTTCGCGTATCCGGCGTCGAGCGTCTCCATCAGCAGGCCGCCCGGGAGGCGAATGAACGGGCCGGCGCCCCCCCAGCCGACGCTGCTGAAAATCGTCCGCGCCGCGTCCGGCGGCAGCGCCGACGCGATCGTCTCGCGGACGGCGAAGCCTCCGGTGTGCGCGAGGTAGAGCCCGGCGTTCACGTACATCGTCGAGTCCGAGGCGGCGATGACGGTCTCGAACGGCGGCCAGCTCCAGACGACGAGCACGAGGGCGGCGGCGCCCGCGAGCGCACGGACGGCGCGCGGCGCCGAAACCTCGGGCGTTCCGGCGGGAGTCGCGGCCGGCGGGAGGAGTCGCGCCGCGACGACGGTCAGCGCGGTGACGAGCGCCGCCGCGACGGCGACGCTCGCGAGCGAGAACCATCCGTGCTCGCCGAGGACGAGCCCGACAGCGGAGCAGATCGCCACGCCGACCCACAGGCGCTCGAACGCGTCGAGCGGCATGCGACCGCCGCGCGCCACCACCCATCCGGGCAGGTAGCAAAGCGTCAGGAAGAGCGCGAGCGCCGTGCTCGCGCCGAGAAGGCTCAAGGAGACGCGGCCGGCGGGCCGGGCACGCTCGAAGCGGCGGGACTCGGCGACGCCGACCCTCGCAGTTGCCGCTCACGCAGGCTGCGCGTGATGTTCTCGGTGACGATCTGACCCGCCGCGTACATCGCGTCCGGAACGGGACGGTCGGCGTGCTTCGGGTCGGCGTAGTACTCGTTCACGAGCCGGCGCCAGTACTCGAAATCCGCGGTGCCCGCGGTCGGGATCATGGTACGCCGGTCCTTCAAGTGCTCGAGCTTCACCGCGTCGATGTACCCGACGACGTAGCCGAGCTGGAAGTACTCACCGTATCCTTGCCACGCATTGAGCAGCGTGGTTGCCGACGCGATCCCGGCGGCCATGCAAAACCCGGTCGCCCAGGCCAGCGCCGTCGTCCAGAAGGTCCGTCGCATCTCCGCGCCTTTTCCCTTACTCCTCCCGACGGGTCAATCCGGGTGCCGGCGCGCACGCCCGAGCGCGTCGCGCAGGAGGCGCACGTC
>WNFR01032021.1_pt1 | contig 14226 bp, 12 predicted proteins | sample 5400221 | NCBI WGS metagenome assembly WNFR01 (sample SAMN13153357, study PRJNA577476) | soil metagenome | isolation source: 40 cm soil under Madrone tree | place: USA:California | collected 2016-06-14 | reverse complement strand
CACCGTGGTTCATTTTTGTGAGATGAGGTGGAGAACGGCGGTGGCGTGGCCTTTGGCCTTGACGAGAGGCCAGACGTGTTCGATTTTGCCGGTTTTGCCGATAAGGAAGGAACTGCGGACGATGCCCATGAAAGTGCGACCCATGAATTGCTTCTCTTGCCAGGCGCCGAACTTCTGGACGGTTTTGTGGGTGAGGTCGCTGAGCAAAGGAAAATTGAGATTGTGCTTGGCCTTGAAGGAAGCTTGGGCTTTGACGGGATCGGCGCTCATGCCGAGGATGGCGACGCCGTGCTTGTCGAAATCTTTTTTTGCGTCGCGAAACTCGGACGCTTCGATGGTTCAACCTGAAGTGTTGGCTTTGGGATAGAGAAAGAGGAGGACGCGCTGGCCGGTGAAGTCCTTCAGCGCGACGGTTTTGTCTTCGTCGGATTTCAGGCGAAAGGCGGGAGCTTTGGCGCCGATTTTGAGCATGTGGAGTTCCTCGCGTTGGATATTGGAAGCTTAACAGGAATCGCGAGCGGACGGCTTCTCCGGCAAGAGCCGGAGTGAAAGCCTCAAGCCTGCCGACCCGATCGGGACAAGTTCCGGCCTGAGCTACATCTCAGCCGAACCAGTCTGAAGGCCGGCCACTACGAATCGCTAAGGAGAGAGCAACTTGCGGAGGATGTCGTTGACCGATTGCGGATTGGCTTGGCCGCGAGTGGCCTTCATGACCTGGCCGACGAAAAATTTGAAGACGCCTTCGTTGCCGGATTTGAACTTGGCGACATTGTCGGGATTTTTGGCGATGACTTCGCGGGCGGCTTCTTCGATGGCGGTGTCGGTCACTTGGGCGCCGAGGCCTTCGGCGGCGACGATGTCGGCGGCGGTGCGGCCGGATTCAAACATGGTGGCGAAAACTTTTTTGGCGATGGCGCCAGTGATTTTGGCGGATTCGACGAGCTTCACCAATTCGGCGAGGGCAGCGGGCGCGATGGGGCTGGTGGAAATCTCTTTGCCGGATTCTTTGAGGCCGCGGAGGAGTTCGGTTTGCATCCAGTTGGCGGCAGCTTTGCCGGGAGCGCCGGCCTTGACTACGGATTCGAAAAAGTCGGCGAGGGCTGGGGTGTTGGTGAGGACTTCGGCGTCGTAGGGCGTGATGCCGTAAGAGGTGACGAAGCGAGTGCGCTTGGCTTCGGGGAGTTCGGGGAGGGAACGCAGGACTTCGTCGCGCCAGGCAGGGCTGACGTGGATGGGGAGCAGGTCCGGCTCCGGGAAATAGCGATAGTCGTGGGCTTTTTCTTTCGAACGCATGGAGACGGTGTGGCCCTCAGCTTGATTCCAGAGGCGGGTTTCTTGCGAGATGCGGGCGCCTGATTCAAGGACGGCAATGTGGCGCTCGATTTCGTATTCGAGGGCCTTTTGGAGATAGCGGAAAGAATTCAGATTTTTCACTTCGACCTTGGTGCCGAATTCTTTCGCGCCGCGCAGGCGCACGCTGACGTTGGCGTCACAGCGTAGCGAGCCTTCTTCCATGTTGCAATCGCTGACGCCGGTGTAGAGCAGGATCTGGCGGAGCGTGGTGAGGTAGGAGTAAGCCTCTTCGGGCGTGCGCATGTCGGGCTCGGAGACGATTTCGGCGAGCGGAGTGCCGCCGCGGTTGTAGTCGACGTAAGCCTTGTTGGCGGACTGCGCGAAGCCTTCGTGAATATTTTTTGCGGCATCGTCCTCAAGATGGAGGCGAGTGATACCGATGCGTTTTTTCGCTCCGCCGACTTCGACTTCGAGCCAGCCGCCGGTCGCGAGCGGCAATTCGTATTGGGAGATTTGGTAGCCCTTGGGGAGGTCCGGGTAGAAATAATTTTTGCGGGCGAAGCGAGAATGCTCGTGGACGGTGCAGTGCAGGGCGAGGGCGGCGCGCATGGCCATTTCGACAGCACGCTTGTTCAGGACGGGAAGGGTCCCGGGCAAGCCGAGGCAGACGGGACAGACGTTGGTGTTAGGTGGATCGCCGAAACGCGTGGAACAGCCGCAGAAAATCTTGGTGCGCGTAAGCAGTTGGACGTGGACTTCCAGGCCGATGACAGGCTCGTATTTCGCGAGCACTTCGGGTGCGAGGGACGGTTCCTCTGGAGTGGATTTCGCCATAACGGAACGAAGATTATAGCATCAGCGGGAGGCCCGGACAGGTTCGCGAAGCGCGGGGAGGAAGCGTTCGGCAAAAGCGAAGCTGCCGAAGAGCAGGGCGGCATACAGGGCGTCGCCGGCCAGAGTGTTCCCGAAAAAGGGGATGCCGGCGATGTAGCAGGCGAAGAGGCCAGTGGCGGTGTGTGGATAGCCGCTGAGGAATTGCCAGACGGCGAAATTGGTGATGAGGAAGAATTGGATGGCGCCGAGGAGCGTGGCAAGGCTGATGCGGACGACGGTGCGGCCGTCGCGGAGCCACAGACCGATGGCGACATTGATGAGGAAGCTGGCGTAGACGATGGGGATTAATTTGTGAAAGCCGATGAAGATATCCCCCGCGAACAATGCAAGGAGCGGGAAAAGGAAGGCGAGGCGGCGGTTTTTGAGTGTCGCGCCAGCGAAGAGGGCCATGGCGCCGACAGGGGTGAAATTCCAGGGATGCGGAGCAATGCGCAAAGCAGCCACCAACGCAATCAGGACTAACGCGAGCAAGGTGCGGTAAAGCAGATTTTCTTTTTGAGAGATTTCGACGTTCATCTTGGTGCTTCCTCCATTTGGGGTAGTAGATCGCAGAATACAAAGGCATCGCGGTTGACGATTTCTCCCGTTCGAATGGGGATGGGAGATTGAAAAATGGGGCCATCGAAGACGAAGGTGTGGAACTCACCATTTTCACCGCACGGGTCGGCGTGGGGCGGAAGATCGCGGAAGAAGGATTCATCGAGTTCGCGGCCGGCAAAGGTGGGATCGAGAACTTTCGAATCGATGCACGCGGCGATGGCGCGGAAGCGCTGCTCGTGGAAGTGGCGGATCAATTCGCGAGTATCGCGTTTCCAGATAGGAAAAAGGGCGGTCATGCCGATGCGGGCAAGATTTTTCTCGCGGTAGGCCCGGAGGTCTTCGAGAAAGATGTCGCCGAAGGCGACTGCTCGAACGCCCTGGTTGTAGAAGAGGCGGAGACCGTGGTGAGAAGAGACACGATGCGGAACTGCTTCTGTTGGAGCAGCGCGTGCAGCGCCATAGCGCTGTCTTTGCCGCCGCTCCAGCAGAAGAGGATGGGCTCGAGAGCGTTCATCAAGACCGACCAACAAGCGTCATTCGTTCACCTGGACGGAAAATGGTAGCGGACACCCGCCATGAAGTTCAGGCGCAAGGACGGGAAGCCGAAGGAGTCTTCGTATTTTTGGTTGGCGAAATTATTGAGCCTGGCGTGAATCTCCAAGCCGCGCGGGAGCTCATAGGAAAAACCGGCGTTGGCCAGCACGTAACCGGGATTGCGGAAGAGGCACGGCAAGCCGAGCTGGCAGGCGAAGGTGCCGTCGTTGGGCTCGACGTCGAGGGTGGCGCCGCGAACAAAAGCGTTGGCGTTGAGCGTGAGGCGACGATAAACCCAGGTGACGTTATAGCCGGCGGAACTGCGCGGCCGGCGGAGAAAAGGCTGCCCCACTTCGAGTGGGGACAGAACCTGAGTGCTTCCGTCGAGAGCGAGAATCGCGGTGTCGAGCCAGGTGTAGGAGGCAGCGACATCCAGCGAACGGAGCGGGCGAAGGTGGAGGCTGGTCTCGAGTCCCTGTGCGCGGGAATTGGCGAGATTGTCCGAAGTAAAAGTACTTAGATTGGTCAGCGAGCCGCCGAGAACGACGATCTGGTCCTTGTAGCGATTGTAGAAATAGGTGACATCGAAGATCGCGCGATCGGCAAAGAAGCGTTGTTCGATGCCAGCGTCGAAGCTAATGTTCTTCTCTGGCTTCAGCCGCGGATTGTCCGTGAAGGCGAGATCGAATCCATTGGGAGCGCGGATACCGGTGCCGAAGCTGCCGTGAAGACGGGTGACGCCAAGAGAATCGTCCGACCGCGCATCGCGGAGGAGAAAGGAGGTGGCGACGCGCGGATTGACTTTGACCACGGAGCTGGACGGGATGAATGGACGCGAACCAAACGCATCGGGCGGGAGCGAGGCGGTGCGGAGATCATCGACGCGCAAACCGGTGGTGAGAAACCAACGGCGGACCGGGTGCCAGCGATTTTCGGCAAAGTAGGCGTAACTGGCGCGGGGAAGAACAAAAGCCGCGTTGCTGGCGTCAGCGATGAAAGTGTCTTGCACCTGCTCGTGGTTGTATTCGAATCCGTAAACGAAAAGGTCTTTGCCGGAAACGATGAATTCGCCGTGAGTGTTGGCAACGACACGCAGATTCTTGAGGAAAGAATCGCCGAAGGGCGAGATAAAGTAGGAGCGGTCCGGCGAGACGCTGACGGAGAAGACTTGCTTCAGCCGAGGCGTGAATTGCTCGGAATAATTCGCCTGATAGGCGAAGAGGTTCTGCTTGTCGCGAGAAACGGTGTCGAGGCCAAAAAAGAGGTGATCGGGGTCCGAACCGTAGGGGCCAGGCGAGCCTGCGCTATTGGAATTGCCAAAAAAATGGAAGGTGAACTGGCGCCTGGGACTTCGCGAATAGCCGAGGCTCAGGTAAGAGCTCTGGGTGCGATAGTAGTCATTCGTTACGACGCCGTCGGAATCTAGGCGAGAGAGGTTGTAGGCCCAACTGAAGCCGCGAGAGAGACCGCTGCCGCCGGTGGCCAAGTGGCGAGTTGAGTAGCTTCCGCCCTCCCCGAGGAAGGAGAAATGAGGCGGGCCATCGCCAGTCTCGCTAACAATATTGACCACTCCGGCGACGGCATTGGTGCCGAATAAGGCACTCTCGGGTCCCCGTGAAACCTCGACGCGCTCGACGCCATCGGTAGCGAGGGAAGCGAAATCGAAATCACCGCCAAACTGGTTGACCTGAATTCCATCGATCATCACGAGGTTGTAATTGGAGTTGCCGCCTCGAATGAACACGCTAGTCGCTCCGCCGCGGCGACCCGTTTGGCTGACGTCCACGCCGGGTACCCCACGAAGGACTTCCGATACACTTTCCGCGCCGCGAGCCTCGATTTCCGGCTGGGCAATGACGCTGACCGACGAGCCGATTTGCGAAGGGAGGGCCTCGTCGAGCGAGGCCGAAACAACTACCTGCTCTTCCACTGCGCTGATTTTGAGATGCAGATCAAGGTTCAGGGCTTCCGCGTCGTGGAGCTCGATATCGGCGGAGCGGCCGGAAAGACCAGTGCCAGTAGCGAGAACGGCGTAGTTGCCCCTGGATAAGCCCTCGAGACGATAGCGTCCTTCGGAATCTGTCGAGCGCTGTTCGATGGAAACAAGGCCGGAAAACAGGGCAACACGAGCGTTCGCGACGGGACGCCCGTCCGGATCGAGGACGGTGCCTTGAAGAGTCGATCCTTTTACGGGTCTGGAATCAGTGGAAGTCCGATTGTGGCTATCGGGGTTTTGTGAAAAGGCAAATCCGGGAAAGAAAACAAAGGAAATCAGGAACAAAATCAAATTGCGCCGAAGTGTGGCCATTTTTATCCTCCGCTCCCTCTCGCGCGGGAGTTGAAGGTTGTCCGGTGCGACGGAAGTGCATCGCACGGCTGCGAACTTCGCCGGTCTCCTGGCTTGGCGGTAGCTCCGGGCCTTTTGAATGAGGACCGTTGCGGGGCCTTCCCGCGGGTTCGCCCAGCGAAGGGGCGACGGGCCGCAGTGGCCTGCGCATAAACTGAATCCGCCTTACAGTCGCGCGGCGGCGACGGCTTAGCTGCTGGCGCTCCCTGAAATTGCGAGGATTGCCGAACCGTCTTCCCGAGCACGAAGTTCGCGGTGAATGTGGTCTGCAGCGCAGGGCCGCAGGGTTGGGGTTAACGAGAAAAACTTCTTTTCATAAAACGTCTGTTCACTACGTTCCAGACAACACGTTGACGCGTGGCCGCCCGTTGGAACCGAATTCCACGGTGAGTGGAGTCTGGAAAACTTGTTCGAGCAATTCGCGCTGATAAATGCTTGCGGGTGGACCAACGCGCAAGCAGCGTCCGCGCTGCATCAAGACGACTTGATCGGCGTACTCTGCGGCAAGGTTTAGTTCGTGGGTCACCACGACAACGGTGTAGCGATTCTCGGCCGCGAGCCGTCGCAGAGAATCAAGCAAGCCGATTTGCGCGGCGATATCCAAATGGAGCGTGGGCTCGTCGAGCAGCAGGAGCAGCGGTTGCTGGGCCAGCGCGCGCGCGAGGATGACGCGTTGTTTTTCACCGCCGGAGATTTGATCCATCCAGCGGTCGCTCAGTTCGGCGGCGCCGACCTGGGCGAGAGCGTTTTTCGCGATCAAGATATCGTCATCCGATTCGAAGCGCAGCGAGCGCCCATGTGCATGGCGGCCTTGCAGGACAAATTCCCAGGCACGCGCGGGAAAGAGCAAAGTGCTCTCCTGCTGGACGACCGCGATGACCTGCGCGCGGGTGCGCGGAGTAAACGACTGGATGACGAATCCATTGAGCAATATGCGTCCGGAGAGGGGTGCGAGGGCGCCGGAGATTAGTTTTAGAAGAGTGGATTTACCGCTGGCGTTGGGACCAAGGATGGCGACGATTTCGCCGGGCTTGGCTTGAAAGCTTGTCGCTTCCAGGGTGAAGAGCGGGGCTTGCGAAGGGTTCGCGGAATGGGCGTAGCTGACTTGCTCGACGCTGAGGCGGATGTCGGCGCTGGCGCCGTGTCCGCGAATACGACGGCGATGGCGCCGCCAAGCGCGGCGGTTGGCAGCAAGGTGCGATGGTCCGAGCCGAAGATGAGACGCATCACGTGGGGCACGATCAGGCCGACGTAGCCGATGGCGCCGCTCACGGAGACGGCCAACCCGGTGAGGAACGAAGCAGCGATGTATACGACCAGGCGCACGCGCGGCACGTCCACGCCAAGATGCATGGCTTCTTTTTCGCCGGCGAGAAGCAAATTTAAATCGGAAGCTGTCGTATAAATCGCGCCGGCAGCGGCGAGGAAGCCGATTCCCAGAAACCAATAGATGCTCTTTTGAAGAGGAGTGGATAGCTCGCCCATCAGCCAGAAGGACAGGCCGCGGAGATTGCCGCTGAGGGTGCTCATGAGGAACATGATGATGGCGGAGATGAATGAGCCGGTGATAACACCACCGAGAAGCAGGGTGTTGCCGTCAATCTGGCCTTCACGGCGGCCGAGAAAATAGACCGCGGTAATGGTGGCGGCCGCGCCAATAAAAGCGCCAAGAGGCGTCAAAAGCGCCGCGAGCATGGGAGAGAGGTTGAGATGGGGTTCAGCAATTAGCGCGAGGATGGCGCCGAGGCCTGCGCCGCTGGAAACGCCGAGAACATAAGGATCCGCCAATGGATTGCGAAGCAGCGCCTGAAAACTTGTGCCGGCGACGGAGAGAGAAGCGCCGACGATGATGCCGAGAAGAATGCGCGGGAGGCGGATATTCTGGATGATCAGGACGTAGTCAGTGGAGATGCCGCTGCGCTGGTGGAAGAGGACACCCCACATATCGCGGGCAAGCGCGTAAAGAGAAACCGGAACGGCGCCGAATTTGATGGCGACGATCACAACGCCGAAGAGAATCAGCAATAAAACCGTACATTGCAGGAGAAGACGGCGGAGGGTCAGCGGGCGCATGGGCAGCCTCCGGGAACCGCGGCGTTGAACTGCAGTGCGGAAGAGAGAAGAGCAAGAGGCAAGGGCGGCGGGATGGGAGTTGGAAGCGCCTTTTCGTTTTTGTCCTTTTCTTTCTCTAGTTTATCTTTAGCGTTTTTTTCGTTGAGGCTCTCCGGTTTTTCAACGAAGGCATCCGGGTGAAGTTGCCTGGCGAGGTCCTCGATGGCGGAGACGATGCGCGGAGCGGGCCGATTTACGGCATCGCTGATCACGGCAATGTGGTGATTATTGACGGCATCCACGATGTTCCATCCGGGAAGGGTGGCAAGCATTTCGACGGTAGCGGGAGCGGTATCGGAATGGGTGGACGCGAACACCAAGAAGTCCGGCTGGAGCCGGGCGACTTCTTCCAGGCTGACGTGTGGCCAATCTTGCTCGGAATCCACAATGGAGACAGCGCCAGCGAGGCGCAGGGCATCCGCAATGAAGGTGTGCTTGCCAACAGAGATGAGCGGCTGATGCCAGACAACGAAGAGAACACGTTTGGGAGGAGAAGAAGCGAGGTGCTGCTGCAAATCCGCAAGATGATGTTCCATTTCGGCGGCGATGGAAGCGCCTGCGTCCGGTGCGCCCAAGACATTGGCGAGCTTCTTTGAGGAACTGGCGATTTCGTTGACCGTGTGAGGGTCGGTAGCGTAAGAGGGAATTCCAATATTTTCCAGACCGTGGACGGTCTCCAGGCGGTTCAGGCCTTTGGTGACGAGGACGAGATCCGGACGGAGAACGGCAATCTGTTCCAGGCTCGGATTGATGGTGTCACCGACTTTAGTCTTTTTCTGAGCGTCGGGAGGGTAATCGCAGTACTCGGTGTCGCCGACGAGATGATCTTGCAATCCAAGTGCGTAGACGGTTTCGGTCAAGCTGGGGGCGAGCGACACGATACGGTTGACCGGCTGGGGAATGCGAACAGTGCGGCCGGTTTCATCGGTGACTTCCCGGTAGATGGGGGATGCGGGAGAAATTGCAGAAGCGCTTTGCGCGCGCGCTACAGCCGCGCAGGACAACAGAGCAGCGATTGCGGCGGCGATAGCGGTCCGAAGGCGCTTACTGGAAAATTCTTTCACAAATATTCCCTAACCCGAGAATCACATTGTGCCAACAAAAAAGCCCCACGAGACACCTTGGGGCATGTGGCATGGCTCTTTCTCGCGAAGAGCGCGGCCTCTGCGGCACGGGAGGGTGGCCTGGCTTACGGCTTTTCAGCCGATTACAGTGGCGGGACCGCGGCCGATTCACACGGCCTTCCCCGCTTCCCCTGCCTGCAAATTGAATTTCGAGTGTAAGCCGCGTCTGCGGGAGTGTCAATGCGGGAGTGAATTATTGGCTCGAAGGCTTAGCGGTTCTTCCAGTTGGGCTTGCGCTTTTCGACCAGCGCGCGGAGTTCGTTCAAGAAAATGTTCATGGAATGTTTGAGCCCCTCGCGCAGTGACATGCCCATGCCACCGAGAATGGCTTTTTTCGCCATAGTCAGCACCGGGCCGGAGTGGCCGCTGATGCGGTCGACGAGGTCTTTCACCGCGTGTTCGAGCTGCGCTTCCGGGACGAGGCGATTCACCATGCCGAGTTCCAGCGCGCGCTCGGCAGTGACCGGCTCGCCGGTCAGAACGAGTTCGAGCGCAATCTTTGGTCCGACGAGAAAAGGCAGAATTGTTGATGCGAGAGGCGGGAAGATGCCGATGCTGATTTCGGGCTGGGCAAATCGCGCTCTGGGCGTGGCGATTACGAGATCGCCGAAAGCGGCCAGTTCTGCGCCGCCGCCGATGGCCGGGCCGTTCACCACGCAAATGACAGGTTTGCCGACTTCCAGCATTCCAGCGAAGGCGGCATGAAACGCGTCGAGCATTTGAAACACGCGCTGCGAGGTGTATTCGCCGATGTCGATTCCGCCGCAGAAGACTTTGCAGGCCGAATCGACAACGATGAGCTTGACGTCATCGCGCTCGCCGGCATGAGAGATGCCACTGGCGATTTCTCGCAGCATGGATTCATTGAGAAGATTGTGTTCCGGACGGTTGAGAGTCATTCTCGCGACGCCGTCTTCGATGCGGAATTTTACGCTCTCAAATTCTTCGGGTGAGCGGCGATCCGGTTGCAACGTGAAATCCTGGGTGTTGACGGGCTTAATCATTTCCCATGCTCCTCGTCGTCCATTGCGTAAAAGCCTTGTGTAAGTCCTTGGAAGAAGCCAAATCTGATGCTAGCACGGGGTTTTGTGGCATCCACGAAGAGTGAGGCGCGTGGTGCGCAAATAGTTCGCAGGCCATTGGGACAGGGTTTGAGGGGGAAGTGCTGAAGCGTTGCTAGCGGGAAAAACGTTTTTTACTTCATCCAGTTTTTTCTTGTGCATCGCCTTGCAATGGTTATGCTGTCTGCAGTCACGAAGTGTGGGCGCTGGAGAACGCTCGCGGGAACTCAATGGAATGTCTCAACACGAAAGCATATTCAAGGAACGGAGAGCGGTGGCGGTTCGAATGACGGAACCGCCCGCTGCCGGTGGATTTCCAACTCCATCGTCGTGGGAGACTTCGGCCCCGCTGCGTTTCGATGCGGACTGGCAAGGCAAGAACGCCGATCCGGAAAGAGAGACGGAGGTGCGGCTACTCTGGACTCCAGAGTGGCTGTTCTTACGGTTCTACGTTAGGTTTCGAGTCATCACGATTTTTCCGGATGCCGATGCCAGTGGCCGCCGCGACCAGCTTTGGGATCGCGACGTCGCGGAAGTTTTCCTTCAGCCTGACCCGTCGCAACTCCGCCGATATAAGGAATTCGAAGTCAGCCCGAATGGCTTTTGGATCGATTTGGACATCGCGCCAGGGGAGAAACGCGATTTGAAGAGTGGCATGCGGCGCCGCGTGAGTTTGAGCGAAGCGAAGAAAACCTGGGTTGCGGAGATCGCGTTGCCGATGAAATGTTTGGTCGAACGATTCGATTCCGCGGCCGTTTGGAAAGTAAATTTTTATCGCGTGGAAGGCGCAGCCGAGCCGCGATTCTATTCCGCATGGCAGGCCACGCGAACGGCTGCGCCTAATTTCCATGTTCCGGAAGCGTTTGGCGAGTTAATTTTTGGTTCTGGCGTCATGCCTCGGGAGTAGCGGAGTTGGCGGAGGCGTGCGGCGGATCATGAGTGGTTTCCTTGCTGATTTTTCCTTATGCTTTCCCGGTGAAGAAAACGACGCGGCATTTTCGGTGTTTTGCGGCGGAGCGAGTACTTCGAATATTTTTCAGCTCTCTATGCGCCGCGGGAATCGTTTGCGGCGGTTCGGCCTTGCCTGCCCGTCCGCGGCAAACGGAGAAAGAGCCTGGTCCTGCCGTCACAAAAGTCGAACCTCCAGGCTGGTGGGTAGGGCTTACACCAGAGGTGCTGCTACTGCTTTCGGGGCGTGACCTCGAAGCGACTCATGTGGCGTGCAATTTGCCGACGCTGCGTGTTTCGCGCACACAGTCTACGGCAGGTGGCAAGTATCTTTTTGTATGGCTGAAGATTGCTGCGGACGCGAAGTCGGGCACCGCCGTCTGCCGAATTGCCGCGCCGAAGGGAACGACTTCATTTGAACTGCCGCTCGCTGCGCGCACTCCGACACTCGGAAGGTTTCAAGGGCTTTCGCCCGATGACGTAATGTACCTCATCATGCCGGACCGCTTCGCGAACGGCGATCCCGCGAATGACGAGCCTGCCGAAGCGCCCGGTTCCCACGATCGTTCGAAGCCGCATGCATACCATGGCGGCGATTTGCGCGGGATTCAGACCCATTTGCCGTATCTGAAGGATCTGGGCGTGACCGCGCTGTGGCTCACGCCCATCGTGAAGAACGGCGCCGCACAGGACTATCACGGGTATGGCGCAGTGGACCTCTACGCCGTTGATCCGCATCTCGGGGCGCTGAAGGACTATCAGGATTTGGTTGCGGCGGTGCATAAGCAAGGCATGAAACTTTTCTTTGACGCCGTTCCAAACCATGTAGGGCCAAAACATCCCTGGGTTGCGAATCCGCCACTTCCGGACTGGTTCCACGGAACGCTGCAGCACCATATCGATTCTTTTTCGCCGCTGAAAGGCAGCTTCTATGGCAAAACTGGCGGTCAACCTATCGCAAACGATCCGTTCGAGGCGCTAGTCGATCCTCACGCGCCGATGCGCATGAAACGGAATCTTACGGACGGGTGGTTCTTCGGGATTTTGCCGGACATGAATACAGAGAACCCAATCGTCGAGCAATATCTCTTGCAGAACAGCATCTGGTGGGCGGAAACGTCGGGACTAGATGGGTTCCGCGTTGACACGTTTCCGTATGTCGGCCGGAAGTTCTGGGCTAATTGGCATGCGGGATTACACAGACTCTACCCCTACCTGACGACCGTTGGCGAAGTTTTCCATCCCGATCCGAGTGTGACTTCGTTTTTCGTGGGCGGGACAAAACGCTATGACGGCATTGATAGCGGGCTTTCCACGGTTTTCGATTTCCCGATGTTTTTCACCCTAAGGGATGTGTTGTTGCGAGGCGCGCCCGTGGGCCGCCTCGCGGACGTGCTGCGGCATGATGCCTTGTACGTACATCCTGAAATGTTGGTGTCTTTTTTCGCAAATCACGACGTGCCGCGGTTTGCGAGCGTCGAAGGCAGCTCTTCCGCGAAGCTCAAGCTGGCGTTCGGACTTACGCTCACGCTGCGAGGGATTCCCGAGATTTATTACGGCGATGAAATCGGAATGCCGGGGGGCGGCGATCCGGACAACCGGCGGGATTTTCCCGGTGGCTGGATTGGCGACACGAACGATGCCTTTGCGGAGTCTGGCCGCACGCGCGAGCAGCAGGAGATTTTCTCATACGTGCAGTCGCTGCTCAGGATTCGCCGCGAACACGCCGCACTGCGAAGTGGCCGGTTATGGCATATGGCTTCCGACGAATCCGCTTATGTTTTTTTCCGTGAATCAGAGGAAGAACGAGTGGTCGTTGCGTTCAATAACGCCGATCAGCCGCGGGAACTTCGCATCGCGCTAGGCGACACGCCGGCACAAGACGCGGCAGCAATTGGAATTCTCTTTGGCGATGCAAAAGCGGAGTTGTTCAAGGGCGAACTGCGAATCACGATGCCGCCGCAATCGATCTCGATTTTTTCTCTAAACTGAGCCCAAAGGTCTTTTGCTCAGAACGCGAGGCGGACGCTCCAATTCTTCAAGGCATCGGGCATGGTGAGAGTGACGGCGTGTGCAATGTTGTCGTAGCGCCACTCGTGTATGACTTGCTCTCCGATGCGAACTTCTTTCGGTGACGTTAGCGCGCCGTAAATCGTTAGTTTTACAGAGTTCCACCATGGTTGATACGCACTCTTCTCTGTGGTACCTGAGAGCGTCACCGCGCCAGAAGAAACCTGGCAAGAATAGTTCACGCGCAGAATTTCTCCCTTTTGATAGGCGTACGTGTGCCCATCGTCCTGGTAGAGGGTCCCGCGGCAATCGCCGCTCGCGTTGCTGTTGGGCAGATATACGCGCAGTTCGAGCGGTCCGTTCGGCGTTTCTTCCGTGGACTGCACCAAAGGCTGCATCGGCACGATGGCTCCAGCACGCACGTAGATCGGCATCTCATCGAGGCGAGGCTGCAAAGTAAACTTTTCCTTGCTCGACAGCTTCGCGTTCGTCCAGAAGTCGTACCACTCTCCGGGTGGCAAGGAAATTTCCTCGGCATCCACCATGTCCGTGGTCACTGGCGCGACAAAAAAGTCCCTGCCAAATAGAAAATCCCGGTTGTCGCCATAAAAATCCGACGCTTGGGGATATTCGAGAAACACTGGCCGCATGAGAGGCAGGCCGGTACGGGACATTTCTTCGATTCCGGTATACAAGTACGGCATCAATTCATAGCGCAGCTCGATGTATTTCCGGCGGATGGCTTCGTGTTCCGGGCCATGCACCCACGGTTCCTGGTCCAGAGTTCCCTTGGCGGTATGGTCGCGGTAAATCGGGTTCAGAGCTCCAACTTCGAACCAGCGCGTCAACAGATCGGCCGGTGGTGAGCCGGCAAAGCCACCGATGTCATCGCCTACCAGCGGGTAGCCTGAAATCCCCATGCTCAAGAGCATCGGCGTGCTCATCTTCAGATGATTCCAGGTGCTGCTGTTGTCGCCGGTCCACGTGGCGGCATAGCGTTGCGTGCCGGAATACGCGGCACGAGTGAGCACGAAGGGGCGCTCGTCCGGCTGTAGTTTTCGCAATCCTTCGTAAGTCGCCCGTGCGTTCTGCATGCCGAAGACATTGTGGATAGCGCGGTGATCGAAACTGGTGCCATCGTCGAGGCGGTGCCGGGTATCGAGCGGCATGGTTTTATCGGCGCGTTCGAAGAGCGACGGTTCATCCATGTCATTCCAGAAGCCTGCCACGCCCATGCCGACAAAGTTTTTGTAGAGTCCGCCCCACCATTCGCGCGCGCGCGCCAAAGTGAAATCCGGAAAAACACTTTCCCCCGGCCAGACAATTCCTACGTACACGGAACCATCGGGATTTTTCACGAACA
>WNFR01017252.1_pt1 | contig 14228 bp, 12 predicted proteins | sample 5400221 | NCBI WGS metagenome assembly WNFR01 (sample SAMN13153357, study PRJNA577476) | soil metagenome | isolation source: 40 cm soil under Madrone tree | place: USA:California | collected 2016-06-14 | reverse complement strand
CAAAGTCGCTCGTACGCGTTAGCGTTGGGCTAGAGGGCACCGTGTGGCTGCATGCCGTATTTGCGAACGCAGTGCGCGCGGCCGAAGAGGCCCACATCGCCAACACCGACGCCAGTCCAGGAGCGTGAGCAGTTCAATCTCTGTCCCGCACTCTTCGTTGCGCGCCGACCCGTCCATCCAACTGGACCATTTTCTTTGCCGTTCCTTGTGGAGTGGCTCGCCCTATTCAACTGGCGCGGGATTAGCCCATCCAACTGGGTGTATACGGCGAAGAAGCTAGCACCATTTCTTGCGTCGAGAGACCACTCCTACCTATGAAACAGACGATGTGGATAACAAAAATAATACTCGAGAGAATGATAGTGTTAGGAAAATGTCCAATATAGAGGGGCAAATGTCCACATCGAACAACTTAATGGTGTAGATAAGTAGGACACAATGCAACGGTTGTCTAGTGCGCAAAATACTCTGGAGAGCGCGGAACCTTCAAATTGTCAGGACAAATTGCTTTGCTTTAAGAATGAGACACCTCACCTGATGATAGGGAACGTGGGTAAATTGACCCGAGGAAAAAGACAAAGACCTCACGAGGAGGAAAGGACAAAAAATTGGAGAAGAGCAGCAGACCCAGAGTAGTCTGAATCGAGTTTCGTGCCTTCCCTGCAGGAAAGAAGTGCACGAGCCGCAAATTGAACTCAAGGACGGAACATCCGAGGAATTCCTGCACCCCTCACCCCTCATACACCAGTATCCCCAACCTAGCAACTATACAGGGGTCCCCGGTTGGCCACTTGCATAGGGACTGCCCGGCGTAACAATATGGTGTGCTGCGTGCTCCACCAAGTTGTTGAGAGCCTGCTCACCGTCGATCACGGCGGAGCAAACTTTTGCCTGTGTACATGCTGCAACAACATGCACCAGCCTGCTTGCATGACCAAGAAGTAAGATGAACACATCCCTTCTGTCCCGCCGGTGGAGGGAAGAGATGTCGCTCGCGTCGATGACTGGCCATGTATGCAAGAAACTCAACTTCTATGCACACACTAGCATGACATAGAGATCCGGAGTTGCTAGGCTAGGGAGCTGCAGAGCCCGCCATTGGCTCAGCCCGCCCGTGAAGGACGGAAAGGTGCGATAGGGTGATGGGCGGGGTGGCAAAGGAAGAGAACAAAACGAACCGCCCGAGCTCCGCAACAAATCTCAAGGCCCCCAACAGCACCCTCCCCTCTCGTCGAGCACTAGGCACAAAGCCCGGATGCCCGACGAAAGGATCGTTGGGAATAACGCTTAGGAGGAACAAATCCCTTGTTTGTCGCTCGACTATTACAAGTCGGACCCTGCTAGAGTCGATTGAAGGAGCCTGGAAGACTCAGACCTTAGCCCGCTCGCGAATGAGGAGTAGAACTCCTGTACGTGGCGAGCCTTGCGGCCTTGGGTCTGCTGATAGAGAGAAAGAGAAAATTTGACTCGACGGACGTGGCATTGGTGCGTACGTAATCTTCACATCACGTGCCATGCTGTGGTCCTTTGGCAGAGCAGAGACAGAGGAAACCAAACCAAACCGCTTTTTGTCGAGCATACGACATAATTTTAACAAGCCTATCAATTGCAGCATGTCTCGTGGTTTCAAGTGTGTATTGTATTGAAGAAGGATTGTTTCGATTCCCGCCACGTGAGTGACGTGTTAAGTTTCTTTGGCGTTGTTTTGACATTCTAATTATGTACGAGGGTGGATGTGGATGTGTCCTTAGTTGAACCGCCACTGCTGCCATCCTCCGCTTAAGCCGCAAGTAACCGACTTTATCCTTTATAGATTAAATTTCCCGTAATTGTTATGCCACGCGACGCAAGCGGTCCTCTCAACGGAAGAACCAAATCCTACGAAGCCCTCGTCAAATCCTTGTTCACGAACATGTCGCACATCAAAGAGTCAGATGTACCGCCCCGCCCCCAAAGCCGAATTGGTTTTCGCAAGAACATGTCCTTCAAGACTCGGCACTCACCCCAACACGACCGGACCACGTTCCACGTCGACGATATCGCGGGAACCACGACATCGACTGTCGTCAACTCTGACGATGATACCGCCGACTCCGAGACCTCCGACGAATGGTCTACCGACTCTGACACGAGCGATACTACATTTTCAAGTGACCTTCCTCCATTTTTTCCGGCTCCGTCGACGCCTCCGCCTATCCTAGTACCGGACGCATTTCCTGACCAGGACATCTCAATCCCTTCTATTCCGTCGCAGCTGCCTATGCCCATGCACCACCAGCCATTGCGCCCTATGATCCCGCACCACGGCTTATCACGCAGCGCGCTTCAGCACCAAAAATGGCTTTGGAACACGCGCTATGACGAATGGATGCAGTGGCAGGCCGACGTCGACACGGCCGAGATGGGAGCGTACGGCGGAATCATGCCAAACGCTGCTGCAATCGAACCGCCACCGCCTCTCAGGCGTTACGCACGCGCGTCGTCCTCGCCTATGCCCCCCGACTCCGAATACGCGGCCGCGAGCAAGAAGACGGAAATGAACGAGAAAATATTCCCGCGGACCGGCGACCTGACCGCACTGCATGACCCCCAGGTCGTGCGGCTCGACCAGACGTTCTGTAATTACCCGCTCTGGACCATACGGAAGGTCCTCTTTGTCTGTAGCATGGACACCGCGGCGCGCGGGGTGGGTCTCTCTTCGCAAGATCCGGAGAAACCTGACACGCGAGCCGAGGATGACCAAGAAACCGAGGCACCGTCTGGCTTAAGTAAGAGCAAGAGCAGGGCCTGCCTGAGCGCCATACCCGATAATCTCATGCTAACTCAACGTGACTTGACAAAGTCGGACAGTACTATCCCGTTATTGACGAAGCTACGCTGGGAGCAAAGCTGGCAAACGCGCTGGGAGGTCCTCACCGCGCTCGTCAGGATGACCGAGCGTGCTGTCCTCGCGCGGGGATCTACCAAGATCCCTTCCACCGTCACAACACCCATAGGGCTTCCCGTTGTAGCCAGGAGCCTCACGAATGTCGTCAGCGAGAGCCCAACCACCAGAGTTCCAACGCGCTTCTTCTTGGCAGGCTCCGAACGGCTTGGAGAGATCGATGGTAGTGAGAGCGACGACGACGCTGACGAAGAGGAAGAGGACTATGGGGAGATCATCCTCAATCCGCGATTCAGCTTGCAGAAGTCAGTGCCGGATGGGCGCGGGTGTGGCTTTGGGCGTTCGATTTTGCATGCCCAAGTACTGCCCTTGGACACGCGGCGGGGTGTCAAGGCGCTACGCTTGTGATTATCACCGAGATGAAAAAAGCGTTTACCTACACATTTCTAAAGCACTCAGCATACGGAACAACATTCGATTTATGATACCTACACTTGGGAAGTTTTGTATCGGCACACTCTACCTCACTGTACTTGTTAATCGATTTGTACTGCCATAATGGGAATCTATCGCTTTCTTATCTATGATCTATGATCGCTATACACTTATACGCTTAGGAGAATCAAGCACGAATCAAGCAAGCAAGGATTTGTGTGGCGGAACTGGCTACACTTGCCCCTGTTATTGAATATGTAAATTCGAATGATGTCGCCGTCCTCCATGCATATACCACGAGTGGTTGGGGCTTCAAACATACATTACGCAAGTAACCAGTCCAGGAACGGCACCAAATTCCCGCACGCATGATACCACAAACGTTCAACTCGCCTCATCGGAGTGTATACATGTCCTGATTAACCGAGATCGGAGGAGTATCGGGCACAACGCCGTTCATTAAAGCCACGGAGATATGCCTTCAGGTTAGCGCAAAGAAGACCCTGGCTGAGAACGCAGAAGATGAATCGGAGACAGCGTCTGTTTATCTGCATCACCTTAAAACGTGCATCCCAAGGGACCTGGAGGTTGCGAAGTTCATCTGACTGACATTTTGCTCCGCTGTGTCTGTCAAAATTACAATGGGTGCGACAAATGGCATGATAGAGAAATTGAGGTAATCCTTCGCTCATATATGCTATGCGACGCTCGGTGTTCGGTTCGCCCAGGATCAATATGATGCAAGGTGTCGCCGGTGATAGGCGAATGACACGTTGCCCAACTTCGTCCAATTAGGGCTCAGACCAACTAAGCTGAGCGTAGCTGTAGAGGTCAAAGCCGCGTGGATTGTTACTATTGGGCGTATCTAAGGAACGGAGGGCACGTATTCGTTTTGTAAGAGCCTAGATTGTCACCGGCGACTAGACTGGACTCCACAGAGGCAGCCGAACGAGTTAGAAGAACCAGCGAAAAAACAGCAGTCGCAATCACAGAGCAGAAACCGAATTCGAGCAGCAATACATACATCAACTTGGAATATATGACAAGTTGCCGAAGTACCATAAAGAGAGGGGCCCTTAAAGGAGGGTGTGAAGTGTGACATCTAGAAGCGAGATCTGGAGGCGCCAGAATCGATAACCAATGAGGCAGGGGTAGGTCATGAGGCCATCCTTGAACTAGACAAGAATGATCGGTCAATGGGATGGAAGGATAGAGAAAGAAGAGAGAATACGCCCGTCAGAAAGTCATTAAGGACAAAAGTACTAGGGACAGAAAAAACCAGATAGATGGATGAGGGTAAGAGCACAAAGGGCGCAGTGCGTGGTCCAGACTGCTATTCAGTCGGAGAATCGAAGTTGGTTTGAGAAGTTCTATGGGTGCGTGTAGTATTAGCGCCGTGAAACTTGGATTGTACTTGAGGTCTGCGTCCTCTGAACAAGTGACTGTTGTTCTTGGTCTGATGTGAGGAACGTCCAATTCTCGTCTGTGAGGTTTCGTTTATTCGATTAAGAGACGCCCGGTGAGTTTTTCGCACGTGCACGGCATTACCTTGAACCAACATCATCGTCACCCGTGGTTTCCTTGTCTAACGGAAATCTCTTCAGAAAAGCGCAAATTCAAACCACGAAGAAACAAGGGCGAGGTGCAGTTGCGAACCTTCCGCACAAGGACTCACTCGGAAATTGAGGCGGAGCACCATCCAGCTGAGTCTGAGCGGCGACGAGATCTTAAAACCCCGCAATACCAGAGCCGAGTGCGCCGCCCTCTCTGTTTCTGCTTCCCATCGTCATCTAGTATGCTTAACATGATGTCTAGCTTGACCATCCTGCGAGGTATCAACCTTTCAACCTGCCTCTCTAGCGTAACTTTTCGTGTCACACACCGCTCAAAACGTGATGAGCGGTGACCAATCCAAAACACCTACCACCAGCACCGAACAACCACCCCATCCGCCTGGTATTCCACAATATCCGTTTCCTGGCACACCTTACCCGCCTCCTCCGGGTGCTTATACGTGGTATTATCCTCCACCCGCGGACCCCAACGGTGATCCGAATGCCCCCCCTCCTGGACCATACGTCATGTTCCCCCCTCCAGGAATAATGTATGGGTATCCCCCCCCTCCCGCCCCAGCCCAGGGTATGTCTAGTAGTGCCCAATCGACCCTCTTACCCTTCTATTTCGTTCCTCAGTTTGTCTGATCATAATTTCAGGTTATGCTCCTTTCCCACCGCCAGCGCCTCCTGTGGTCACGCGCGCAAAACGCAAACAAGTCAAGATGGCAGTAAGTTGTACTTGTTTTGCGCGACCTGTGCCAGTCATTTTGACCGCAACGCTCAAAGTGCACGAATTGCGCCGCCGCCTGTAAGCGGTGCGACGAGGCACGTCCGTGCCAACGGTGCCAAAAATATGGACTGGTGGACTCGTGTAGAGACGGCATGCGTAAGGCCCGCAAGGTTGGAATCAAGCGCGGTCCTTACAAACGTAAAAGCAAACTTCCGGCATCTGAGGCGCCTCCTTACCCCGGTCTGCACGCACGGCTCCACGAACTTAATTACATCTCTCATATTTCCCTGTAGGGTTTCCTCCCAACGGCGAAGGGCCATGGCCTGCCCCATCGGATCAATCAAACGGCACTCCTCCTGGAGCTGCGGCGGCTATGCCGCCTCAATACCTCCCACCAGAAGGATACTGGCCGTACCCCTATTATCCACCTCCACCTGGTTATGTTCAGCCTCCCGATGGGCATGCTAACGGCGACGGTCAACCGCCACATCAGCCCGCATATTATCCAATTCACCCCGGCTACCCTACCATGGCCATCTATCCTCCTCCTCCAGGGGCATACGGACCCATCCCTACCCCGTCGGGCCAGGCACCTCCCCAATCGTCCGCTGAGCAAGCAGCCAGCAACCAGATGGCGACTTCAGACGAGGAGAATGCTGCCTCAGGGCGAGGAAAAAAGAAGAAAAAGCGTGTGGGTGGTGAGGATGGTGGATCAAAATCGGGAAATAAGGTTAAGAAAACTAAGCGTGTCGCTAACCCTGCAAGCGAGGTGGTTGTAGCTGTTGCCTCAATCTCCCCTGCTCCTCCTTCAGATGATTCGAATGATGACCGCGGCAGCCCCGTCGTCCACAATGCACCTCTCAGCGGGGGCGCCGAACCGCTTCCTCCTGTCATCGCTGCTGCGTGAGCGTTTATGTGGACTGTCCAGTCATTGTCAAATTGTTTTTCTCGCTATTAATTGAACTGTCGTCATGTCAAATTTTTTCTCTCACCTCGTATGTGGATTGTCAAGTCCTGCCTCGTTTCACTGGTGGCCCTCTGTTCAATCACCCGTCCACCACGCAAGTGCCTTCACGGTCCGTGCGTGGCGGACTAATGATCACGAATAGGTGGTCGTCGTGACTATGCGTCTGTGTACATAAGTATTTACCGTTGATCGTCTATATCTCGCGTTGTGTTGAGTTGTGTCGAATTATGCCTGCATGTTCCTTTGTCGTATGTCTCGTGATGCTATCCTCCTCTGGTCATAATATTTTTATCTATTGTTGCTGCGCATCGACGGAGGAATTGTGTTGCCGTGTACGGTGTTCCCAAGCCTATCATTTAAGCTTTCTCCCAACTGTGAAAGTGAATTACTGTAACTCAATCTCAACACACGATTGAAATTACGTCTGTTCTGGTTCCGGCAGGTGCCGGCTACGTCGCAAAATGGAAGCGCCTTACTTATAAGACGATTGTCATCGTCCGAGTCTCTCATCCAGTCAAGTGCAAGTCATGTCTATCTTCCGTGCCGTCCGTCAACTCGCAGCACCATCTTCACGTGCTATTTCTCTACGCTCTTCTCTCATTTCAACGCGCGCACGCGTCCCAGCGTTCTCTCGAATTGCCGCCGCCGTGCCAGCGACGCATGCCCCCTTCTCGGTCTCTGCGCGTCGCTTTGGCGAGGGCACCAGTGCGTACTAATACTGTACATTCCAGCATCGATGCTTCATTTTCTTACGGTCGTGTTCCTTCCAGCCGACGGTAACGTGTCCGCGAAAATTGCCGAGGAGCTGGCTTATGAGAAGGAAGCTGGGATCCCAGGCGAGCCAGAATTCCTCACGGAGTTTAATTCCTCTGGCATCTGGACGGTATGCCCTTTCTCTTATTCGTTTAACACGTGGCGACTGACCTGGTCACAACTCTGCTAGATTGAGGACGCCCCTGGAAATGACGAGGTGACGCTCTACCGCAAATTTGGCAATGAGCAGTACGTCCGTCGCATGAACGGAGTGTGATGTTCTTGTGGTCTCATTTTTTTTTTCTTTATGTGTATGACAGCATCCGCGTCGTTTTTTCCATTGCGGAACTTCAGAGTGATGAGAACAACTTTGAATCACAGGAGGATGAAGAGGCCCCTTCTGATGCCGGCGAGGCGTCATACCCGCTCCGCTGCTCCATCACCATTACCAAGGTACCTACATTTTCGTACACCTCAGGTCATGGATCCAAATATGTTGTGTTACAGCCTTCTATTCCTGGTGCGATGAGTATGGACGCAGTCTGCCAAGAAGGTGCGTTCGTCGTCGAGAACTTGTCGTTCTACGACGACGCCAAGCTCGCGACGGACCTGTCCGCTGAGGCCGACTGGAAGCGCCGCGGCCTCTACATTGGCCCTCAGGTATGGCCGCCTTCCTCCATCGTCACACGATCGTTGCGCTGAACGACTCGCGTGCACCAGTTCGAGACGCTCGACATTAGTCTCCAGGACGAATTTGAGAAGTTCCTTCAGGAGCGTGGTATTAGCGAGAACCTCGCATTCTTCATACCCGAGTACGCGCAGCATAAAGAGCAAAAGGTTCGCAAACTCCAGGTTATTTTTTTTTTCTACTTGTGCTGATGTCCTTCTGTGTTTAGGAATACGTCAACTGGCTGGGCAAAGTCAAGGGCTTCATCGAAGCTTGAAGAAAACAGCTCGTATCTCACTTACTGACTTTCGCCCACCCCCCTAAAAAAAATTACATAGAGCTATACATGACCTAATGACTTGCACCTCTCACGAGCGCCCATAAATTTGCTAAATGCGCGTCAATCGATTTTAGTCCCCTGTGTGCTGACAAAACTGGTTCTACATGACTAGCTGCCTTGTCTCAAGTAGAGGTGGGTCCTCCACTATTCGGCCATGGGACCTACGTTTGTAAGGGTTGTGGGTATGCAGCCCAAGAAAGAGGTCATACGTGTGGCCCGCCTGACTCGACACAGGATATCACGATGGTCACACTTATACACGTTGCAACGGCGTTGCGCGGCACTGAACACGGAGACCTTGATTTGGTGCTGTGTTCGTACCTCCGAAAGAGTAAGGCCCGTTCGTGAAAACACATGCGTTTTTTATCTTCCACCAACCATAAGGCATCAGCGCTTCACTGTGTGCCAAGAGGAGATGCGCCGTAATGGCTCGCCCATTCAGTTGACGTGCCAGTGGAGTCTCCTGGACACCGATAGGAACTCCCGTTTTCCTCGGAATGGCATCTCTTCCATTGTGTTTGCATGCGCAGTTTGATGATAAGGTAGACGCGCGACAGTAATGTACTTCCCACACTGATGTTGCGCTATGAAGTGACCACGCGGGTAGTCTGTGATACTGGTCCTACCATTCGCCCGCATGTGCTATCCTCTGTAACCTGACAGCTACCTTCACTATTATCGAACAGCCAAAAAGACAAAAAAGAGGATGGATGTCTTGCTTGGATCATGATAAAATCGACGGTAGATCCACTAGCTCTGACCAGATCTGACCACTAGCCCTCAGTTCAGTTCCTGGTGCCATGCATAACGGAACAGTTATGAGGAGGTGATCGTGATGATGTCATAACGTGAAAAAATAGCTGTTGGCTTCCGGTGTCACATGAACTACATCCTTGTATCTGATCGGATCGTACTACGTACTACACCCGTAGTGGGGTGATACACCGATATTTCATATAGACCGTTTGGTCACGAGCACAATCTGATTGACGGGGTTTTGTGCGTCCTGTACAAGTACTACATTTCGAGCGGCGGAAATATATGCTTTGATATGCAGATCAAGGGAGATATCATGTGGTGCACTGGTATTCTGAATCGGAATAGATCTGGCTGATGCTCTGGTGATTGTGCCAGTGAGCGGTGGGTGTAAGTTTGTAACTTACTCTATCATCCTAGAAGGTATCACCGCGCCAGATCGGCGACTCGGCGCAGCTGCCCTGGAGTACACTAATTACACTAATTGGGGATTCAGCTCTTAGGAGGAATTACTCGTTGACACCCTCACGTAGTAAATCGCCGTGACCTGTTAGTACTCCTACAGCACTGGCATCACCACACCATTGTGCTCACGTTGGCATCTGAGACAAACTGTTTAACAGGGTACTTGGTACGAGTGCGTCATCCTTGTCACATACGTATCGGGAAGATGGTGCAATGTAACCCTTCCATTGATCTTTCCATTTTATGTCCATGATCAGCTCATCTAGTCATCAGCGAACATACGTTGGCTCCACGAAAGGGGCTGTCACAGTGGGCTGTCGTTGCAAATGGCGTATAGTCTGTGGTCCTCTATGCACCTTTTTCGCGCACCGGGCCTCCAGGAGACGTTTGAGTTTGTATCAATTCGTGGAGGTAAGTATATGTTTCAGACATTCTGGAATTGCAAGGCAAGCGATGGTGGGGGCACGAAGGTGGGGGCACGAAGAGTGCTTTGACGCGTGCTGCTGTGCTATCAATATTTGCCAGTTGAACGTTCTCCGGCATCGGTGGGTAGGGCTGATTCGGTCCAGCTGTGTTGTAAGTTCGGACAGCTCGATAGATGGCGAGTTAGTAAGCAGCGTTCCTGCGCACCGGCCGTGAGACCAGTGGTCTGAGAATCGTGTCTCCCGTAATTGTGGATGCGAATCGAATGCGCTGTCGTCATTGAAAACTGGATTATGAAGCCCGTCAAGTGCTTGCACCACGCGATATTCTGGGGCGACCTTGCGCTCTGCTCGCGATGCTCTTCTTTAACCCATCTTCTCGTAACAGATCAGTGGGCTTCCACACAACGTTCTAATTTCTTCCGCCCGCCAGACAGAACGCTGCGAACAGCAGAGGTCCCAATGAAGACGGAAACGGTTACGGCGACCTCCCAAAAAATTGTGAAGAAGACGACTGAGCCAGGGAAGAACAAGAACACTGCAAAGTGTAGGGGTGTCGTAATTAACAAGGGACACGCGGGACTTTTTGATACCAAAGAAGAGAAAGTCCGGACACGGGCTCATTCGCGAGTCGGGCGCGGTTGTGCAAGTTGAACGTATTGTCGTGCCCATTGTTACGATAACATGGCGTACTTTATACCGAAATCGAGACCCATGAGCCACAAAACGTTCACACACACAACCGATGTGCTGCTTGAGAACGTCGGGTACTAGTAGTAGTCTTGCGGCCTGACGTACGTGCCATTGGCGAAACCAGAGAGTTGTTGTGAGATCTGCGGAAGCATGGATATGGTCATGTCGCCAGTGTCGGTCAATGACGAATGCTGCGACGGTGGCGGAGAAAAGTCTTCGAGATAAATAGTCAGGAACTTGTGACCGTGTACCGATGAAGAGATACGCACAAATACGAGAACTCCATCCGCGTCGTCTTTCTACTAGGCATCGGGGATGACCTTATCATGTTTCTCAGATTCGAGTAATTACATCTGCCACATATTTTTCTGGATGTTCGCCAGAAAGCGGGACCAACAGTGTTATGAGACAGGCCGCGATCCTCAAGTATGTGGTTCGTACCTCCTTCACTTCGTTCTCGGTACTAGTCTTTGGCATCATCTCGACAACTTCCTCCATAGGTGCTTGTGAATACGAGGCGTACATTGTTATCCTGGCGTACTAGTTTGGAGTTAGAAATGCTCTGCTTGATGAGGAACGTCAGAGGTCCGGCAGGCGCCATGTATGCACAAGTTGTATGGTGCCCGGGCGCTCAGAAGACCTTTTAATCGACTTCTGGGTCTGAATCATTGTGACCTCGATGCTTGAAAGTATGCGACCTCCAGATAGCCTATAACCTTATCAGGGGCCGGATCTCCGAGTCGGCGGTGAGCTATCTCAATACTTTAGGCAGCGTGTACGTTGCAACAGCATTGCGTATCCCTTCGAGGAAACTCAGCGGTCTGTAAATACCTGAAATACAATCAGTCGTGATTACGAACCGAGGTTGTACGAACATTGACTGCAACGGTGTGGAACGACCATATCATGATGAAATATGCGATCGTCTCGTTTCACCAGTGAACATATGCGTCCCTAAATTGGAAGTGATGTCTGGTTGCTGTATTTGCGCCTTACTTCGTCTAAAAAACAAATTTCTGCCACCTCTTAAGGTGGAGGTAACAATGTGGCACGTGTTGGTGTACAACTGACCTCGAGAGCTCGCCGAATTTTCCGAGCACATCCGGTAAGTTTTCGATTGTCAGGTGTCAAACAAAGGGCTTCCCTGGCGAAACACGAAGTATGTCAGCAGTTTCGCCTAGTTCGGCGTCGACAAACCCTGTGTTTGTGGAAGAAGCGAAGGAATGAAGCTTAGCCGACGAGTCCTGGAACTCAAGTCGTCTCAGGCTCGTCACGTCCAAGGGGAGAAGTATGACCTCTTGCGCTTTGAGGCGGCGTACGCGCGCCACCTCAATTCACAATTTCACCAATGTGTTATAGGGGAGGCCTAAGGACAAGCGTTTCAGAATAATGTTGTGGCATATGGTGGCGGTGTAGTATGTATGAAGTCGGTCGACATTAAGTTGGCATTCAGGCAATGCCTCCAAATGATTTGTAAGTAAGTATCCCAGGTAATGTGCGGAAGTCATGGGGCGCAAACACAGAATACAGGCCGCTTGCATCCGTGAAGAATGACGCATCAATGATGTTTCAGGGCTCCGCATTATAGCCCCAAGGATGGATGCGCTTGGATCCCTTCTCGGCTCTCGCACCTCGACTCTCGGTATGGTTGTTGGGAGTGCCTGAGGTTTGGGTGTTGTGTTTGGGTGTCGTTTGTTCCATACATTCATTCCCACGCTCGTGAGAACACCAATGGTCCGACTTCTTATCGCGACGGTTAGATCTGATTCTGTGAAGGGTGAAGCTGTGAAGGACGGCACAGGGCGCAAGGTCACTTGAACGCAAAGCTGGAAGCGCCGTTTGTGGCACAATTAATGCAGCGAAAGCTACTCAAGTTTGAGCCCATGCCCACATCGTCAAAGCTTTAAGTGTGAAAGGGCCTTAAGGTCCAAGGGGGGGTCATTCAAACCTCAAGTTACTCGCCGCCGCCGTCGGTGCTGGCACCAAGGTCGACACCGTGAGGATAGGGGAAGTCACAGTTGCGATGGTAAAGCAATGAACGTCTGAACAGAACGCATAACATCCAAATGGACTTGGTACGTTTGGAACTGCCTATCTGAAAGATGCACGATCGCGTTTGTGACTGTAGTAAGTGTGAATGCATCTGAAAGTCGTGAAGAGTGAAATCTAGAGATTCAGCCAATCATACATTGCCAAAACCGTGAAGTCGTCATTGTCAATCGCGCCCTGGATCGAGCGCTACGCCATGACTAGGATGACTGACTAGCTACATGTAGGGCATGTATCGTACACACAAATCATACAGCGCCCCCAACCACCCCAGCGGCGCCGTATAGAGGCTATTTCATATTACCGAAGCATGGCCCTTGTCACTTTGCGTCATGGTAGGAGATTATACAGCAAATACGAAAGTAAACCTTCCATGTCCGTTATTTTAGGCTCATCCACGAGATGTCGACGGTTTTGGCGCTGCAGAAGGGAACATGGCTTCGGAGATCCTACGGAGTTTGTCGACTATCGCGCATAGATGATCCTTTTTTTGTGCCCGTCTAAGGAGCCGAGTGAAATCTCCCTCGAAAATACTCCTGCGGAGGGCTGTCTTGCTTCCTGCGTTCATCAAAATTGCGAGGGTGTCCACGAAAGAGGTTGCCTCCGCAACTGGAAGGTCTTCCGTCGAATGCGAGAGGACGCCGTAAACAAATGAGTCGACATTCATATCGTCCACGGCGCTAACGTCTTGGAGTGAGTTGTAGATCGCATTCGACGATTCTCCTAAGACGTCTTCCAGCCAAGCCACCTCTGACTCGTGGAGCGGACTTTTGCGTAGAATGTGTCTCGCAAGCAAGGCGCATATGGAACGGGATGTGACGCGGATGGAAGGGTCCGCGTCAACCCAGAGAGATCGCATAAGACTGATGTTGGCAAAGTTGATCCGCACGTCTTCCAGTAGTGTTTCAGGGAGCGAAGCCCCGTACTGGACACCACTATAGGCCCTAGCAATGTGATGGATGGCGTTCAGACATACGATGAGACGGCGTCTGCGCGTATCCTCGTCGAGCCCGAAGGAGCCTGGAATGCAGGTTCGCATGAGAGTGGCAAGGTGTTGGGAGAATATCTTTCCGGAGTGAATGGGGGCACTGATAAGTTGGACAATTGTATCTCCTGGAACGCTACCCACGAAATCTTGAATCTTGCTCTTGTCGGCTAATGCCGGTTCGTTAAGAAGCCACGTGAGCGCCATTGGGTCCACCTCCGCCGACGCATTATTGGCTCTCTGGATGATTGTACTCCGAAAACCATCCTTGAGGCGCTTCCCATGTTTCTTGACGGAATCGTCGAGACGTCTCCAGCCAATGCTGAGGATTCTCTGCCTGAACGATGTGATTTCGCCAGAATTATTCGGCACTAGGATCCCGTGTAGCAGCTTCACGAACCAGCGGGCGCAGAGCGCAAAGAAGCCCGAGGAGGTGTGCCAACAATACCACCAAATACTGGACACCGGGGTGCGGTACGGGCAACAGTGGTCGATGCAAGGAAGGACGGTCAGGATGAAGTATACG
>WNFR01005405.1_pt1 | contig 14230 bp, 15 predicted proteins | sample 5400221 | NCBI WGS metagenome assembly WNFR01 (sample SAMN13153357, study PRJNA577476) | soil metagenome | isolation source: 40 cm soil under Madrone tree | place: USA:California | collected 2016-06-14 | reverse complement strand
AGTACAGGTGAATACAGTTGTACGCTAAAAGGAAACTTACCTCAGTATGCGCGCGGATAAGCACAAACTGAGGTTCTACAGTACGAAAAGAAGGGGCTTTATATATGTAAACTGCTCAAGTATAAAAGGAAAAGAGCCCGTGCAAATGCACCTAAAAGCCCGTACAAATGCGTAGCAACAGAGATCAGAGAAATGAATATAACTATCATTAGAAACTGCGAGGACATCTCACACACATCAGGAAAATGTTTTAACTAGAAGGCCTAGAAAGGCACTAGAAAGGTACTAGACAAGGCAAGTCTGCCATTCTAGTTGCCCTAGTAACCTCTAGGTCAAATCTAGGTCAAATAACATTTTCCTGATGCGCGGGTTTGCTCCGGGCACACCCACATCACAACATGTCGTCCCAAGGAGAAGTGGTAGTCCTAGAAGAGTGATGTGATGATACCCAAGCCAAGGGGGATGAGGCATGTTGTCGATCCAATGCATGGCGAAAGGGAGCAGATGTTAAAGGCGAACGGTTATTCTCATCTCTTCCTCACCTTTCTCTACTACTACTACTACAAACACACATGTCTTCGCTCAGGCCTCCCTCGAGCCCAAGCCCGAGCCCCTCCCCCGTCCAAGACGTCAACGGCAAGAACCCCAGCGCACGCGCGAGCATGGGCCCAGCTGCCCAGCCCTTCCGCCGCAACCGCACAGGGCTTCAGTCTCGCCTCACCACACCCTGGAGGCGGGCCCCCTAGCGGCCGCCCGACCAGCGAGCTCCTAGGCAGCGCCACCTTTCAAACGTCCCCCCTCTATGTGCCCTTTCTATGTCGATGCTGATGGACCAGTGGTTTGAAAACTTTCATCATTATGAAGTCACGCTGGTATGATCATCATCAGTCCCCTTATCGGCTCTTTTTCACGGTCGGTTGGATATGATATAGGAAGATATGGCTGCCTCTCGACGTCAATTTTAAGGAGGAACTTAGTGCCATAGAGCAATGTGGGCAGTCCGATTCTCCTCCTCGCGCGGTTCGATGGTCTCAATTTGCTCGATCGTAGGGTTCGAGGTTCTCTTGGAAGCAGAGCGCACAGCCGCTCTTTACAGTCTTTTCCTGCAACAAATGGCCTGGGCCGAACCCATGACTGCTCTTCTGAGCCCGGCTGTCGGGAGTTCCGTGCAGAGCCAGATGAAAGCCAAACTTGCCAGTATGAGCCTCAAGTCTCCCGGACTCAGCGCCAACATGTCCAGCTCGCCCTCTGCACGCTCGTTCAACACCAGCGCCACCAATCGCCAATCGCTCGTCTTCGACTCATCCTCGACTTTCCTCTCCCGGGATGCCGCCAACTCGCTCGGCAATTCCAGCGACGCCGCTGCCACTCTCGCCCAACAGCGTGCCAAACTCAAAGCCGCCAGCAACGCCGCCCATCGCATCTCTGCACCTGCCCTAGCCTCGAGCGGCGATCGCGGCACTTGGGCCGGTTCTCTCGGCCAAGTCGCGGAGCGCGATGACTCCCCCATACAGGAATTGTCCCTCGAGCCCAAGTCATCCCGTCCCCAGAGCACCGATTTCTCGGGTCTCTCCGCCGGTAGTGCCGTACTCTCTCCGCGCTCCGATGGCGGTCCCGCTCCCGGTGGCCTCAATGGGCTCTCCCCCATCGTCGGCGATAGCTGGGCGAGTATGGTCAACACGCCGCTCTTGCCGATGTTCCAAAAGGGATTCAATGCCAACAACAACGCCACGGGGCCCGGTCAGACAGTCGATCTCGCTGCAGCCAAGTTGAACGATCTATATGGCACTGGCGGTAGCGTCCCGCATCTCGACGGACCCGAAAAGTTCCGTAGGCCTTTGAAGAGTCACATGCACGATGGCACCAGCAGCCCGACCGCCGTCCACAATGGGATTTCGAATCATCATGGCGTATATGGCGACGATGGGGATCTTATTTCGGGTTAGGGTCTGCATGGGCATGGTAGCATTGGTCGGGGCTCTACGCGGAGCCTGCGAAATGGCGGTAAGTGGTCTGGTGCACAGACCCCGTCACTTTCGAATACATCCGGTCGTTTCGGATGGAGCGACGACGGTAGCAGCGCGTTGGCTGCCGCACACCGACAAGCCGCACTGGCTGGTCTCGGGATGGGCGTCGGCGGCTTCAACCTGGGACTGACCTCGCCCGCGCTGGCTGGTATGCAGAACGGACTGAGCATGGCAAAGCTCGCGCAATTGAATGGGATGAACGGGATGAACCCGTTCGGAGTGAACATGAATATGCTGGGCATGGCGAACTTGAACGCTATGGGCATCACTCCGGAGGCGCAGCTGCTAGCGGCGCAGATCGCCGCTGCTGGAGGTGGTTTCGGTCAGCCTGGTCTCGGCCTCGGCGGCTTCGGTGGACTGCAGGGCGGCATGAACCCTAACGGCCCACAGAGCAACAGCGGACGGTCGCCAGGTGCCGGCGGCGGACCCGGCGGCGGGAAATCTTCGGGGGTAGCAAACGGAGGCGTGAAGAAGGAAGAGGAAGATTTCGATCCGGTGATACTGAGCGACGTGCCTGGCTGGCTGCGCATGCTCAGGCTACACAAGTACACGCCGAATTTCGAGGGATTGAGCTGGAAAGAAATGGTCACGATGGACGAGCAGGCCCTCGAGGCGCAAGGCGTCGCGGATCTCGGCGCGCGCAGGAAGATGCTCAAGACGTTCGAGGTCGTCAGGAAGAAGATGGGCATCGACGATCCGATGGCGCCGCCGCCGCCGCCGAGTGCTTCTTCTGTGCCTGCACCACCGAACTCGGCGACGTTCGCGAGCGCGAACGGTAATGGCGCCGCCACGCTGTCCTGATAATAGGGCACTTTATGTTTTTCGTTTTTTTTTGGTTGTCCACAGTCGTATGTCCACCCCACTTGATAAGAACCTTACAATTTTACCTATCTAATATGTCGCGCGCGCTCGCCAAAAAGAAATGGTTTGGTGGATCCCTTTCTTCTTTTCTTCATAGTTTAGTGTGTGTGGCGGGTACGGGTAGGGTAGTAGGGGTTGGGTCGTCTCCTTTTTTTTTGTCGTCGAGAACCTGGAGGAAGTCGCGTAAGATTTTTTTGTGTATTTCGTGAGACCGACCCTCTCGTTCGTTTTTTTATCATTTGTATAAGTATACCAGTCGTTACAAGGTAGTGTACAAAGATGGATGGAACTACGCGTAACCAGCCTACGTACCCCATTTCACCGGTCTATGCGTACACTACGTAAACGCTTTACTTTCGTATGCGAATGCGAGTCTCGAAAGATCACGACAAGATGAAGGAGATTTGCCACTCCCGAGTCTCTGGTACCCATCCAGCCTCGCAAATACCAAACACCATCTGCGACTTCCCGCAAAGAGCTTCCAGTGACTTTCGCTAGTAGGAAGAGGGCACGAACTGGCGACCTTTTCCGCATTCCCCGCTGATGTGAAAACTATCGTCGACAGCACACCCTATCGGCATTATCACCAGTTTGAGTCTCATTCTAAACCCCTCCAAGTCAGTCAAATTGGGAAAACGTTGGCCTTCAGATTCTGAGGACGAAGTCGGCGACACCACGCCAGAGTAAGCGTGCAGATAACAGTTGTTTCCCTCGTCGTTACGGTGTTCTGCCTCCCAGTCTGACACGGTATCGCGGCTCTCCATTTCTTGTAGTACGACATATGTATGCTTCCCTGAATCTCATATTTCTCGTGTCTTCCGCTCCCCCACTCTCTTGCACAACTCTCTTGCGCACACACAACGAAGCACGTTAGAGGGGTTGACTCTGTTAGAGGGGTTGACAACGAAAAACAAAAATAAAAACACCAAGTCGCCTCGCACGTGCCTCAGGCTGGGATTGATTGAAAAAGATAGGAGAGGCTCCTATCTTTACTCTGCTCTGCTCACAATGAGACCTCACACTAGGTGCGTCTGAGGGACAATTCCCGACCCGATACTTCAGAGCTAATCGATTGCATACGTTTTCCTGATGCCGATTAGTGATGTACTATCAACGGCGACCGTTTTCCATCCTCCATCCTCAGGCTCTCCATCGGGCGATACCATTTCGTCCTGTGATCATGCCACATCAAGTTCTGCACCAACTATTGGTGACACCTACAAGGCACTGAGGTCGGGAAGGGCCCTTCAAATACGGGAGTCGCGAAGTATAGGTCGGTAATGTGACACCTAGAAACAACCAGTTGTACTGATTCGTGAGGTTGCTTTAGGCCAAAGTGCAAAAAAAATCGACATGTTCCCAGGTGATGTCCTATTACAGGTCTTTGACTTCTGTCGTCCGGAAGCCAGTGAAACTTGGGATGATCACAATTGGTGGCATGGACTGGTGCACATATGCCAAAGGTGGAGACAACTCATATTCACATCCCCACGTCGTTTAGGTCTGAGTCTTCTCTGCACTCGTAAAACACCTGCTACTAGTAGCAAGATTTTTGATTTCTGGCCTAATATTCCCATTGCCATCAGTGTCAATGGTTGGCATAGTCTGGATCCAACTGAAGAGGATAATCTTCTTGCTGCATTCAAGCATTCTGATCGTGTGTGGAGCGTCACGCTCAGCCTATCACGGCCACAGGCAAAAAAGGTGATCAAGATGATGATGAAGCCGTTTCCTGCGTTGACAAATTTTCGGGTGAAGCCAGTGAAGCGACTCGGAGGTAATTTGTACCCTCACATTCTTCCCCATGGATTCCTGGGTGGATCAACCTCAGGCTTACGGGAACTTGATCTAAGTGGCATTTCACCACTTGGATTACCTTCTATTCTGTCATCAAGCACTGACCTTGTCAACCTCCATCTGCATGATTTACAACTTACTGGTGATGTTTCCCCTGATTCGATGGTTGCATGCCTGGCTGGGATGACAAAACTTGAGAGCCTTACCATCAAATTCCGTTGTTGTCCTAGTATGTTTCCTCCAAATTCTATGACTCAAGTCATCCTTCCCACTCTTTCCCGGTTTCACTTTCAAGGTAGTCACAAGTATTTAGAGGACCTTGTTGCCCAACTGGATGCTCCTCGGCTGTTTGACTTGACTGTGATGCTTCTGGTTACATGCACTGATCCTGTCCAGCAACTTCCCCAACTCCTCCGATTCATAGACCATGCAGAAGATCTCAAGTTATCCCAATTCAGGCATGCATGTGCAGAGATTCATGATGTCCATTCCTTTATCCACTTTGATAATGCGCAAACAGGACAAAATCCAACATTTCTTACCCTCGGGGAGGTAAAGAACAATGAGTTTTACTCTGCTGAATTTCGGCCAATGGGACCACTCCTCAGCCAGGTTTCTGCTTTCATCTCCAGTGTGCACCATCTCTCCATCACTCCATTTCATCAACAGAAAATACAGGATAAGTATTGGCACCATGCTGGAATCCTCATGCTCCTTCGCTCATTTGACACTGTGGAGACCCTGCATGTTGGGGGGCAGTTTACAAACCTTTTTCCTCTCTTGCTCAATGGCTTGCATGACGAGCTGGTCACTGAAGTGTTACCAGCCTTGCGCTTCTTGAACTTTGAAGGCAAGCCACTGAAACTTGTGGAGCAACGATTAGCACTATTCATTGAAGAACGGCAGTCCAATGGTTGTCCATTGACTATTGTCGGAACACCATTCTGGAGACCGCACAGCAACAAGCCCGCACTGACTGGTGTCGGGATGGGCATCTGAGGCTTCAATCGGGCACTGACCTCGCCTGCGCTGGCTGGTATACCCAACAGAGTCAGCGCGCAACTGAATAGTAGGATGGACTGCAGGGCAACATGAACTCTAACGGCCCACGGAGCGGTAGCGGTCGATCCGGTGGGCGGTCGCCAGGCTCTGGAAGCGGAGCCTGCGGCGGGAAATCTTTGGCAAATGGTGGGGCGAAGAATGACGAAGCGGATTTAGATCCGGCTACACTGAACAACGTACTTGGGTGGCTGCGCACCCTCGGGCTACATAAGTACACGCCAATTTTGAAGGAATAAAGATGGAAGGAAATGGCTGTTATGGACGGAGGCTCTGCAAGCTCAGGGCGTCGCAGCGCTCGGCGCGCGCAGGAAGATGCTCAATACGTCTGGGATCGTTAGCAGGAAGATGGGTGACGATCCTACTCCGCCGTCGCCACCGAGCGCTTCTGTGCCTGCGCCGACCTCCGTGGCGCTCGGGTCCATCCCTTTCCCTGAACTTTACGATTTTACCTATTATCTCGGGCAAAAAAAGAACTTGTTTGAACTCCTTTTCTTTCAATGGCGTTTGGGGTTGGGTTTCCTTTCTTTTTTCGTTTTTTGTCGAAACATGAAGAGGTCGCGTAAGGCGTAAAGTATATTTGTATTTCTTCGGCGCCTTGGCGATCTCTTTGGTTCTTTTTCTTTGTTGTATATAGGTGAACTATTGCTTGCATCTGATACGAATGTATATTTATTCTTCCTTGTCTACACTACGCCAAAACGGTGTCTCTTGGTTGGTGTTCAGCCTCCCAACGTGGCAACCCCGTCATCGTGGTCATTGGGTGTTGGCGTGGCTTTCCCGGTGACCCGCTCGCCTCCAAGGTGCGGCAGCCATCCTCCTCGTCTTTTACCATGATACTAAATATTACAGCTCGGACGTCGTATCTTTGGTAAATTATGATATGTGCGTCCTTTAGTGTGTGTCAACGTTCTCTTTTAACGCTGCTACTCAACGTGTACAATAGATGATATGAAAATGGAGAGGGCCCCAGGAGGGCCATCCCGAAATTCTAGTTGGTTGTTACAAATAACGCAAAAACAGAACCAGAACCACCTGCATACACTAGGCTCGTGATCGGCCTGTACTGTACATGATAACCAAATACATAGTTGGTCACCGGTCCGTGCGTACGCTACAAAAATGCTTTCCTTGTGTGGAAGATCACAAGATGAAGGATGGGCCCTTCAGAAATAGGGGAGCAGTACCCTATGATACGCGGTATTGTGATGACGGTCCCGCGAATAAATGATGGCGCTGGGGAACCATGACGCATGGTCAGGACGAAAAGAGGAAGAAGAACGTTGGCCAGAATCTTGGTCAGAGAAGCGCCTCCTGGAAGTTTGCGATTATTGGGTGATGGGTTTTACAGTGCCTTTTGAATAGATATGAACGAGCCGGTGGCCATTGGAAACTGGAACAGAATGGGCACAGAATGAGCACAAACGTTACTAGGATTAGTGCTTGTCTTTGTAGTGTCTTTTGAGGCCTTGAATCTCTGTGAAACCGGCATATGTATCGTGGTCCCATGAGCGGCAGACCCAGATCGCACGGTTCATGGTTTTTTACCTAAGCGACCGCAAAACAATATTATGTCATTAGCGTTTACGTTTACACAAGGACACCCGTCGTTCAAACAAAACTCAAAGTTCTATTCAGGTGAGCGCGGAAGGCAGATAGTTAATTGCTCCCTTCGGGGATGCATACGAAAAAATTGGAACGATACAGAGAAGATTAGCATGGCCCCTGCACAAGGATGACACGCTGTTTCAGAGTGGTAGACCTACGGGTCTCAATATTTTTTTTTTTAATCCTATTCCTAGTTTCATTTTCACTTCAGTGTTCGTCTGCGGTGTGCCGAGACTTTTAAATTGGCTCATGATACAGATTTCCTTGTCCTAGAGAAACTTCCAGAGGGTTCTCCAGCCACCAACGACGGTCTACGTGTGGCGACCATCGAACTGGACGTCCTTCATTGGTCAAAAAAGCTCGTTCTCATATTCCATATAGCCAACTCTAAAATTGGAAAGAGTTGACCCCCTCTCCTTCCTCTCCGCCATCATAAGGCTCCAGCCGTTGGACACGCTCTTCTACATCTAAGTGCTTCAGGACAGGTCAACAGTCAGAAACAACATTGCTGCTCCCGTAAATGTTGGCTTCTCCACACACACGAACCAACTGAATACCTATTTATGACGGCCCCATTTCCACACCCACACCTCGATAGAGTCGGTAGCCCGGAAAAATGCCCCCAAAACCCCAAATTCCATTCAGCCCGGATCAACAGCGAATACGCCACATAATCAACCCCGCGACCAGTCCACCAGCATGCGTCCGTCCGTGGTCTTCTTTAAAGGAAGGGTGGGGCTCCCACCATTTGCAGAACGGTCTGTTGTCCTTGGTTCCTGTATTCTTCTGGTCAATTGTGAATCTCTTCAGCGCTGCGTCCTCCTGCGAGCAGTGCAAAACGACGTCCCGCCTGCTATGCCCGCTCATCTGCTCACAGCATGGTGTCGTTATACTAGGTCAGCGAGCCTGTTTAAGAGAAGGGAAGCCCAGGTCATTGGAAAGCACGCGCGAAGGAGAGCCAACAACAGGTGAGTCCTTAAACTCGGTTTGAGCTTTTACACTGATTAAATACAAGTACGCTACAAAATAAGGAAACGCGGCGGCAAAACAACGCAAGGTGTGCGTCATACCGTGGTACGTGGTATGTGGTAGTACAATTGCACTAGATCCTAAACTAATAGCAATGTCACTCGCACAAAACACGAAGAAAGGCCACGCGCACGGGAAAGACGCCATACATATCACCACTCAATCACAGCATTTTCCAAACCGTGTTCTCAACGTGCCTGTGCGGCGCTCTGCAACTGCAACCGCAGCGGACGCTATTCGACACCGCTGGGTCATAACCTTGCTTGTACTTCTTCGCCTCACTGGCCTCCCACGCTAGTCGAGCGTCGGGCCCGACGCCCTGTGCTACCACATTGCCAGTGCCGTTTTGCGGTCTGCCGAGCTGAGGCGGCCCGAATCTGCCCCGCGTCACGGTAGCTGCGATCCGCACCCGAAGCAACTGAACACGGACAGGGCATCGCCCGCCTCGGCTGATATGTTCATGTCGAATTCCGACTACATACCGTGCCGTTGGGCCGCGCGATCATCGTCCCCGTATTTGGTTTGTTTCGTATGGTCTCTGTGCAGGCCCGGCTCGAAGTCGATTGACGGTGCCGGCCATCGTTTCCTCCCGAGTCTGAGAGCACGACAAGTATTCCTTTGTTTGTTGGTTGACACGTGCTTACTTGCGCAAACGGCATTCGCTTATGTAAGGTTCTGTATCTCGGCCATCGCCGCGCTGTGTCTTCCTTCTCCCCGGCCCGGATACTGCCAATTTCATAGTGAATTCAAGTGACACTGCCACTCCTCTCGCCAGCGTGCTAATTCAAAGCCGCCAGCATCGCCCCGCATCGTCTCTACTCCCGCCTCAGCCCATTGAGGTGGAGAACAATTCAGAAGGTGACTTAGCTTTTCATGTATGTCCGAAGTCAAATCGTAATGTACTACTGAAGGCGCGTAAACAGATGGCTGTCCCAATATGGTAGCATTTCTCGAAATTCTTGTCATCGCTTCCCCGAGGCACTTGAAACCAGCTCAAACCCATTGCCCACTTTGACGCGACCTCTCCCTTTGTTTCATTGGATGCCGCCAACTCCGTCGACCACTCGATGCTTCCGCAGCTTTTGCTCAACGCAGTATCTTGAAGCCAGCGCGACTGCCCACTTCTGTGCCCAATATCCGTGAGTGAAGCACTTGAGCTGCCGCGCGCTTGTTCAGTTGCGGAAAAGTCACATACAGGATGCATCCCTTAAGCACAAGTCGCCCGACCTCAGAATATCGGCCTTTCCTCTTTTCCACCACCACTGGTCAACTGAATACTCATAGGTCGCCCCAAACATCACGTGATCAATCAAGCATGTGACACTTGTGAGTGATCTGCTCGAAAACGCGTGCACGCGCCTTTTCTGTGACCTTTCTCATTCTCATTCATCCCTGCCCACAGGGGTTAAACGTTCATCACGAATGACTCGATCGAGCAGCCAGACCACCTACTGTAATGACTCTGCTCTGAATGGATCCTTGATATATTCCCACCGGAAATCCCCAAAGCGGCTCCGCGGCGTGACCCGACGAGGCTACCCGGCAGAGGATTTGAAGGGACCTGCCCTGCCAGCATTAACCGGGGATGGCTTCCGGAAGGGGATACCTTTGCGACCTTCCTGAGCTGTTGCCCCTGATCGGCCCTGCCGGCAGGGACAGAAGGGCCGAAAAGGGGACTTTGGATTTTGCTGATGCGCGTGCTTTCATTGCCCCAAGGTATGATCGGTAGGGGACCAGACAAGGACAAGCCTCGTCTGTCCCCTCACCCACCTTTCTGAGACTGTGCGTGGCCCAGGGACCATAAGCACAGAGCCATCTTCGGAGACGCTCTCGGCGCCTGCTGTTGGGCCTTTTGACTTCGAGAAGCACGTCATGGCCTCAGCCCTTACAGTACTAAATGAGACTAGGCGGGGCCGTGAGGGTATTCGGACGCGACAGCTTGGCGTCATGTTTAAGGACCTCCGCGTTGTCGGTTTGGGGACCGCTGCCAGTTATCAGCCTACCTTTGGCTCTTTTTTTAACCCGAAGCTTATCCTCGAGAAGATTCAGGCCTTACGCCACCCACCCTTGCGCAATATCCTCAGTGGTTTCGAAGGCGTTGTCCGCCCAGGGGAAATGCTGCGTATGTATCCTTCAATTTTGCCGTGGTGAGATATGACTTATTCAACCAATTTCAGTCGTTTTGGGTAGCCCAGGCTCGCGTAGTCATTACGTGAATACTACAACGGACATCGTGCAATCCATTCTCGGTCTGCGACATGTTAAGAACACCCCCGTCGGCAATGGGGCTATTCGTGGCGTTTCTGGCGGCGAGAAGAAGCGCGTTTCAATAAGCGAGGCATTGGCTCTTCGTTCCAGCATTACCGCGTGGGACAAGTAGGTATTCTTGCACCAGTTCTCGGACATGTTTGATATCGTTACCTGACAGTTCCACACGAGGTCTGGACTCTTCGACAGCCCTCGACTTTGTTCGCGCACTACGCAGAGCAACCGACGAGGCACATGTATCCACCATCGTGTCAATTTATCAGGCTGCAGAGTCATTGTATCAACATTTCGACAAAGTCTGCGTCATTTATGAAGGCCGGATGGTGTACTTTGGCCGCGCAGATAAATCTCGGCAATATTTCATCGATCTTGGTTTTGAACCAGCACACCGGCAGACCACGCCAGATTTCCTTGTTGCTGGTGTGTTATGTGCTTATTAATTGTTCTTTGCTCAACATTCCGCTGTTTTCTAGTCACGGATCCCCTCGCGCGCAGCGTCCGCGGAGACTTGAGAGGACCAGCCCCACGGACCGCCACCGAGCTCGCCTCTGCGTTCTTGGCATCGGAAGCGGGCGTAGCGAATCGCTTGGACATGGATGCATACACCAAAGAGTTTGTTGGCAACCCTGAGCGAGCCCTGGTGTACAAAGAGAGCGCAACGGCGGAGCACGCGACCACACAGCGCAAGGGGAGCCCCTACACGATATCTATCCCCATGCAGGCTCGATCTGTCATGTTGCGCCGTCTGTAAATTATTCGCGGCCACCTCGCCACGCAAGTGATCATACTCATGTACGTAGTTCTCTTCCCATGAACCAAGCCAAACTTTTGTGCTAACTCCAGATAGTACGTTCATTTTTCAGGCTCTTATTATCGGCTCAGTCTTTTTCAGGCTGAAAGATGAGACAGCAGAGTACTTCTCACGCGGGGGTGTTCTCTTCTTGTGCGTCGTAACAGGTTGTGTCCCACTCGCCCTGTAACTGACCCAACCTCGCCAGTTCCTTACTTTGGTTGGCCTTGTCTTCAACCGCCGAGATCCCGGCTCTCTTCGCACAGCGGCCCATTGTAGTCAACCATGCGAAAGCTGCCATGTACCATCCATTCATCGAAGCTGCCGCTCTTACCATCGTCGATGTGCCAATTACCTTTGTCACGATCGTGATATTCTCTCTCATCCTTTACTTCCTGGCTGGTTTGCAAGCTTCTGCAAGCCAGTTTTTGTGAGCAACTTTCTCTACTTCATCTGTTTTTGGCGGCTCATAGGTTTTGTCGCAGCACGTTCTTATTATTTGTCTTTACCATGGCATTAGTCATGAAGGCATGGTTCCGTTGTGTGGCAGCAGCTTTTGGAGATCCGGCGCCCGCACAGACAGTTGCAGGCATCATGTTTCTCACGTTTGCCCTCTACACCGGGTATACAATTCCAAAGCCATCGATGATCGGCGCGTTGAAATGGATCTCGTACATCAACGTGAGTACTTGCCAGTGGAAGTTCTCATGCGCCCTCATATTTGGACAGCCGATCCGGTACGGGTTTGAGTCACTTATGTCCAACGAGTTCCATACACTCAACGGAACATGCACAAACTTAATACCATGTGGTACTGGATATGAAAACGTGTCGCTATCAAACCAGGCTTGCGGGACTGTCGGCTCTATCCCTGGCCAAAGCACCGTGGATGGTGATGGTTTTATCGCACTCTCGTTCGACTATTCCTACAGTCATGTCTGGCGGGTAAGTGATGTGATCCAATAACGTAGTGTTAATAATGGCTAACATGGGAGTAGAACTACGGCATCGTCATCGCGTTCGGCATTGCATTTTTCATAGCCCTTCTCTTTTTCAGCGAGTACAACACGCACCTATCTGGCAAGGCGAGCGTCGTGCTTTTCAAGCGAGGGGCGAAGGCGGCACCGGTCATACGCGGAGCCCAAGAGGAGGCGGGCGCGTCTGACGAAGAGAAAGGCGCTCCGGAGATGCGAGATGCGACGGAGAAGGTGCTCAGCAAGAATGGGACGTCCAGCATGGGTGTCGCCATCCCCATGGTGTCGGACGTATTCACGTGGCGGCACCTGCAGTATGACGTTCGAATAGGCAAAGGAGAGACACGTCGCTTGCTTGCGGATGTTTCTGGATATGTCGCACCGGGAAAGCTCACAGCACTCATGGGAGAATCTGGAGCAGGCAAGGCCAGTAGACTCGAAATACAGAAACCCAAATCGATGCTCATTGGGGCTTTTAGGAACTAGATGGCTGTTCCAATATCCAATAACATAGCCTTCTCCATCTCACCAGTCATCGCTCCCCTCGGGGTCTCTAACACCAGCTCAATCCCAATTACCCATTGCCCACTTCTGACATGACCTCCACCTTCGTTTTTTTGGATACTGCCAACTCCATCGACCACCCGATCAATGCTTCCTCCGCTTTTGCTCAATCTCAATGGTGTGCCTTATCCTGAAACCAGCACGGCTTCTCTGTGCTAATATTCGCCGAGAGTGCAGCACTCAGGCTTGAGCCGCTGCCAGCTTCATCAGTTGCGGAAAAGTCACACAGGAGATACCCCTCGAGGATAAGTCGCCCCGCCTTCAGAATATCGGCCTTTCCTCTTTTCCAACACCATTGTTGCCCGTCCGGGTGTACCCTCACTCATTGTAGCCAATAGGTGGGCAGGAATGGTAAGCACACCACTGCCTTTGAATGCATTGAAAAGTATTCGGCCTCTCCAACGGCCAACCGAACGACTATTTACGCCAGTGCCACTGTGCTGCACCTTGATGGTCCTAATTAACCCCCATTCACCTAGGTACAGCGGCGACCTCGCTGCCGTTCCGCGGCTGAAAAATGTATTCGGGGGATGCGCGATCTGTTCTAGAACCAAGGCCATCATGCGTTTCGGCGGTGGTCCTGTCTAAAAGGATGGGAGGGTGGAACTGCTATGTTGGGAGGGGGGGTGATAAGGCCATCATTTGATCCTCGTTTCCTCTGGGCGATTTCGAAGGAGGCGTCCTCCTGCGTGAGGCACACCACTACGCCAGCGCCTCTAGCGCGTACTCTACCACCATCGCCTCTATGCACGTCATATCCTCAGTGTGCAGCACCTTCAACTTACCTCTGCATCCGGTAGGCATGCAGCACCCCTTTATAGTGACGATACGAAGGGCGCACGGCGTTAAAGGCGACTGATTGGAGTGGAAATGATGAGCAGCGCAGCGGTGGTGCGAGACGAGCGAAGCAAGGTGGAATGGGGGACTTAAGATGAACGCACACTAGATGTTTTGAAGAACAGATTGATGATGTAGTACATTACAGAGCAAATACCAGCTTTAAGTACATACATGAGGATTGTAGGTTTTAGCGTGAGTTTGAGGATGTCGTGAAACGTTATGGGCTCTCGTAGAAATAGTAGATTAGTAAATGAGTGTTAGGTTATAGCACGCGCAAGGGATATCTATAAGGTAAGATAGCCCAACCTCAGTATGCGCGCGGATAAGCACAAACTAGATACTGTATTCACCTATAAGGTAAGATAGCCCAACCTGGGGCATGTAAGTACAGGTGAATACAGTTGTACGCTAAA
>WNFR01004562.1_pt1 | contig 14232 bp, 11 predicted proteins | sample 5400221 | NCBI WGS metagenome assembly WNFR01 (sample SAMN13153357, study PRJNA577476) | soil metagenome | isolation source: 40 cm soil under Madrone tree | place: USA:California | collected 2016-06-14 | reverse complement strand
TATTGCCGACGCTTCGTCGCCCCCGCCTGCATAGTGTCCACTACCCCGCTAGTGGACACTTGTTCTGCTTGCTCCGCCATCCGCCGATCATCGCGCCAATCGGCGCTCAGCGGCAGGCGCTCCTCACCGAGCGCTTACCTCGCATCGGGGCTTCGAGATTGATTACGAGGGCATTGAGCGCACCCCGCATGGCAAGCGGTTGATTGCGGCTCTGGCCGATAATCTCGCATTCGATCTCTAACACGGCATCACTACGCTGCACTGCCTCGGCAGCAATCGGTGCCGTCGATACCTCGGCAGCCATATGCCGACACAAAAACGTACACCGGAGGTTGCTCACATGACCGTGAACTCAAACGTGCGCATACCAACCCGGTGCATGTTATCTGCCACTTGAAGTGTTACTTTATGATGCCCGGCCGGGATATCGGCGCCGTTCGCCAATAAACCTGACGCACTGACCTGAGCATGTTCAATTATCCGCTGTGTGATATCAATTGCGAGCCATCCATATGTAGCGCGGAAGGATGTGAGATCGATGATAGCACCGCCTTGGGGACGGAAGCGAAGACGAATCGTAACCGGCACGTTTATGGGTCTAGTTTCGTCCGGTTGATCTACTTCAATAACTGGTGCGCCAGCTTGAGTAGCGGGGGCAACAAACCCTCTAAATCTAAAACGGGGCGCTGAGCTATCGTGCTCGAATTCTTCTTTGCTAATTAAGGTCCATGCAGCGGCCCTGCAAGGATTTACATACGATACAGTAAGCAGGCCAAATATGAGCATCCTTCGGTCCACCGGCGTTCTCCTGTGACCCGAGCTCTACAATCCCTGGGGATGATATACACTTGGATCCAGCACGGCTCAACGTCCACGCGGGATGGGTTCAGTCAGCCGCTGCGTCTCGCGAAAAGAAGGTGTCCGGCGATCGAGCTTCGGGGGATAACCACGTTGCCGGAAGTTACACCGTCCGCAGACGAATCCGGATGCGCGGCAGCGGCAGCATGGCATAGAGGCACGTCCGGCATCATCGGCTGCCACTCGGATCGAGCACGTTGCGGCAGTGCCGGGCTAGATCTGCGGATCAGTATTTTTGGCAGGACCGGGGAGGCCGCCGCACGACCCCGGTTCAACGGCAGCCGCTCAGGCCACGGCGACTAGGCGAGCAGCATCATCGGGCGGCCGCTTAGGAGCGACACGGCCCCACGTTGGACTCGCGATTTTGGCCCAAGGATCTCTGTGGTGTTTGATGGGTCGTTCTTGGCGAAGGTGAGTCCAACGCGTCTAAGTTAGATGTCAGGGAGAAATTTTCTTAAACCGAGTAATACATCTGGAATTCGATCGGATGGGGGGTGTGCTCGAAGGCGTACACCTCCTCCCACTTCAGCTCCATATAGGCTTCGATCTGGTCCATGTTGAAGACGTCGCCCTTCAACAGGAAGGCGTGATCGGCGCGCAACTCGCCCAGTGCCTCGCGCAACGACCCGCAGACCACCGGAATGTCGGTCAGCTCTTCCGGCGGCAGGTCGTAAAGGTTCTTGTCGATCGGGTCGCCGGGGTGGATCTTGTTCTGGATGCCGTCGAGCCCGGCCATCAGCATCGCGGCAAAGGCGAGATAGACGTTGGCGGCGCCGTCCGGGTAGCGCACTTCGACGCGCTTGCCTTTGGGGCTCGAAGTATAAGGGATGCGGCAAGCGGCCGAGCGGTTGCGCGAGGAATAAGCGAGCAGCACCGGCGCCTCGAAACCCGGGATTAGGCGCTTGTAGCTGTTCGTCGTCGGGTTGGTGAAGGCGTTGATCGCCTTGGCATGTTTGATAATGCCGCCGATGTAGTAGAGCGCCGTCTCGGACAAATCGGCATAGAGGTTGCCGGCAAAGGTCGGCCGCTCGCTCTTCCACACTGACTGATGAACATGCATGCCCGAGCCGTTGTCGCCCATGACCGGCTTTGGCATGAAGGTCGCCGTTTTGCCGTACTGGTTCGCGACGTTCTGCACGACATATTTGTAGATCTGCATGTTGTCGGCGGTGCGCACCAGGGTCGCAAACTCAGCCCCCAGCTCGGCCTGGCTTGGCGCTACCTCGTGGTGGTGCTTTTCGACCGCGAGCCCCATGTCATGCATGACCGACAGCATCTCGGCGCGTATGTCGCTTTGGCTGTCGACCGGCGGCACAGGGAAATAGCCGCCCTTGATCGGCGGGCGATGGCCGGTGTTGCCGTCCGGGAGTTTCTTGTCGCTAACGTAGGGTGCCTCCTCGCTGTCGATCTCATACATGGCCCCGCTCATCGTGGCTTTGTAACGCACGTCATCGAAGATGAAGAATTCGGCCTCCGGCCCGAAATAAGCCGTGTCGCCGATGCCGGTCGAGATCAGGTATTGCTCGGCCTTCTTGGCGGTCGAGCGCGGATCGCGGGCATAAGGCTGCCCGGTCAGCGGCTCGTGGACATCGCAAAAGATGATCAGCGAAGTCTGCGCGGCAAACGGGTCGAGGACCGCGGTCGCGCAGTCCGGCACCAGCATCATGTCCGAGTCGTTGATCGCCTTCCACCCGGCGATCGACGAACCGTCGAACATCACTCCTTCGTTCAAGAAATCCTCGGTGATCGTCCGTACATGGTGGGCCAGATGCTGCCACTTGCCGCGCGGATCAGTGAACCGGAAGTCTACGTACTTGACCTCGCGCTCCTTGATCATCTCCATGACTTTTTGGGTATCAGACATCGCAAGCTTCCGTTCTAAGATTGATAAGGGTTCGGAGTACGAGATCGTCGCTGGTCAGACCGCACCACGCTCAGATCGCATCCGGGCCGCGCTCGCCGGTGCGGATCCGGATCGCCTCGTCGATCGTGGTCACAAAGATTTTGCCGTCGCCGATCCGGCCGGTATGAGCGGCCTGCTGGATCGCCTCCACCGCGCGCTCGACCAGCGTATCCTCCATGACGACTTCGATCTTTACCTTCGGCAGGAAGTCGACCACGTACTCCGCCCCGCGATAGAGTTCGGTGTGCCCTTTCTGGCGGCCGAACCCCTTGGCCTCGGTGACGGTGATCCCCTTGATGCCAACTTCGTGAAGCGCCTCCTTCACCTCGTCGAGCTTGAAGGGTTTGATGATCGCCTCGATCTTCTTCATCGACTTCTCGTCTCTCTCTGCCAAGGCACCGTCCTCGGCGGGCTTAGAGCATAACCCATGCCAGCGCCTTTCGGCGACGGCGGCGATCCAAATCCACACTGTAGGATCCCAATTTGCTGTCTCCTGCGGCAGAAATGTGCCTAATTTTTGATCGTCGCGTCAGCTCGTTGAAAGATTGCCGAGAAATTCTCGAATCCGCTCGATCGCTTCGGCGATCGCCTCGCGGCTGCTGGCATAGGAAAACCGCAAATAGCCCTCGCCATATTCGCCAAAGCTGGTGCCGGCGATCGTTGCCACGCCCGCCTTCTCGAGCAACCGTCCCTGCAATGTGCGGGCATCGCAACCCGTCCCGGTGATATTGGGAAAAGTGTAGAAGGCGCCGCCCGGCTGCGCGCAGCGAAACCCGGGCAGACCGTTCAACGCCGCGACGATCATCTCACGCCGCTCGGCGAAGGCGGCAACCATACGATGGACCGGCTCGCGCGGCCCGGACAGCGCCGCGATCCCGGCAAATTGCGCGGCGGCGTTGACGCAGGAGTGGCAGTTGATCGCGAGCCGCTCCGCATGACCGATCAGTGTCTCGGGCCATACGCCATAACCGAGCCGCCAGCCGGTCATCGCATAGGTCTTGCTCCAGCCATCGAGAAGGATCAGCCGGTCGCGGATCGACGGGTAACCGAGGAGGCTCAGATGCTCGACCCCGTCATAGAGGATCTCGCCATAGATCTCGTCGCTGAGCACGGCGACCTGGGGGTGCTGCTCGAGCCCGGCGACGAGGCGGTCGATCTCATGTTTTGCGACGACGCCGCCGGTGGGGTTGGCCGGACTGTTGATGATCATCAGGCGGGTGCGCGGGGTGATCTTGTCCAGGATCTCGTCGGCGCTGAACGAGAAACCGGCGCTTTCGTGGAGCGGGATCGGCACCGGCCTAGCTCCCGAAAACCGGATCACGCTTTCGTAAATTGGGAAGCCCGGGTTGGGATAGAGGATCTCGGCGCCCGACTCGCCGAACATCAGGATCGCGAAGAACATCGTCACTTTGCCGCCGGGTACGACCAGGACCAGCTCCGGCGAAACCTCGACCCGATGGCGGCGGAAGAGGTCGGCCGCGACCGCCGAGCGCAGCTGGGGGATGCCGTTTGCCGGTGTATAGCCATGATGGCCGTCGGCGAGCGCCTTGCGGGCGGCCTCGACGATGTGCCCGGGGGTCGGGAAATCCGGCTGGCCGATTCCGAGATTGATGATCGAGCGGCCCTGCGCCGCGAGCGCATTGGCGCGGGCCAGCACCTCGAACGCGGTTTCGGTGCCGAGGACGTCCATACGTCCAGCCATCTTCAGCATCGTTTTCCTCCCTACCCATTCTTGGCGGCTGAAATTAGCCTGATCGGCGCGGCATGGCGATCGAGAACCCGCCATCGGCAAGGGTCGGATCGAGATGTGTACCAGCGATGATATTAAAGAACTCTTCCGGCATCCTCTGAGCAAGCCGCCGGCGGCGGGCTCCTCGGCCGATGGAGTTTTGACCTGGCTGCGCGAAAGCCTTTATAACCCGCAGGCTCGAGACGCAACGGGCTCGTAAAGGTGCAATATGGTGCAAGGATGGTCTCCCGACAGCTGGCGCGGTCTGCCGATCCGGCAGGTACCGGGTTACTCCGACGAGGCGGCGCTTACCCGCGTCGAGGAGACGCTCCACCGGTTTCCGCCGCTCGTTTTTGCCGGTGAGGCGAGGCGCCTCAAGGAGCGCCTCGCCGCAGTCGCGGGCGGCAAGGCTTTTCTGCTGCAGGGCGGTGATTGCGCCGAGAGCTTTGCCGAATTCCACCCGAACAACATCCGCGACATGTTCAAGGTGCTGCTGCAGATGGCGGTGGTGCTGACCTTTGGCGCCGGATGCCCGGTGGTCAAGCTCGGCCGGCTGGCCGGCCAGTTCGCCAAGCCGCGCTCCTCCGATACTGAAACGCAGAACGGCAGGATCTTGCCCTCCTACCGCGGCGACATCATCAACAGCCTGGATTTCGACATGGCCGCGCGCGAGCCCGATCCGCAGCGCATGGTGCAGGCCTATAGTCAATCCGCCGCCACGCTGAATCTGTTGCGCGCCTTCGCTCAGGGCGGCTACGCCGATCTCCACCGCGTCCATGCGTGGAACCAGGATTTTGTCGCCGACTCGCCGCAGGGCGAGCGTTATCGCGCACTGGCCGACCGCTTGACCGAGACGCTCGATTTCATGGCCGCCTGCGGGCTCAACTCGGATACGACGCCGCAGATCCGCGAAACCGAGTTCTATACCTCGCACGAGGCGTTGTTCCTGTCCTATGAAGAGGCGTTGACCCGCGTCGATTCGACAACCGGCGATTGGTATGATTGCTCGGCGCATCTCGTCTGGCTGGGCGACCGCACCCGCCAGGTCGACGGCGCTCACGCCGAGTTTCTGCGCGGCGTCAAGAACCCGATCGGCATGAAATGCGGGCCGACGCTCGAACCCGATGACCTGCTGCGGCTGATCGATCGTCTCAATCCCGACAATGAGCCGGGCCGGCTGACCCTGATTACGCGCATGGGGTCGGACAAGGTCGAGGCGCGGCTGCCCTGTCTGATCCGTGCCGTCCAGCGCGAGGGGCGCGAGGTCGTGTGGTGCTGCGACCCAATGCACGGCAACACGATAACCTCCTCCAATGGCTACAAGACCCGCGTTTTTGGTCGCATCCTCGACGAGGTTCACGGCGTGTTCGCGATCCATGCCGCCGAGGGAAGCTATGCCGGCGGGGTGCATATCGAGCTGACCGGGCAGAATGTCACCGAATGCATCGGCGGCGCCCAGGGGGTCAGCGAGGCTTCGCTCGCCGAGCGCTATCTGACCCACTGCGACCCGCGGCTCAATGCGACCCAGGCACTCGAGCTCGCCTTCGAGATCGCCGAGGCGCTGAAGCGTGCGCGGCAAGGCAATGACGGGAATGGCACGAGCCGCCTCGCTGCGGTCTTGTGAGGACGGTGTGGCGGCGGCGGATCAGTCGCCCGCTCTCGCCGCGCGGACCGACAGCTATTTTTTAAAGACCAAAGCGATCGTCGGGCATTTTGGTGATCGCCCGGCGACTTACGCAGTGTTCATGCGCCGGCCGGTCATCTGCGCCCCGCGCTTCGCGATCGAGTTTCTCGAAAGCACGGCGGCCGAACGCAGCGAGAGGTTCGATATCGAGCTCAGTCACCCCGAGGGTGCCTGGGTCGGCGCCGGCGATCCGATCCTTTACGTGACAGGTTCGCTGTTCCATCTCGTCGATCTCGAGACCGTTCTGCTGCAAAGGCTCGGCCCCGCTTGCGTCGCCGCCTACAACGCCTATGCGATGTGCGCCGACCTGCCGAAGGTCGCCTTTCTTGCGATGGATGCACGGCACTGCGCCGGGGCCGAGATGGCGGCGATGATGGCCTACGCCGCTGCCGTCGGGTCGGCGGTAGCGCAGCGCGAGGCTGGCGCGGTCGGCTTTGTCGGATGCGCTGCCGATGCGACCGCTCGGTTTTTCGGGCAGGCGAGGGGCCTCGGGACGATGCCGCATGCGCTGATCGGCTATGCCGGTTCGACGGTGCGCGCCGCGGAGATGTTCCGCGAGGTCTTCCCGGACGAGCCGATGACCGTGCTGATCGATTATTTCGGGCACGAGATATCAGACGCGCTCGCCGTCGCACGCCGCTTCCCCGACCTCGCCGCGGCGGGTCGGCTCGCATTCCGCCTCGATACCCCGGGGAGCCGATACTGCGAGGGGCTCGACCCGACCCGCTCCTATGAGGTGATCGAACATCACGCGCCGCACGCGATCCACGGCTACCGCACCGAGGAGGAGCTGCATCACCTGGTCGGCACCGGGGTGTCGGCTGCCGCCGTCTGGCTGCTGCGCCGGACATTGGACGAGGCCGGATTTGCCCAGGTCAAGATCGTCGCGAGCTCGGGCTTTGGCCCGGCGAAATGCCGTATGATGGCCGCCGCCAACGCACCGATCGACGTCATCGGCACCGGCTCCTACCTCCCGGAGTTGTGGAGCGAGACCTACGCCACCGCCGACATCATCGCCTATGACGGCATCCCGATGGTCAAGGCCGGCCGCGAGTTTCTACTGCGCAAGCGCAAAGACGGACAGCTCGGGGCTGATCACGGCAACTGATCAGGCGGCGAGGCTCTTCATTTCGGCATAGAGGTCGGACTTGCCTTCGAAGCCGATCCCGGGCAGATCCGGCATCGTGATGTAGCCGCCTTCCACCCGTACCCCGTCGGGAAAGCCGCCATAGGGCTGGAACAAATCGGGATAGCTCTCGTTGCCGCCGAGGCCGAGCCCGGCAGCAATGTTGAGCGACATCTGATGCCCGCCATGCGGAATACAGCGTCGCGGCGACCAGCCATGCGCCTTCACGACCTCCAGCGTTCGGTGATATTCGCAAAGGCCATAAGACAATGCGCAATCGAATTGCAGCCAGTCGCGGTCGGCGCGCATGCCGCCATAGCGGAGGAGGTTGCGCGCGTCCTGGTGGCTGAACAGGTTTTCGCCGGTGGCCATGGGCCCGGGATAGAATTCCACCAGGGTCGCTTGCAGCCGATAATCGAGGGGGTCGCCCGGCTCCTCGTACCAGAACAGCGGATAGTCGGTGAGCGCTGTGGCATAGGCGATGGCGGTCTCCAGATCGAAACGCCCATTGGCGTCGACGGCGAGCTTCGCGTCACCGCCGATCCCGGCGAGAACCGCCTCGATGCGCCGCCGATCTTCCGCCAGATCGGCGCCGCCGATTTTCATTTTTACGACGCTGTAGCCGCGGTCGATGTAGCTGCGCATCTCCGCGCATAGGGCTTCGAGATCTTTGCCGGGGTAGTAATAACCGCCGGCCGCGTAAACAAAGACCTTGGGATCCGCCTCGACCCCACAGCGGTCCGCCAATAGGCGGAACAACGGCATGCCGGCGATCTTCGCCACCGCGTCCCACACCGCCATGTCGATCGTACCGACGGCCACCGAACGCTCGCCGTGCCCACCCGGTTTCTCGTTGCTCATCATCGTGGACCAGATGCGGTCGGCATCGAAATTGTTGCCGCTATCGTTCAGCAGACTCTTCGGATCGGCCTCCATGATGCGCGGGGCGAACCGCTCGCGGATCAGCCCACCCTGACCGTACCGGCCATTGGAGTTGAAACCGTAGCCGACGACACGCCGCCCCTCGCGAACCGCGTCGGTCACGACGGCGACGAGGCTGGTCGTCATCTTGGAAAAATCGATATAGGCGTTGCGGATCGATGACGCGATTGGCTTGGTGATCTCCCGCACATCGACGATACGGACCGACATCGTGGATTCTCCTCGCGGCGCGTTTTGTACCCTCCTATCACATTCGCTGCAGTCGAGCCGAGTTGGAGGTGCATCGCCAATTGCTCGTGCGTCAAGCCATAGGTCTTCATGTAGCGCAAGACCGGGATCGTGAACAAAGTCGGCGGCCCCAGCGGCCCACCCCCACCCTCCCCCGCTTGCGGGGGAGGGAAGGGAGGGGGGCCAGCGAGGCTGGTCGGCGCCACGACATTGCGGGTGCGCCCGACGCCGGAGCGGCCGCTCTCGCCATGGGTGATCAGCACCGTCTCGCAGAGGCCCGAGGCGATCGCCGCGGCGGCGTGGCGGACATGGATCATGAACGATCCCGAGGCGGCCCTGGCGGGCCGTTCCGCGAACGCCGACCGCTGTGCCGTCGACTGCGACCACGGCAAAGTCACTGCTCGTAGCGGTCCTGCACTCCCTGTTCCACCTGTTTTATCAGGTCGAGATCAGGCGTCGCCAACCCCTCAAAGACATCCTGCACCGGCTCACAAACACCGATCCCACTAGAATACGATGCGAGTGTGGCAATTGCGTGATTCCTATGCTGCGGATCTTCGCTTCCATCGGCGCCGCTGCTCGACGAAATCGAACGAGGCCGAGGGATACGATGACGATGGTGATCGGGTCCTTAAAGATGGCGCGCGTGTTCTTCGCGGCCCATTCGTGCTGCACGACCGAGACCATCGCCAGTTGCTCGTGCGTTTATTTCGTCGTTCCCGCGAAAGCGGGAACCTAGAACTCCGGGGCCTCGTCGCTCGCCCCTGGGCCCCCGCTTTCGCAGGGGCGACGGAGAAAATCATGTAGCGCAGCACTGGGATCGTCAACAAAGTCGGCAGCCCCATTGGCCCATAGGGCAGCTCGAACTGGCCGGCGAGGCTCGTGGGTGCCATGACATTGCGGGTGCGCCCGACGCCGGAGCGGCCGCTCTCGCTATGGGTGATCAGCACCATCTCGCACAGGCCCACGGCGATCGCCGCGGCAGCGTGACTGCCGCAAATCATAGAGGCAGTGCCCTAGGGCCGGGTCAACCTATTTGGTGGCAATCACAGCACTGTGTGGACCGGCGAGCGGCATGACGCGGCAATCGGAAAAGCCAGCATCCCGCATCCAACCGATGCAGTCTGAGCCAGTAAAGTCGAACCCGCCCCTGGTTTCGATCAGCATGTTGAGGCTCATCAGCAGACCCGGCAGGTGGGCTCTCCGCGCGTCGTCGATCAGCAGTTCATAGACGATCAGCGATCCACCCTTTTCGAGCGCCGCATGCGCCTTGCCGATCAGCATCCGCTTGGTCGGCAGGTCCCAGTCGTGCAGGATCAAGCCCATCACCAACACATCGGCCCGTGGCAGATCGTCGGCGAAGAAATCGCCGGGTATAAACCGCAGTCTTTCTGACAGCCCGTGCGATGCGACGTAGCGTGAGAAGATCGGCTCCACCGGCGGGAGATCGAACCCACCACCGCTGAGATGCGGGTGGGAGAGGGCCAGTTGGACGGGTACGCAGCCCTGCGCCGTACCGATATCGACCACGGTGCGCACGGCCTCCCACGGGAAAACCCGGGCGAGGGCCTGCGCCACTGGCAGCGAAAACCCGGTCATGGCATGAAGAAAGCCTTCCAGCCGGGCCGGATCAGTATAGAGCGCATCGAACAGATCCCCGCCATGCTTCGCCTCGTTTTGCGGCTCACCGGTGCGCAAAGCCTCCGTGAGCGAGCCCCAGAAGCCGTAAAGGCGTGCATTGAACATTTCGATGATACCGCCAATGCAGCCGGGTCGGGCGGGGTTGAGGAAAAGCTCGCTTTCGTCGCTGTTGCTGTAGCGTCCGGCATCGTCACGCTGCAGTAGGCCGAGCGCGACTAGCGCGTCGAAGAAATCCCGCGCGGCCCGCTCATGCAGGCCAAGCCGGGCACGCAGCGCGGGCAGGTCTAGTGGCGCGTTGTCAAAAGCACCGAAGACGCCAATTTCGACGGCGCTCAGCAGAGTCTTCGACGCCTCGAAACCCATCGCGAGCTGGATAATCCGGTCATGCGTGACGTTGTTCGTCATCCCATTACTCCCCCTGTCTGGTCACGGTCTGGCTGCCGTGGATCGAAACGCGCCGAGGATAACAAATAGGGACAAATGATCCATCGCGCTCTTACGGCGGCTCGTTCGACATGATGATGGCGCCGGAGGCGGCGAACATGCCGTCGACGCCGTGGCAGACCGAGATCTTGGCGCCGGGGATTTGGGCGGGCGCGGTGCCGCGCATCTGGCGCACGCTCTCCTGCAATGCGTACATGCCGGAATGCATGTAAGAAAGACCGCCGCCATTGGTGTTGAGCGGCAGTTTGCCGCTCGGGGTGGTGTTATGCCCGGCGATGAACGCCCCGGCCTGCCACGCCGGCAATAGCTTATCGTGACCCCCGCGGAAGCGGGGGTCCAGGGCGGACGGCTGAAACCCTTGCCGCCCTAGATTCCCGCTTTCGCAGGAACGACGTGTCAGCTCACCATCGGCGTCTCGACGCTCTAGCCGGTGCCGAGCAGGTAGACCGGCCCCCTGTTCACTGCCAGGGGCAAGCTTTGCGGGAAGTCGCGGGCGCTCGGCCGCGACCAGGATGAAGGCGCCGCCGCCGTCGGTCACCAGGCAGCACTGCAATAACCGGAACGGGTAGGCGATCATCCGCGAATTCAGCACGTCCTCGACGGTGATCGGCGTCTTGAAGGTGGCGCGCGTGTTCTTCGCGGCCCATTCGTGCTGCACGACCGAAACCATCGCCAATTGCTCGTGCGTTTATTTCGTCGTTCCCGCGAAAGCGGGAACCTAGAACTCCGGGGCCTCGTCGCTCGCCCCTGGGCCCCCGCTTTCGCGGGGGCGACGGAGAAAATCATGTAGCGCAGCACGGGGATCGTGAACAAAGTCGGCGGCCCCATTGGCCCATAGGGCTGCTCGAACTGGCCGGCGAGGCTGGTCGGCGCGACAACATTGCGCCCGACGCCGGAGCGGCCGCTCTCGCCGTGAGTGATCAGCACCGTCTCGCAGAGCCCCGAGGCGATCGCCGCGGCGTGGCGCACATGAATCATGAACGAGCAGCCGCCGACCGCGGCGCCGTCGACCCATTTCGTCACCGGCGTCTCGCCGGCGGCGTCTATCTCCGCTTAAGCCTTGCGCAAAGAAGGTTTCGTCGATCGGCTAAACGAGAGCTTCTTTCACCGTCTCCAATGGAAGAACGAGAGTAAGGGGATTTGTTGGAAAAGGCAGAAATCCGAATTTTCGATAGAAACCGCATGCCCCGTCATCAATTGCGTGAACGAGAACTGCCCTCGCGCCGACCGTCTCTGAAACGTTAAGAGAGCGAAGAAGCGCGTCCTTCAACAGTCCCTTGCCAAGGCCGCGGGATGAGAATTTCAGGTCAATCGCGAGCCGCCCAAGGACAATTACAGGGACTTGATCTGGCAAATTGCGCCGAAGCCTGGCGCTCGGCAATTCGCCTCGGATTACCGCTCCCGCAGCGAGGCAATAATACCCCACAACGCGCAAGTCGACGGCCACAACGTAAGTGCGAGCAGATCTACCATCGGCTCGGCGGGCTTGACGAACTAACCAGTCATTGAGATCGGGCTTTCCGCAATCAAATTCCGAAACATCGTGGCGTGTCGTTAAACGCTCCGGGGGCCGCAGTTGCGGCCCCCGGGCAATGGTTGGATGTGGCGTTACTTTTCCCATGGTGCCTTTGCCGAAAGGAGCTTCCGAAGCTCCTCGGTCGGCTTAGGCGGCTCGTCCAAGAGATTGAGAAAATCCTGATATTGTTTATCGTTCAAAGAGAATAACTTTTGATCCAGCAGCACGTCTTCGGCGCGAAGCCGTGCGCTATCCAACATGAATACGCTTCGGTTCTGCCCAAGCAATGCGGCGGCTCGGTCAATAAGATCCCTTACTTGAGCTGAGGCACGTAGGTTGATTGTAACGCCACGACGGTCCGCATCATCGCGATGCGCGACAGCTGTGGCGGCCATGTTCGGTTCCCTCTCCCGTTGTTTGCGACGAGCGTTCATATGTGAGTTGTCCACACGTTGTCAACACAAATCTAACATTCGAGTTCATCGGCGGCGCATCCTAGAGGTTGACCAGCCGAAAACCCGTCGCGTCAAACGCTCGCCCCGTCAAATTCCCCCAAATGTCCCCTTCTATCAGAATTCGGCTAACATTCGAGCAACTATTTCTTCCATGACGTGTCTAAGGGATTGATGTCGTCGCTCACGTTGTACCTCCTACGGCGCCTCGCTCGACATGATAATCGTGCCGGAGGCGGCGAACATGCCGCCGACGCCGTGGCAGACCGAGATTTTGGCGTCGGGGATCTGGACGGGGGCGGTGCCGCGCAGCTGGCGCACGCTCTCCTGCAGCGCGGACATGCCGTACATCCCGGAATGCATGTACGAGAGGCTGCCGCCATTGGTATTGAGCGGGATCCCCGGGCGGCCGGCCCTGCGGGCCGTCCCGGGGACGCCGGGGGCGGTGTTATGCCCGGCGATGAAGGCGCCGGCCTCGCCGCGCGGCACAAAGCCGAGATCCTCGAGGCCGTAGATCGGCAGATGCGCAAAGCTTGCCCCTGGCAGCGAACAGGGGGCGTCGTAGATCATCAGGTGGTCGACGTCGCTGTGCGTGATGCCGGCCTCGGCAAAGGCCTTGGGGCCGGCGACGCGGAAGGCGCGCGAGGAGGTGAAGTCCTCCATTTGGCTGACCATCGACGTCTCGACAGACTCGCCGGTGCCGAGCAGGTAGACCGGCTTTTGCGGGAAATCGCGGGCGCGCTCGGCCGAGACCAGGATCAAGGCGCCGCCACCATCGGTCACGAGGCAACACTGCAATAAGCGGAACGGGTAGGCGATCATCCGCGAGTTCAGCACGTCCTCGACGGTGATCGGCGTCTTGAAGGTGGCGCGCGGGTTCTTGCCCGCCCATTCGCGCTGCACGACCGAGACCATCGCCAGTTGCTCGTGCGTCAGGCCATAGGTCTTCATGTAGCGCAATACCGGGATCGTGAACAAAGTCGGCGGACCCATTGGCCCATAGGGCTGCTCGAACTGGCCGGCGAGGCTGGTCGGTGCCACGACATTGCGGGTGCGCCCGACCCCCGACCGGCCGCTCTCGCCGTGCGTAATCAGCACCGTCTCGCAGAGGCCCGCGGCGATCGCCGCGGCGGCGTGGCGGACATGGATCATGAACGAGCAGCCGCCGACCGCGGTGCCGTCGACCCATTTCGGGGTGAGGCCCAGGTAGTGTGCCACCGTCACCGGCGTCTCGCCCGCCGTCGCGATGCCGTCAATGTCGTCGGGTTTGAGGCCGGCATCGGCCATTGCGTTGAGGGCCGCGTCGGCATGCAGTTGTATCTGCGAGGTGTCGGGGATGACGCCGAGGTTGGTGGTCTCGGCCGCGCCGACGATGGCAATCGATTTCGGCTGCATCGCGTTCAGCTCCGGGCCGGGCGGAAGAGCGGGAGGGTGATGTCGTCGTCGAGCTTCTCGAAGGCGATTTCGACCGGCATGTCGAGCTCCAATGCCTCGGGGGTCTGCGGGCAGCCCGTAATGTTGGTCATCATGCGCGGCCCCTCGTCGAGCTCGACGACGGCGATCGCATAGGGCGGGGTGAAGCCCGGGACCGGCCGGTGGTGGATCACATAGGAGTAGAGCCGGCCCTTGCCGGTTGCCGCGAACACGCTAACGTCGCGCGCGGCGCAAGCGGGGCAGAACGGCCGCGGCGGGAAATACACCTTGCCGCA
>WNFR01004561.1_pt1 | contig 14232 bp, 12 predicted proteins | sample 5400221 | NCBI WGS metagenome assembly WNFR01 (sample SAMN13153357, study PRJNA577476) | soil metagenome | isolation source: 40 cm soil under Madrone tree | place: USA:California | collected 2016-06-14 | reverse complement strand
GACCGCGATGATCGAGCGGCATTTCGCCGATGCGAAACAAATCCTCGAAGCGTCGCCGTTGACTGAAATTGCCTATACCAACTCGGGACCGACACCGAAGAATTTCCTGATTGGGTTGGCCTTGCTCGGCCAGGGCGACGTAGCCGGTGCGCAGAATCTCTTCCAACGTTCGGCGCCAGCTCTTGAAGCAGCTGTGAAAGAAGCGCCGGACAGCGCCGACCGACACGCAAACCTCGGTTGGTGTTACGGCTTCATGGGACGCAAGGCGGAAGCGATTCGCGAGGCGCGCCGCGCGGTCGAGCTTAACCCAGAATCGAAAGACGCTCTCGGCGGCGTAATCATGAATTGTTACCTGGCACTCGTTTATGCGCGAGTGGGCGAGAAGGACCTCGCGTTCCCGCTGATTGAGCGCTTGCTCAAAACTCCCGGCGCGCCCGACAGCGTCGACTACAGTATTACGGTGAACGATCTAAAATATCGCTGGGAGTGGGACACGATTCGGACGGATCCGCGTTTTCAAAAACTGATCGATCAAGCGCCGCAGTGAATCAGTTTTTCGCCGAACTCAAACGCAGGAAAGTCTACGCCGTCGCGATTACTTACATGGTCGGCGGATGGGCGCTTGCCCAGGGCATCGCGCAGGTTCTGCCTGTATTCGACACGCCGAACTGGGTCATTCGCCTGTTGGTCGTCCTGATAATTGTCGGATTTCCAGTCGCGCTCACATTGTCGTGGTTTTTCGATCTCACCCGTTACGGAGTCGTTCGCACGCCAAACTTGAAGGACATCGACACCGCGCTCAAGCCCGGCATCAATGAGAATTCAATTGCCGTCTTGCCATTCGCCGATCTCAGCCCGAATCGCGACCACGATTACTTCAGCGACGGAATCGCAGATGAAATTTTGACGGCGCTGTCGAAGATCGACAATCTGCGGGTCGCGGCACGACGCTCGTCCTTTTGGTTTAAAGATCAAAAGGCCGACGTCCGCGAAGTCGCGAACAAGCTGAATGTCGCGCACGTTTTGGAAGGTTCGGTCCGCCGCGATGACAATCGCGTTCGGGTCACCGCGGAGTTAATCGACGCACAACGCGGTTTTACGATTTGGTCGGACACTTTTGAGCGCGAGATGCAAAGCATCTTTGCCCTTCAGGACGAAATCACGCGCGCAATTGTCGATAAACTTAAATTGAAGCTGGCGATCGCATCGCCCGCGCCTGCGCGAAGTCTGGATGCCTATGATTCCTACCTTCAGGGTCTTTTTTATTCCGACAAAAGTACCGAAGAAGATCTCCGAAAGAGTCTCAAGTACTTTGAGACTGCGTTGCAGAAAGATCCGCGATTTGCTCGTGCCTGGACCGGAACAGCAAAGTCGTGGCTGTGGCTTGCCGACGCCTACGTTGCGCCTCTCGAGGCTTATTCGAAAGTGCGCGAAGCCGCGCTCAATGCTCTGAAGATCGACAAGGACGACGCCGAAGCACATGTCTACCTTGCCGAAACGAAGAGGATCCTCGATTGGAATATGGAAGGTGCGGAGCGCGAATATACGCGTGCGGTCGCGCTCGATCCGAAATCGACGCCTTCAAATTACTTTTCGGCCGCGTTTTTCGCGGCGATCGGCGAGCGCGATAAAGCGCTCAAATACTTGCAACGCACTGCCACGATCGATCCCGCTTCGCTTTGGGTGAACAACGCCGCGTGCGAGCTTTATCGTTACTTTGGATTGTACGATGAAGCGATCGCCGCCGGTGAACGCTCGTTGCAGCTCGATCCTGCATTCGTTTACGGCGAACCGTTACTTGCCGCGCTTTATCGCGAGATGGGACGTTTCGACGAAGCGATCGCGCTCTACGAAAAAGCGGAGGTCGTCAGCAATCGTCCCGCCTTCGGTCACGCGATCACTTTCGCCAAGATGAATCGGTCGGGCGAAGCGCGCGAAATGCTGGCGAAAGCAATCGCTGCGCGCGGTTACACACCGGGCGACGCAACCGCGCATGTCTACGTGACGCTCGGCGCACATGACGATGCGATTCGCGAACTGGGACGCGCGGCCGATGAACATTCATCGTCGCTTCACTTCGTCGGGATCGCGCCGGAGTTCGCTCCGTTGCGCCCGGACAAACGCTTCGTCTCGATCGTGGAAAGAATTGGGCTCGATCCGGAGAAAGTCTTCGCAGTCAACGCGACGAGTTGATCATTGGAAGATCACGTCCTGGCCGTGACCGTGCGAACGGATGCCGTAGTTGTGCAGGTCACGGGTTGCCAAATGCATTCCGAAGATCAACACCGCGATTAAACCGAAATATAAGATCGACATCGTCCAGCGTTGCGTCGCCGTTACTTCGTAATAGCGGCGCTCTTCCTCGGTGCGTTTGCGAAACAGCGAGATGATCCGCGGCAAAGACGCGATCACCAGCAGCCAGACGATGAAGTTCGGATATTTCCAACCGAACCAGAGCAACACCGCGAATCCCGGCAGCCAAAGCCAACGCGAGAGCGCGGTCACAATTCGTCCGCCATCCAACATTCCGACCGGCGTGAGATTGAACAAGTTCAGAAAATAGCCGAACCAGGCGAGCGCGAAGAAAATTGGAATGTCGAATACTTCTCCGGTCACGTTGCAGGCGAACGCGCCGAGTGACCCAAGCATTGGGCCGCCGATTCCGACGCATGCTTCCATCCAGGCGTTGCGTGGCGCTTCTTTCAGCGCAATGAACGCGCCCATGAACGGGATGAAGACCGGTGCGCCAACTTTAAGCCCGAATTTTTTCGCGACGATCAAGTGGCCGCATTCGTGGACAAGCAAAAGGAGCACGAAGCCAACCGCGAACTTCCAGCCCCATATCATCGTATAAACCCAGATCATCAGCAGCATCGTGCCGCCGGATTTCAGCAGGAGCGGCAGGAACTTGAGTGCCGGCAGAATGAAAAACTTCAGCTTGGCGAAAAATTTCGCGATTAGAACGAGCGCAACGCCGACCGGGCCGAGCGCTTTCTTGACGCGGCTCGGCCACGGTTGCTGCGATGGGTGCGCGGCGTCTGTTTCGATTGCCGCAGGCTCAGGTGCTCCGTTCACGTCTCAATCTCGAACGATTTTGCCCGCACCTCAATTTTCTCACGAAGCGGGACGATCGTGACGAATCAGACCGACGGATCTCGCAATTCGTTGAACGCGCCGCCCAAATTCGCGAGCACGTCGCTCGCGAGCAACGATTCTTCGCTCGCGTCGCCATGAAAGATCGACAACTCGGCGGCGCGCCCGCAAATCCACGCGCCGAGCCGGCCGCAATCGAACATCGACAACTCGCGTCCGGCCAATCCGGCGCAAACGCCGGTAAGCACATCGCCCATTCCGCCGCTGGCCATACCCGGGTTCCCGGTTGTGTTGTAGCTGATCGGTTTGCCGCGCTCGCAGACAATTGTGCGGCTTCCTTTAAAAAGAAGTGTGACCGGAAATCGATCGCAAAAATTTCGGGCAATGCCCGCGCGCGCCATTTTGCCAACTTCCATCAGACGTGTCATTTCGCCAGGATGCGGCGTGAGCAGTCGTGGACCGCGGCAACTTCGCAGGATGTCGATCTTCTCGGCGAGAATGTTCAAGCCATCGGCATCGACAATCATCGGCTGTTGCGCGTTCTCGATTAAATTCAGGATTTCGGCGGCACGCGCTTTTCCTAGTCCGGGACCCAGGGCCCAGACATCGACCCGTTCCTCGAGCAAATCGCGGTATCGTCGGACTGGTTTCACCATCGACTCGATGGGCGCAGCGCTCGCCACGATTTCGTAAATTTCGTCCGGCACGAAGACTTCGACCAAACCAGCGCCGGCCCGCAGCGCGCCTTCGGCCGTCATGATTGCGGCGCCGGCAAATCCTTTCGAGCCGGCGACAATGCCGATCCGGCCAAATTGACTTTTGTAGGCGCTGAACTGGCGGCGCGGAAGCAGGGGAGCGAGTGAATGCGCGCTCGCGGCCAGCTCGATCGCGCCGACGTCGGCGCGGAGCTCCGGAAGCGGAACGATTTCGATTCGGCCAACGAAATAGAGCGCCGAGTCGACGATCAATCCGTGTTTGGCAAAACCGATCGTGATCGTGAAATCGGCGACGACACAATCTTCGGGATCGCTTTCGCCGGAATCGGCGTCGATGCCGCTTGGGAGATCGACTGAGAAGACGAATGAGTTTTCTTCGCGGCGAAGTCGATTGATCTCGCGAGCAGCAGAACGAATTGGCTCGCGGAGAAACGATTTAGCGCCGGTGCCAAGCAGCCCGTCGATGATGAGCGTGTGCGGCGCGAGAGCAATCGTTTCGGGTCCTTGGGGCGCGGATTTGCGCAGCGCTTTCAATTTTTTTTGAGTCAGCTCGCTGCAATTTTCTTCGAGAAACGGCAGGCGGACGTCGATCTTCCAGCCGATTCGTTGCAATTGTTCCGCGGCTACGAGCGCGTCGCCGCCATTGTGGCCTTTGCCAACGAACGCGATGCAAGTGCCCGGCTTGGGAAAAAATTCTCGAACGGCCCGCGCAACTCCGGCGCCGGCCTGGTCCATTAACGCTTCAACGCTGATGCCGCGCGCAAAAGCGGCTTGTTCCGCCGCCTGGATTTGCGCCGAACTCAGAACGGGCGATTCCAACTAGTCCTCCGCCTGGGCTGAGCTCGATTTCTTTTTCTTGGTGGAGCTTTTTGCCGTCGAGTCCGAGCCCGACGCTTTCTTGCGCTTAGATGACGACGTCGATTTTGAAGAACTCTTTGAGCTTCGTTTGCGATGCCGGACGAGGTCGGGATCGCGATAATGCGTTTGGTCGATGAAAGGTTGCAGCGGGACCGTGGCGGTGTTGGCGGCGAGCCGATTTGAAGACGAAGTGCTGGCGACGAGTGAACGCTCGCGAACGCCCCGCGCGATTGCGTCGGCAAGCTGCTGCCGATATGTCGTGCTTTGCGCGTATTCCGCTTCCGTCGGGTTAGTCAAAAAGCCGCACTCGACGAGAACTGACGGCACGCGCGTGTTTCGCAGAACATAAAACCCGCGCCGGCGCACGCCGCGATTTGGAGTGGGCGCGACACGGTTCACGTAGTAGTGGATCGCCGACGCGAGCGATAAACTTTGCGAACTGTAGAAATACGTCTCAATTCCGTTCGCGCTGCGGCGCGGCGTCGCATTGAAATGAACGCAAACGAAAATCGCGTCGCGATACTGGTTCGCGATGGCGACCCGCGTGCCGAGCGGCAAAAACACGTCGGTGTCTCTCGTCATCACGACGCGATAGCCGTAGGCCTGCAGAACCGTCCTGAGACGTTGCGCCACGTCCAGGTTCATCATTTTTTCCGAGACGCGTTGGCCCGCAATTCCGCCGCGGTCGAATCCGCCATGGCCGGCGTCAATTACGATGACGGTGGATGGTCGCTCGGCAGGTGGTCGCTCTGGGGAGGGTCGCACGGCTTGCGGCGCGACGGTCCGCGTTACGACCACAGGAGTGGGCGCGACGGTTCGCGTTACAACCACAGGAGTTGCAGTGGGAGTCGGTTGCGCTGCCGTCACGCGGTGTTCTCTCGCTGACAGGGCGCTCGGCGCGGGTAAAGCGCGCACATTGTCGACACTAAACGCTCCGAGGATGAGCAAACCAAAAATGATAAAATGTTTTTGCATCGTCTAATCGTCCTCGGGCGGGTTCGGCGGCCGCGCCGAAAGCTTCGGGGCAGCTTCACGTGCAGCCTGTGTCAACGGTGTATCCATCATTCCGCCGGCCACTTTTACCATGCCGTCGTCGGAATGGACAAGGCGCGGTCGCGTCTTGGTTTCGCCAAAACTGGCCCGCGAGATCAATTCGCCGTTCAATCCCACGCGCGCATACGACCAGGTCCTGGGCGCGGCGCAGTAGAGAACGTGAAGCTGGTTCGAGCGATCAAACTCGGCCTGGGGTTGATCAAAAGCGATGAGCTGCCCCAAGGAGTAGGTCGCGTAGACCAATCCGGTGTCCTTATTTTCAACGCGCACATAAAGCGACGTGTGATCCGGAAAACGGTTGGTTATCAGCGAATACGTGCGCGCGTTTCCGGACGCGCCTTGTTCCGGCGGAACACCTACTGTCTTCTGCCAGATTGGCCGCGCGTCGGTGACTTCAAAAACCTTCGTCGGTGAATAAAAGAATTTGTTGAGGTCGGCGAAATAAATATGGGCACGAACACGGTAGGTCCCGAAATCGTGAACGCCATACAGCGGCGTCAGATTGATTTTTCGGGTGACGCGTTTGCCGGTCGCGATCGTGAGCGCTTCGGTGCTGACGTTTGAAATTTGCGGAATCGATTGCCCGTCGGCGCCGGTGACCTCAAAGCCGAACCAAGCTTGGTTGCCGTTGTCGCGAAGATCGACATCGCGGCCGGCCAGATTGGTGATGGTGAGGTTCGCGACGACAGGTTCGTAGGCTATGTACTGGAGCCGAGGAAATTTCAGTTCTACTTGAATCTGCGCAACGGCAGTGCTGGCCACGAGCCCGAGACAGAACATCGGCCAGCGCAATTTCATGAAAACGTAAACTACCGCAAAGCGGCGCGGTTGCATAGAAAACTGCTAGGCCGATTGCCGGTGTGACTCGGTCTCCTGCTTGGCGGATGCGACGGCTTCGATGAGGATTTCGTCCCACCCGGCAGAGATCGTCTCGAGCGGCGGCCTGATGCTGCGCTCGTAGGCGAATTCGACGTATTTCCAAGCGACGATTTCAACCAACGCATCGCGGCCGCGCGCCATCGTCGTCTCGGCATGCACGATTTTGCCGTTGCGGAGATATACCAGGCCATTCTTTTCATCTTTGACCATTTGCACCGCGCCGCTGCGGCGACTCAGACAGCACATCTGCAAAACATCGACAACGTGAAACAAGTCCGGCGCATCGTTCGACGTGTTGTCCGCGCGCTCGATCGCCGCCAGCAAATCATCGCCCTCGATCGGTTCCGGAAAGATTTTGCTCTCGGTAATTTCCAACCGTCGTTCCTCAGCCGCGTAATTTGGAAAAAACAAAACTTGGAGTCCGGAAAAAATTTCACTCAACGCGGAACCCAAAGCGAGGCCGTTAATTCCTTCGGCTTCAAGTTGGCTGAGCAATAGATCGCAGCGTTGGTGGCGCCGCGCCCACTCCTGCGCCGAAGCATCGCTCGTCACGAGCTGGCAATGGTGACGCGTGTAACTCTTCACCATTCGCACCAGCGCTTCGCCCAAGTCGGAGTCGCCATGCACGATGAGCAATTGCATTACTGCGGCGGAGCGGTGTTGGGAGCGGGAAAGAGGTTTAGCAGTTTGGTCGGTTCAGCCCGTTTGTCCTGGAGCTGATCATTATAATAAACGCGCACGATGTAACCAAGATATTTGCGATTGGCCGAGTCCGGCGGCGGACTCGCTTTCAGCGGCTTGCCTTTTTTCGCCGGGTTAATCGCGGCCGCGGCTGCGGCCAAGTCGGACTCGGCGGTTTTCGCTTTGGATTTCTGCCGGATGTACGTGACCGCGAGTGTTTCGTTGTTGTTGTCCGCCCAATCGTGGTTCGGCGTCAGCCATTCGTAGCTTACGTCGGCGTCGGTGAGCTTGATGTCGTTGTCCCCGACGGTGTCATAAAAGAACACTTGGATTTTCACTTTCGTGTGGTCGATCACCGCGTTCGGCCGCTTCTTCACGGTGATGCGCAACATCAAATTGGTTTCCGAATCCGGGTCCGGTGTTTCTGAAACAGCGACATCGCTGACGCCGAGAGTGGACCCTGGTGGAATTCCTTCGACCGTGCCGCGCGAAGCGGCGAGGTCCAACTTGGCAACAGCGGTCGGCGCGGGAGCCGCGTTGGTGGTCGTCGTCGTTGTCGATGTCGGCACACCGGTTTTCAACTTCATGTCGGCCAACTCGTAGAGTGGACCCGCTGATGGCCCCTTCTCCTGAATTCGTCGCCACGTGTCAGCCGATCTTTCGAAATTTTGCGTTGCCTCGTAAATCATCGCGATCTCGGCGAGCGCCTCCGTGTTCTTTGGGTCGCGCTGCACTGCGTCCTGGAGTCGAGTCAGGGCATTCACGGTGTCGCCGGCGTCGCGCGCGGCTTGGGCCTGCTTCATCAGGCGGTCGTTTTCTGAGGCGATCGTCGTCGGCGGAGTTAAAGCCGGTGTTGCGGAGGTGACCGCGAGCGCGACTGGAGGCGCTGATGGCGCGACGGACGGAAGCGGCGCCGGAACTTCGCGCGGCGCGACACTCACGGACGCAGGACGCATTCGGCCGAAGTAGTGAAGCCCAACCGCGCCAATCTCGGCGACTGCAAAAAGGAACACCAGACCAAGACCGATATTAAAACTCTTATCGGTTCGGACTCCGGAAACGAATGAAAGTGACGCCATCGGTGAATGTTTTCTCTAGATTACGCTGGCTTAGTGTCAACTCGACATCTAACGGGAGATTTCACTTTGGCTGAGAAGGCGGAAGCCTGAGCCGCTCAAAACCGAAATGGCGCACTCGTTGTCATCGACGTGAATGGCGAGCGCAGCTTGACCGCGCGGGCGGATGAGCAGCGAATAGGTGAAATGCACGTTTACTTCTGCCATGAGCAGCGCGGAAAAAAGTTTCGAAAGCTCGGTCGCGACTTCGTGCATCTCGACAACCACCACGTCGCAAGAGCCGAAGGCGACGTTGTTTTGCCGAAACAATTTCTCCACACCGCCAGGGTCGCTGACGATCAGCCGGGCAATTGCGGCGTCGGTCGATTCCGACACGCTCATGGCGATGACGTGACAACCGTGAGCGTTGAGCAATTTCAACACATCGTGCATCGCGCCGACCTTGTTCGGCAGAAAGACCGAGAACTGTTTCACCAGTGGGTCGTCACGTTTCGAAGTGGTCTTGGGAAGATCGAGTGGCATGTCCGAGCCGGACTGGCCCTTAGCAGGAAGGGCTGATCCAGGTGCGGAGTATCTCATTGTCGATCTTCCATTGGCAAACCCAAACCCGGGACGCGGGCGCTCGGATTACCCGTTGCGGAATGCTTAAAGAAAGCGTTCCGTAGCCGCGAGATGGAGCCGGAAAATGAGTTGATCGCGCAACGCCGCGAAAAATTGGCGGCACTGCGAGCGCGCGGAGTCGAACCGTTCGGCCACGCGTTCGAAACGTCAGGCTCGATCGCCGAAGTTCGAGAGAAGTTCAAAGAAGGCGAAACATTACGTGCCGCCGGCCGCATCACCGCCCATCGCGACATGGGCAAGAGCCACTTTGTCGATCTTCGAGACGCGACTGGACGGATCCAGATTTATTTTCATGAAAAAGAGGTCGGCGCCGAGGCGATGGAAACTTTCAACCTGCTCGACCTCGGCGATTTCATCGGCATCGAAGGAAGTTGTTTTCTCACCAAGACAGGCGAGCCGACGTTGAAGGCGCGCAAGTTCGAAGTCCTCGCGAAATCGCTGCGGCCGCCGCCGGAAAAATGGCATGGACTGCAGGATGTCGAAGCGCGCTACCGGCAGCGATATGTCGATCTTGTCGCGAACGAGCAGTCGCGAGAGACCTTTCAAAAACGCATTACGATGGTGCGCGAAATCCGGCGCTTCCTCGAAGACCGCGGATTCATGGAAGTGGAAACGCCGATGTTGCAAACCGTCGCCGGCGGCGCGGCGGCGCAACCGTTCAGCACACACCACAAGGCACTCGGTCTCGACCTTTATCTGCGGATCGCGCCGGAACTTTATCTGAAACGTCTGCTGGTCGGCGGATTCAACAAGGTTTTCGAATTAAACCGCAACTTTCGAAACGAAGGAATCTCGCGAAAGCACAACCCGGAGTTCACGATGCTCGAAATCTATTGGGCCTATGCCGATTTCGACAAAGTGGCGACGTTGGTCGAGGAGCTGATCTGCCACTGCGCGGAAAAGATCTGCGGTTCGTTAAAGATCGAACATCGCGATGACGACGGAAAGGTCGTGCGCACAATCAATTTGCAGCGGCCTTGGCGCCGTGCGCGTTATGTCGATCTTGTCCGTGAAGTTGCGGGCAAGGATTGGTTCGACCTTTCGAGCGAGCAACGCCGCGCACGCGCGACGAAGGAATTCAAATTGGAAATTTTGCCCCAACATGCCGATTTCGAAGTGACGCAGCACGTGTTCGAAAAACTGGTAGAGGAAAAAACTTTCGACCCGTTGTTCGTCACACACTGTCCGAAGGAGCTGGTGCCGTTGGCGAAACAGAACGCAACCGATCCAGCGCTCGTCGACGTTTACGAGTTAATTATCAACGGCGTGGAAATGTCGCCCGGTTACACGGAGCTGAATGATCCGGACGTACAGCGCAAACGCTTGCTCGAGCAAGCCGGCGAAGAGACGCAAAAGATCGACGAAGATTTCCTACTAGCTCTCGAGCACGGCATGCCACCCGCCGGCGGACTTGGTTTGGGAATCGATCGACTCGTGATGATGTTTACCGGTGCGGAATCGATCCGCGACGTGGTTTTGTTCCCGCTACTAAAACCGAAACGCGATTAGCGGCTCGGAGTCGGCGACGCGCTCGCGCTCGGACTCGGAGAGGGCGAGGAGTCCGCTTTCGCCTGATCAGACTCGGTTTTAGGTGAGTCGTTCGGCACCGGGAAAACTTGATGTCGTTTGGCACGCGGTGCGCCCGAATCTGGCACCTTGGGGCCTTCGATCGGTTTCGCGCCGACGTCTTCGATCGATGTCACACTGTTATGCAACAAGCTGCCCTGAAATTTCGAATCGCTACCACTGCTCTGAAGGTCCTTCAATGTGTCGACTTCGTGAATTTTTTCCTTCGCTCGCGGCTTGAAATGCAAAGCTCCTTCGTCCCTGATCAAGACTGTCGCCATATCGCTCGTTTTTCCGCGATAGAGATTATCATCTTCGGTGCTGCTATCTCCGGGCCTCGGAGTCGCGTTCGCACTGGTCGCATTTTGATTATTTGCTGAAACGCTCGTCCGGTCGGTAGTGGTGCCAGGCATAGCAACCGCATGGTCCTGTGCGACCGACCGCAAGCTGACTCCGAGCGCAGCGGCCACGATCATCGAAACAAGCAACGGCTTCATGCGAGCAATGGATTATTATTCACGGGCGAGCGAAAGCAACGGATTTCACTGTCAGACGAGCGCTTGGAGCGAAAACTTTAGCACAGCGATAAGAGCGATGCCGGTCGCGAAGCTTACCAGAACCAGGCCTTTGCTGTGTTTCAACATTTCGCCGAGAACCGCATGCGCTGCGAGAAACAAAAACCCGCCTCCGACATGCGCGAGAATCAAGGCGAGCCAGAATGGCGACATATTCGTCAAAAAGAAAAATCCCAGCGCTCCGCCAAGTAGAGTCGTCGCTTCGACCGAAGCCACCCAGCCCAGTGCCGCGCCGCGCCGCAAACCAGCGCCAATTAAGAGACTACCTAACGCGAGGCCTTCAGGAATTTTGTGAATGCACAGCGCGGAAAAGAGCGACCATTTATCGGCCGAAGTGGCCGGGGTTTCCTGACCGATGCCGAGCGCGATGCCGTCGGTGGTGCTGTGAATGGCCAGCGCAATCACAAGCGCAGAAGCAATCTCGCTAAAGTGTCGAGTTGCATCGACATCGAAGTGGCTCGCCGCGCATGCAGGACAAACGTGGTGCACATACTTGCTGATAAAGAAAAAGAGCGCGTAACCGGTGGCAGCAGCCAAAATCACCCACGACCAATTCGAGTTGGCAAAGCTCTCGGGCAAAATTGCAAACAAGGTTACGCCGAGCAGCGTGCCGGCCGCGAAGCTGATCAACGCGCAAAGAGGTTTATGACTCAGCCGAAGAGAAGTGCTGACCGATCCGCCGATAAGAGCAAACGCGTAAGCCGCGCTAACCTGCCAAAAAGTAATCTGACCGTTCAAGAATTTGCGATCGACTCGTGATGTTCCCGGCAGTGCTGCGTCTCGATTGTGACGTGGACGAGTTCGGAATGTTCGCGAAGACGGTCGCGATAATCGTCCGACGTACGCGGTGCGTGCGCGACGATCGAAACGATGGCCGCGAATTTTCCAGCGCCAACCTGCCAAACGTGGAGATCGGTCACTAACGAATCCTCATCGCTTTCAATCGCGCGCCGGATTTCCTCGGGTAAGTCCGAAGACAGCGGTGTGCAATCGAGCAAAATCCCGCTCGTATCGCGCATTAAATTGTAAGCCCAGGAAAAAACGACCCCGCTCCCCACTAGACCTACGACCGGATCCAACCACGCCCAGCCAAAAAATTTTCCGCCGGTCAGCGCGAGGATCGCAAGCGATGACGTAAACGCGTCCGCCAGGACGTGTAAGTAAGCGGCGCGCAAGTTTAGATCATGATGGTGATGATGACTGCCACCGTGATCGTGACTTTCGTGATGATGCGCTCCGCTCAGCAGGGCAGCGCAACTGAGATTTACGAGCAATCCAATGCAGGCGATGCCGATCGCTTCATTAAAGTGAATTGTCAGTGGGACGAACAGACGTCTTGCTGATTCACCTGCCATCAAGAAAGCGACGATCGACAGGATCACTGCGCTGGTGAAACCGCCGAGCACCCCAATTTTGCCCGTGCCAAAGCTGAATCGTTCATTGGCGGCGTGGCGTCGCGCGAAATAATAGGCGAGGGCGGTTATGAGAAAGGCAATCACATGGGTGCTCATGTGCCAGCCATCGGCCAGCAACGCCATCGAATGGGACGTCATACCGGCGACGATCTCGACGATCATCATCGCCGCCGTGATCCCGATTACCATTCGAGTGCGCCGCTCCGCTTTGGAAAAATCGGGAATGAAATCGTGTCTCTTTCGAAATCGGGAATGGTCCGTCCGGTGCATGTGGATCCAAAATACCGCGATTTGGCAAAAATCCGTCTAGAAATCGTAAGCGACCGTGCCGAAGAACCCGCGACGCATTCCGAATTGTGGGGCGCCAACGCCAATGCCGCTGCCGTCGCGCAGCTCGTAGATCTTGTCGAACAGATTCACGATATCGAGCCGGATTTTGAAACTGCCGGGCCAGTTCGGAATCTTTACGATCCGCTGAAGGCCGATATTAACGGTTCCGTAATCGGGCACGCTCTCCGTGTTGGCGAAACCGCGACGAAGGCCGCTTCCGTAAAGGAACTCACTCGAGAATCTCCAATCGTTCCACGTGTACGCGCCTCCGGCTGTCGCGGTCCAACGTTGGTCGTGGTCGAGAAACACCCAGTGTTTGTTGATGAACGCGTACTCGTCAGTATCGAATAGAAATTGCGCCGAACTGACGTGCACGCCGCGCGCCCACGCGTAGGCCGCATTTCCGTAAAGTGAGAACGGGCCGTGGTCGTAATTCGTGGTCAGTTCGCCTCCGTAAATCCGTCCGCGTTTGTAATTGAACGTGGAAAGAATCAGCGCCTGACCGAACTGGCCTTCGTCGATAACCGAATGCGTGCTCTTGTAAAAGCCGTCCAACCCGACGTTCCAGCCTTCCATGATTTTTTGGGTGATGCCGATGTCGAAGTAATGCGCCCTCTCGGCACTAGTCGCCGAATCTTTAGTCACGGCCGATTCGTTAGTCGTGCCGGCGAACTTGGAGATCGTACTTTCTGGAACGGCTTCGAGCGGCGGCGGCGTGAAGTAACGCGCGTAGCCGGCATGCACTGCCGTGCCGTCCCACGGTTTGTAGACCACATTGACGCGCGGGCTGAGCTGGTTCTCGTCTTTGAACGCGTTTACGAAGTCGAGTCGCGCTCCGTAATTGATCGTCAATTGCTCGAGCGGTTTCCATTCATCCTGTAAATAGAAGCCGTAGAAGTAACCCGTTTTATCGTGATTATCGACGATGCGCGGCCTGGTTTGATTGCCATTGGCATCGACCTTGAAAACCAAGGTGACGGTGTCGACGGTGGCATATTGTTCCGTGAAGATGAGACCGCCGCGAATGGTGTGCTCGTCGTTCAGCTTGTAACTGGAATCGAATTCAGCACCGTTTGAAAGAATGTCACGATCTACCCGAGAAGCGACGCCGTTAAAAATGAGATCGCCGACGTTATCGGGGCGAAAAAGGATAGAGCTGTAACGATTGAAAACCGAGGCCTGGAAATTGAAGTCGCCCGCGTTCTTCTGATACGTCAGAATTTCGTAGGCGTTATCTTCCGATTGGTTTTCATCGAGCTTCGCCGAGTTAAATGTCGATCTTGTGCCGACCGTGAACGCGGGAGTTTGGCCGGGATTATTCGGGATTTGAAAATCGTTGTGGTCGTCGCCGACCAAAAGTGAAAAGCGG